>Ga0116195_1000540_pt1 | contig 31411 bp, 27 predicted proteins | sample AD_SCU002_MetaG_FD_89881 | JGI IMG/M metagenome (GOLD analysis project Ga0116195, IMG submission 89881) | Active sludge microbial communities of municipal wastewater-treating anaerobic digesters from China - AD_SCU002_MetaG | ecosystem: Engineered > Bioreactor > Anaerobic > Digestate | place...
AATTAAAAAAACAATCTGCATCATTGCGCAGATTGTTGATTTTTTTCATTCTTTTTGGGTCCAAAACGGTATTCAGTTCCTAATTTCAATCGTTTGTAATTGGCTTTATGCCTAATGAAGATGAGTGTCGCAAGCAAACTGACAACAACTAAATCCATAATGCGTGTGGATAGATTGAAGAGTTCATGTTCAATAAAGACGCGAATAATAAAATACACTAAAACTGCAGATGCTGCCGTGGTTGAGGATAATGACACATATCTCGTAATCAAAAACATGACTAAGAAGAAAACGATGACCCCAACTGCAACCCATGGTTCAATTGCAAATATCATCCCTGCTGAGGTTGCGACTGCTTTTCCACCTTTAAAATTGATGTAAATCGGGAAGACATGCCCGAGGACAGCAGCTGCACCGTAAAGTGAGGAAATATTGATTTCGTAATCACTCACCAAATAGAGCGATGGATCATTGATGATAAACACAAGCAAAATGACGAGTGCACCTTTGAGCGAATCAAAAACAAACGCCCATATACCATATTTAAAACCTAATACACGAATCGCATTGGTTGCTCCTGTGTTCTTTGAACCATATTGTCTGATATCAACGTTTTTAAATACTTTGCCAATGATCAAACCACTTGGAATCGATCCAAGGAAATAGGAGAGAAGCATCAGTAAGAAAATATAAAGATAAGTCATCATATCACCCCATTACTTACTCATTATATCACGATTAAAACATGTGTCAAAACGAAAAAGAAAACATATTCAAACGTTGTAGTTGCATATATTTTTTGGTATAATTAATGCATACATAAAAGTTGGTGATCATGTGAATAATACAAACAAAACGTATGATGAAAAGTCGATACAAATCCTGGAAGGCTTGGAGGCAGTCCGTAAGCGTCCCGGGATGTACATCGGTTCTACCGATGCACGCGGTCTTCATCATCTCGTCTGGGAAATCGTCGATAATGCGATCGATGAAGCACTCTCAGGCTTTGGCAATGAAATAACCGTCACCATTAAGGCGGATAACTCCATTGAGGTTTCCGATAACGGTCGTGGTATGCCCTACAAAATGCATGCTTCAGGACGACCCACAACGGAAATCATTTTTACCGTTTTACACGCAGGTGGTAAGTTCTCTGATCAAAGCGGATACAAAGTATCCGGTGGATTACATGGTGTTGGTTCTTCAGTTGTGAATGCTTTATCTCAATTCCTCGAAGTCACGATTTATCGTGATGGTGGTATTTGGCGTCAACGGTTTACCGATGGTGGATCAAAGATTGGTCAGATTGAACGCATTGGAGATACCAAAAAGACAGGAACAACCGTCTGGTTTAAACCAGATCCCAAGATATTCTCAACCACACTCTTTCAATATGATTTAATCAAAGAACGCATTCGTGAATCCGCCTTTTTAATTAAAGGATTGCGGATGAATTTAATCGATCAACGAAAACCTCAAAAGGAGTCATTCAAGTACGATGAGGGTATTAAAGCATACATCGATCTTTTGAATGTGGGAAAAAATGGGATTCATGAAACATTACTCATTGAAGCTCCTTATTTAGTGGGTGAACATAAGAAGAAAACCATTGAAATTGAGATTGCTTTACAGTTTACAGATGGCTATCAAGAAAATATCTTATCATTTGTCAATAATGTTCGAACACGCGATGGTGGAACGCATGAAATCGGGTTTAAATCGGCACTAACTCGGTCGATGAATGATTATGCTAGAAAATATTCGATTCTTCGTGATAAAGATGCCAATTTAGATGGTTCTGATATTCGTGAAGGATTAACCTCCATCATCAGTTTACGTATTCCTGAAGATGTCTTAGAGTTCGAAGGTCAAACCAAAGGTAAACTCGGAACTCCAGAAGCACGGAATGCCACTGATTATGTCGTTTACGATAAGTTTACGACCTACCTTGAAGAAAACCGTGAGATTGCTGCACAAATCATCAACCGTGCACTCTCTGCACAACGTGCCCGTGAAGCTGCACGAAAGGCACGCGATGAAGCACGAAATGGCAAATCAAAACAAAAGAAAGAGATGCTTTTGTCGGGTAAACTCACACCTGCTCAAGGAAAAGATAAAAATGTCAATGAGCTCTTTTTAGTTGAAGGTGATTCAGCCGGAGGATCTGCAAAGCAAGGCAGAAACCGACGTTTTCAAGCGATCCTACCTCTTCGAGGTAAGGTCATCAATACAGAACGTACTGCCATTGATGTCATCTTAAAGAACGAAGAAATTAGCACGATCATCTATACGATTGGTGCTGATTTTGGTGCTGACTTTGAATTAAAGAAATGCAATTATAAGAAAATCATCATCATGACCGATGCGGATACCGATGGTGCGCACATTCAAATCTTGTTACTCACCTTTTTCTTCCGTTATATGCGCCCACTCATCGAAGATGGTCGTCTTTATTTAGCTCAACCTCCTCTTTATAAAGTGACCAAGAAAAAAGGTAAAAAAGAAGAAGTTCATTATGCATGGAGTGATGAAGATCTAAAATCACTGATCGATGATAGCCCATATACGATTCAGCGTTATAAAGGTCTTGGTGAAATGAATGCCAATCAACTATGGGAAACCACGATGAATCCAGAAACACGTTCACTCATTCAAGTGCGTATTGAAGATTTAGCGGCTTCTGATAAGCGTATATCTGTGCTTATGGGTGATGATGTGACCCCGAGACGCACCTGGATTGAAGATAATGTCGACTTTGAAGTGTCTGACGATTTTGATCTTCAGAAAGGAGACTTATAATGGCAAACATCATCAAACAAGTCAACGAGTATGTCGAAAAAGTCATTGAGTCTTCTTTAGAGGATATCGTCTCGGAACGTTTTGCTCGTTACTCAAAATATATCATTCAAGACCGTGCGCTCCCTGATGCACGTGATGGACTCAAGCCCGTTCAACGTCGTATCTTATATGCGATGGAACAACTCGGGATGTTTCATAATAAACCGTATAAGAAATCAGCACGTATTGCGGGTGAAGTCATGGGTAAATATCATCCTCATGGAGATTCATCGATCTATGAAGCGATGGTACGTCTATCTCAAGATTTTAAGATGCGTGTTCCTTTAATCGATATGCATGGCAATAACGGTTCGATCGATGGTGACTCCGCTGCAGCGATGCGTTATACCGAAGCTAGACTTTCCAAAGCTGCTGAAGCTCTTTTAGGTGATATCGATAAACGAACCGTGCCCTTTGTTCCTAACTTTGATGATGAAGAATTAGAACCTGTCGTTTTACCAGCAAAATTCCCCAATCTTCTTGTCAATGGTGCAAAAGGGATTTCTGCAGGTTATGCGACAAACATCCCCCCTCATAACTTAAAAGAAGTTGTCGATGCGACACTCGCTTATATCGATAACGAAAAGATAACTTTCGAAGAGATCTCAAAAATCATCCATGGTCCTGATTTCCCAACAGGGGGTATCGTTCAAGGTCATGCAGGTATATTACAAGCGCTTGAAACAGGAACAGGAAAGATTGTTGTCCGTTCGAAAAGTAAAATTGAAGAAATCAGTAAATCTCAAGATCGCATTGTGATCACAGAGATTCCCTATGAAATCAATAAAGCTGATCTTGTGAAAGCGATGGATCTTTTTCGAATCGAAAAAAAGGTTGAAGATATTTTAGAGATTCGTGATGAATCCGACCAAGAAGGTTTGCGTATTGCCATCGATTTAAGAAAAGGTGCCGATGCACAACTGATTTTAAACCTTTTATTTAAAAATACTGACTTACAAGTTGCATATAACTATAACATGGTTGCAATTATGAATCATCGCCCTGTTTTAGTTGGTGTTCTTCCTATATTAAAAGCTTATGTTAATCATCAAAAAGATGTGATCACCAATCGATCTAACTATGAACTTGCTAAAGCAAGCAAGCGTCAGCACATCGTTTTAGGGTTGATTAAAATGGTGTCCATCATTGAAGACGTCGTCAAGATGATCAGAAACTCACAAAACAAACAAAATGCAAAAGAAAATCTGATGGCTGCTTTTGGATTTAGTGATGCTCAAGCTGAAGCCATAGTCACCCTACAACTCTATCGGTTGTCCAATACCGATATCATTGCTCTGGAACAAGAATCTGTCAGTCTATCTGAGCGCATCAAAGAACTTGAACATATCTTAAGTTCTGAACAAGCACTTCGTCGTGTGATCAAGCGTGAATTGACTGAAATGGTTGACCTATTAGGTGAACCACGTAAAACTGAAATTGAAGCTGAAATCGAAAATATCAAGATCGATCAAAAAGATCTCATAACCGATGAGAAAGTCATGATTGGTATAACCAAAGATGGCTATATCAAACGGGCATCAACACGTTCTTATCAAGCATCACAAAGCTGTGGCTTGAAAGAAAATGATGCACTCATGTTTGAAGTTGAATTGAATACACTGGATACCCTCCTCATTTTCACCAATCTTGGCAATTACATCTACCTTCCCGTCTATAAGATTGATGAACAAAAATGGAAAGATTTAGGTATTTTCATCAACAACATCACACCCATTGAAAAGAACGAACGTTTGGTGAGAGTCATTCCTGTTTCTAACTTCAAAGAAGAGATTAATCTTTTAATCGCAACCAAAGAAGGCATGATGAAACAAGCGAAGCTTTCTGACTTTGAAGTCTCTCGCTACAACAAATCTGTGAAATGCATGAAATTATCAGATACTGATGAAGTTATCAGTGTCGATATCCATGAAAAATCGAACATCTTATCTGTCTCTAAAAAAGGGTATGCCCTTCGTTTTAAAACGGAAGAACTTCCACTTTATGGCTTACAAGCTGGTGGTGTCAAGAGTATGTCACTTCAAGATGGTGATGAGGTTGCTGGAGCAATCTATGTCAAACCGAGTGATGATTTTATCATCTTAACCAACCGTGGACATGTCATTAAAGATGTCGTTGAAGAACTCCCAATTTATAATCGTAACCGACGTGGCATTTTAATCATCGAACATCAAAAGGCAAATCCGCATCTCGCCGTATCGATTGCTCGACTTTCGCGTATGCAACAAAAAGAAAATGTCAGTACGCGTATCTTAACCGATAAAGGTTCCTTGATGCTTACAGTGAATGACTTAAAGTATACAGGTAACAAGTTCGGTAAAAAACTTTTCGATGAGGTCGATCTTGGTCAAGGATACGCCATTGAAATCTTTGATGCAAAAGAAGAAAAAGATGAACCCAAAATCGAAAAAGTGACGAAGAAAAAAGTTGAGAAGATTGAAAAGATCGAAACGATTGATATCGTCAAAGAAGAAGTTATTGAACTTAAAGATAAAAAGATTCATCTGAATAGACTTGATTTATTCGATGAGGACGAATAGGAGAATACAATGAAACTTAGCATTCAAGGTCAAACAAAAACCTATGACCGCCCCCAAGTGCTTTTAGATGTGGCACGCGAATTGGGACTAAAAAACATCTTAGCAGCAACCGTTAATGGCAGATTACGTGAGCTTTCCTACATTGAAACCAAAGATGCATCGGTTGAATTTCTTGGCTACGATCACCCCGATGCCATTCGTATGTATGAATCAACCCTACGCTATGTCGTTGCTATGGCGATTAAGCGATTATTACCCAGTGCAAAAGTACGATTTAATTACAGTATTTCACGATCGATTTTAGCCGTTCTTGATCAGTACGATGGTCCAACGAACGCTGCTGTTGTCAAAGCGATTAAAGATGAAGTCAATCGTATTATCACAAGTAACTACACGATCACACGTAAGCGTGTATCGATTGGTGAAGCAACCAAACTTTATACTGATTTAAACATGCCTGATAAAGTTGCTATCCTCGAATATCGCGAAGAAGATTATGTCAACCTCTATGCGTGTGATGGTTATATTAACTACATGTTTGGTTATATGCTTCCTGAAACAGGATTGCTTTCCGCATTTGAAATGTTTCCGTATCACCCAGGTTTTATCATTCAATATCCACGTGCTGAACTCAATGGTCAAATCCCTAAGTTTGTTGATGAACCAACCTTCGGTCAAGCGCTTAAAGAAGCCGCTAAATGGGGTAAAATCATCCAAGGTAATTCGATTGCTAAAATCAATGACTATGCCAAAGATTATGCATCAGCCGTTGATTTTGTGAACATGTGCGAAACAAAACATAACCATCAACTGAATGAACTGGGTAATCTCATCCAAAATAACATAGAAAACATTCGTTTAATCGGCATTGCTGGTCCTTCATCTTCAGGAAAAACGACATTCTCTAACCGTCTTCGTGTGGAATTAATGTCAAGAGGGCTTAAACCTGTGATGATCTCGATTGATGATTACTATTTAGGCAAACATCTCGCACCTAAAAATGAAGATGGATCACCTGATTTAGAACACATCGATGCACTTGATGTTGAGCTTTTCAATCATGATATGTTAGCTCTCATTCAAGGACAAAGTGTCACATTACCCAAATTTAACTTTAAAACAGGAAAACGTGAACAAGGTAAAACGATTCATTTAGAAGAAGACACCCCCATTATGATTGAGGGGATACATGCACTCAATGAAAAATTGACACGAAGCATCCCTAAACATCAGAAATTCCAAATCTATATCGCACCTCAAACGCAGCTTCATATCGATGATCATAATCCGATTAGTATCACTGAACTTCGTTTACTTCGCCGGATTGTACGCGATCAAAAATACAGAAATGCATCAGCCATCGATACGATGAATATGTGGCCATCCGTGCGTCGCGGTGAGTTCCAGTGGATATACCCATTCCAAAAAGAAGCGAACTATGTCTTCAATTCAGAATTATCCTATGAACTCGCTGTGTTAAAGAAACATGCTGTTGCTCAACTTCAAGCCATTCCACGCGACAACAAACACTTTATTACCGCCAACCGTTTACTCAAATTCTTGAAATACTTCAACAATATCGATGATGACATCGTACCATGCAACTCCCTCTTAAGAGAATTCATCGGGGGATCAAGTTTTCACCACTAGGAGATGATGGCTATGAAAGCCTTAGGGAATATGGAGCGTATCCAAATCCATCAGGATGTGATGATGTTACTTTTATCACTCTATGAATCGAAAGGTAAATCGTTTTATTACGATGATCTTTTCAGTCGTGATAGTCATGCATTTGAAAAGAAGACGATGGAACAAAATCTGATTGCGATTGCTCGAATTTTAAAACTGGAGATGACCGATGCTCGCATTCGGTTATTCGCAAAAAAACCGATGTCTCCACGCACCAAAGATGAACACCTTTTAGCGAATGTCAAACAAGCACTCCATCAACTTCATAAGCGACCGGAAGACTTTGAACTTTTAGTCAATGAAGTGGGCAATTTGATCAAATTGTTATCGAAGAATACCGATACTATCACTTTTATGAGCTACGAACGCGAAGAAGAAGGTATGCTAAAAACCAAGAAAGCATCTAAAAAAGATGACTTGGAAAAATTGATGCAACTCTTTGAAAAAAATCTTCGCACGAAAAAGTATGAATTGACGCAATTGATCACCAATTTCTATGTTGACTTTTTAAACATGAATATCCTTTCAACGCATCAGGAATTAGTGGCATTGATCTTGCTTTATGCACTCATCGCCAAAGATTTTTCAGTCTTCAAATACGTATCTTTCTTTAAATACCTACAAAAAGAACTTGAAGGATGGAAATCAGGTGTCATCACTGCATCCTATTATTGGTCATCAGGGTATGCACAGACAGAAATGTTATCGCGAATCCTCCTTCAAATCTTGATTGCAAGCTATGAAGAAGTCGATGATATGGCGCATGAATATGTGTTTGAAAAAGAACTCAATAAATCCAATAACATCGAAAATAGCATTCTCAAACTCGATGAAATCTTCTCTAAAGAAGATCTTCGTAAACGTCATCCTAATGTCAGTGATGCAACCATCGACCGCACACTGAAGCGCTTGAAGGATGAAGATAAGATCAGACCTTTGGGTAAAGGAAGAAGTTCCAAGTGGCAGCGCATTGTCACGGGTCATCGCAAGTTTGGTATGGAACAATTATCACTCTTTAACGATTAAGGCTTCGGCCTTTTTTGTTTATTTTATGCATTATTTTAACTAATTAATAGGGTCCGTGTTATAATCAACGTGGAGGTTAACGTGATGAATCTTAACCATATTAAAAAGCTTCGTGAAGAAACTGGTCTTGGTATGTTAGAGGTCAAAAAGGCTTTGCAAGAAGCTCATGATGATCTCGAACAAGCGCGTATCATCTTAAATCAACAAACAACCAACAAAGAGTCCTCCGCTCGAGTCGCATCGAAGGGTCTCACCGGTGTCGTGACTAAAGGAGGTCAAGCGATTCTCTTTGAAGTAAACGCTGAGACTGACTTTGTCTCCAAGCATCCCTCGTTTATCGAAATGATGGATGTATTAGGCACCCATTTGATGTCATCCAAAGCGATGACTGTACAGGATGCGAAAAGAAGTCAAATGGGTGATGTCATTGTTGAAGACTATATCAATAAAATCGCTCATCTCGTCAAAGAAAATGTTTACTTAAGACGTTTTCATCGCATCAAAAAACAACCTTCTCAAACATTCTATACCTATAAACATCAAGGTGGAACATTATCTGTACTCTTGATCACGTCTCATGTAGATGATGACATCGGTAAAAAAATAGCGATGCATATCGCATCACATGGTCCTAAGTACTTATCCTTTGATGAACTCGATCAAAACACGATCGATGATGAAGTCATGATGCTAAAAAAAGAAGGATTTATTGGAGATCAAGAAGAGGTCAACACTTACCTTCGTGGATTATGTTTACTCGATCAGGTTTACTTATTTGATCCACAAAAACGTGTTAAAGATGTGCTTTCTGGTTTAAAAATCATCGATTTTTATCGATTTGAACTTGGACAAGGTATTGAGAACAAGCTCAACTGTCGACTTGATATCCCCTGTGATGGATCAACCATCACCGTGACACCCATCGTTTAGGAAAGGAGGAACATGGTCATGAAATTGAAGAAGAATGTCGGTAAACTCGATCAAATCATTCGTTATGTTCTTGCATTAGGTCTTGTTATCTTAAGTGTTGTTCTACCTCTTTACTGGTTACTGATCCCTGCAGCAATCTTAGTCTTTACAGCACTCTTTAGTTTTTGTGGTTTATACACCCTCTTTGGAATCAATACCTGCAAAGTTGAAAACAGTCAAAAATAACCAAGCACATCGCTTGGTTTTTTTTTAGTGTAATCATGATATACTAGGTATAATCGTTGATTTAAAGGGGGATTTATATGTTTATACAAAAGCCGTGGACAACGCTTCGTTATGTCATGCTCATCCTTGGTGTTGTCATGTTTATTTTCCAAGTGATTACCATCATCGCACAGCTCTCGTTAAGTGTTGGTCAAATCAGTATCAATCTTTTTATCATCCTCACCTGGGTAGCGATTATATCCTTGGTGTTGATTCATCCAAGGTATCGAAAAGTCATCGGTGTCATGTTGATATTCGTTTTTCTATCTCAAGCATTTCAGATTGTGATGAGTTTGATCTCTATTCTATCGATGCAAATTCCAACACGTGGCATCTTATTTCTGATCTATCAATTGATTCATGCGCTATTAGCTATAGGGATGATGGGCTATGTTTTCTTAAGAAAGAAAATGTTTGAACCCGTCGACATCATTTTTCCTATTTTTTTAATGGTGATGATCCTTCCTTTTTTCGGGATGAATATTGTTCAACTGATGATGATACAATGGTCCGATATCTATCAACCAGAAATCCTTGTTTTATATCGATTATCAACATTCGCAGTGTTCATTCAATTGATGTTTTACGTCCTTATTTTTATGTACGTCTGTGATGTTTACTATAACTACAGAAATGATTTTTCAGCAACAAAACTTTCACCCATCGAATATGCTGATCAACATGATGCGTTAAAATTGCGCTATGCTAACGGTGAAATCACTGCAGAAACCTATGAAAAGGAAAAGAAACGATTATTGAGTCGGACCTAAAAAAAGCTCAACCCTATTGGGCTGAGCCGACGAACATACCATTTTGTAAAATTTTCATCACATTATCCGTGATACGATCAAGATCAAGATCGGTTAAGGTTTCTCTAAAGAGAACCTGTAATCCAACGAAGTTCGAAATACCCATCAGGATATATGAGAGTGTTTCTAGGTCAACATCGTCCCTAACTTCACCATGGTGAACGGCAGAGGTGAGTTGTCTGACATAGTCTCTGCTAAATGTTTCATAGTATTCACGGAAAAGTTCTTTATCTGCAAACATCGATTCCCAAATGATACGATAAGCAAGCGGATCTTTCCATGCGAACTTGAGGAAAGCTCTAATCCCTAATCTTTCCTTTTCGTAACGTGTTTGTGCTCCTTGAATCCCTTCAGAGATCGCCTTTCTAATCAAATGACGATATTTCATAAGAAGGTAGGAATAAAGTGCAAATTTATCATCAAAATATAAATAGAATGTTCCGGTTGCAATTCCTGATTTTTCTATGATCTCATTGATTGATGTTGCTTGATAACCATTTTTGGAAAACAGTTTTTTCGCTGTATCAATGATATGATCAAATGTTTTTTGTCCATCTTTACGTTTTGGAAGACGGTAATTGACTTGGTCCATCGTATCACCCACCTATAAGTGTAATGCAAAAACGCAAAAATTACAATGAAAAAATATTCACGTTTCATCTTTGATTTATCAAAAATTATTTTTATTCTTTCAAAAAGAATCGCTTAATGAAGAAGATTTATCCTTGATTTTTCATTTTTTCTTCGTCGATGTCGTGTTACGAATGATTATTCATATTGATCTCACGATCGATGATAGACTCATCACGATCACACCTTATTCGTTTGGATGAACATCTATGACGAGTGTGAAATGATCCATTTTTCAATCATCATTGATCAATGCACACGAGAGGTTTTTCACCTCTTTTTTTATTTTCTATTTTCCTAACATGAATTCACTCTCACAATTGTTGACAAAGCGCTTTCTATGTGATAGAATAAAGGCGTATTATGAATAAGTATTCACATTATAAAAAAGCGGTTACAAAGTGATAAATCCCTTTATAAAGCCATCGAGGTTGATTTTTCATGATGTAATGTGTTTTTTATGAAAAATTGAAAACGCTTTTAGGAGGAGCAATTCTATGAAAAAGGTTTACGTCATTGGGGCAAAGCGTAGCGCAATTGGGTCTTTTTTAGGTACCCTTTCTACACTTCACCCAGCAGATTTCGGTTCACAAGTCTTAAAACAACTCTTACATGAGACCAACATCAACAAAGCTGACATTGATGAAGTCTTAGTCGGTAACATTTTACCCGCTGGTCTTAAACAAGGTGTCGCTCGTCAAGTTTCAATTTTATCAGGTATTCCATCATCTGTTCCTGCATATGGGGTCAATATGGTATGCGGTAGTGGGATGAAGAGTGTGATGAATGGTTATACCAACATCGCATTAGGTTTACATCAACTCGTTGTTGCCGGTGGTGTTGAATCCATGAGTAATACACCATACCTCGTCACCAGTCAAGTAAGAAGTGGTCTTAAGATGGGTGAACAAACGATGCGTGATCATATGCTTTATGATGCATTAACGGATGCATTTGAAGGGTATCATATGGGCATAACCGCAGAAAACATCGTTGAAAAATATGGATTAACGCGTCAAGAACAAGATGCTTTTGCTTGGGAATCACAGAAAAAAGCAATGGCAGCTCAAGATCAAGGAAAGTTTAAGAATGAAATCGCACCTGTTGTAATTCCGAATAAAAAGGGTGACATTGTCTTTGAAAACGATGAATACATCAATCGTGGAACATCCTATGAAAAACTTTCTCAACTTCGTCCAGCATTCAAAAAAGATGGTAGCGTGACTGCAGGTAGTTCATCAGGGATTAATGATGGTGCAAGTTTCATCATCTTAGCATCAGAAGATTATGTGAAAGCACATGACATCAAACCGCTTGCTGAAGTCATCGGTATTGGTCAAGGTGGTGTCGATCCATCTGTCATGGGTTTAGGACCTACACCAGCGATCAAACAAGCGATTAAACATGCGAATATTTCCTTTAATCAAATTGATACATTCGAACTCAATGAAGCATTCGCAGCACAATCCTTAGGTGTCATCAAAGAATTGACAGATGCGTTTGGTGTAACCAAAGACTATATCTTAAACCGCACTAATCCTAATGGTGGTGCCATTGCGTTAGGGCATCCTGTTGGAGCGAGTGGTAACCGCATTATCGTGACGTTAATTCATGAAATGCTCAAGCAAGAAAAGCTCAATATCGGCTTAGCTAGCCTCTGCATCGGCGGTGGCATGGGTACAGCTGTGATTTTAAAGAAAGTTAAATAAAGGAGATTATAATCATGAAACGTTTACAAAATAGAGTTGCTGTCATCACAGGCGGTGCTAAAGGCTTAGGTCAAGCCATGGCTGAAACATTTGCTAAAGAAGGTGCGACTGTTATCGCTGCAGATATGGGTGAACTCACTTACCAATGTGAAAATGTTCATTATTATCCGTTAAATGTCACCGATGTTCAAGGTGTTCAAAAATTCTTTGATGAAGTCGTTGCAAAATTTGGTAAAATCGATATTCTTGTCAATAACGCAGGGATTACCCGAGATGCGATGACAAGAAAAATGACCGATGATCAATGGAACATTGTTTTAGATGTTAACCTTAAAGGTGTCTTTAATATGACCCGTCTCATTGGACCTCATATGGAAAACAATGGATATGGTTCAATCATCAATATTTCATCGGTCGTTGGTGTGTTTGGTAACATCGGTCAAGCAAATTATGCTGCAACCAAAGCAGGTGTCATCGGTTTAACCATGACATGGGCAAAAGAATTTGCACGCAAAGGTGCAAACGTCAGAGTCAATGCAATCGCTCCAGGTTACATCATGACTGACATCTTAAAGACCGTTCCACAAGAATTACTTGATGGATTTGCGAAGTTAACGATGCTTGGTCGTCTAGGTCAACCTCAAGAAATCGCGAATGCAGCACTATTCTTAGCTTCAGAAGAATCATCATACGTCACTGGTCAAACCTTAAACGTTAACGGTGGTATGCGCTTATAATTCACTTTGTAGAAAGCAGGTGTTCCTCATGAATAAGGTCAATGTAGGAATCGTAGGAACAGGTATTTATTTACCTCAAGGTCGTATGACTGCACGTGATATCTCAGATGCCACCAAAGGTGTTTGGAGTGAACAGGCCGTGATCGACAAACTTGGCATTCGTGAAAAAGTCGTTCCCTCGAATCAAAAAGAAGATGGAACACAAGAAATGGGTGCGCTCGCTGCACTTGATGCCATCAAAAATACAGGAATCAACCCCCTTGAAATCGATGTGATTTTAAGTGTCACAGAAGAATGGAAAGAATATCCACTCACCACATCTGCACTTTATATCCAAGATCGTATTGGAGCAACCAACGCATGGGGTATCGATGTTCAAAACCGTTGTTGCACCACCGTTTCTGCGATGAAGATGGCCAAAGACATGTTGATTGCTGATGATGAAATCAACGTTGTTATGGTTGTTGGTGGTTATCGAAATGGTGACTTCGTGGACTTTACCGATAAGGATATGTCCATGATGTATAACTTAGGTGCGGGTGGCGGAGCCATCATTTTGAAAAAGAATTATGGGAAAAACGTATTGTTGGGATCTCATGTCATTGGTGATGGATCGCTATCAAGAACAGCAGGTGTTGAAATCGGTGGTTTATGTAACCCCATTACACTCGCGAATGTTTCCGAAGCGAAGAAGTCACTTCGATTAATGGATCCTGTGAAAATGAAAAATCGATTGAATGAAGTCTCAATGCCCAATTGGTACAAGTGTATTGATGAATCCCTTCGTAAATCAAACATGACACGTCAGGATATTGGATACCTTGATATCCTTCATATCAAGCGTTCGGGTCATGAACAGATGTTACAGGAGTTAGGACTCAAACCCGATCAATCGATTTATTTAGAAGATTATGGACATATTGGCCAGATCGACCAAATCCTGTCTCTGCACCTCGCCTTAAAATCAGGTCAGGTCAAGGACGGGACGGTCGTCTGCATGCTCGCTGCCGGAATCGGTTATGTGTGGGCTGCTAATATTGTGAAATGGGGGTAAGTTATGACACTTCAACAAATCTTATCCATGCTTTTTCAAGGGATTACATCCGCATCGTTTCTTGCACTCATTACGTTTTCGATCGTTTTAATCTTTAAGACATCGACGACAACAAACTTTGCGCAAAGCTCGATTGCAACTTTCAGTGCTTATGTGATCACGAATATATTCGCGAAAATCCTTTTAGTCAATAATCCAGATGGCAATGCAGTCGTGATGCTGATTTTATCCATCTTGATTGGGATTGTCGTCGGTTTTGCATTTGGATTATTCATCGATATCATGTTGATTCGAAAATCCAAATACTCCAATGTCTTAACCAAACAAATGATTACCATGGGGATGATCCTTGTTTTCTCAGGTCTTTTCCCTGTGGTCTTTGGTATCTTTGCACAACCCACACCCATGCCTTTAACCAGAAAGGTATTTGAAGTGAATGTGGGTGGAGCGATACCTCTTTATATCTCAGGTCACGCGCTCATTTCCATTGTATTAACCATTTTAGTTCTTGGTGGCATATTCTTAGCCCTCAAGTATACCAAATGGGGGCTCGGTGTTCGTGCAACGGCATCCAATGAAATTGTCGCAGGCATGATGGGTGTTAATACCAAATTTATTACAGCGATGAGCTGGGGTATAGCGGGTGGTATTGGTGCTCTTGCTGCAGGATTATTTGCACCCACGGTTTATACGTTGACACCTGATCTGATGATGGGTTTACAAATCAATGGCTTCTTAGCGGCCGTCTTAGGTGGATTCTCCACATTCGCAGGACCCATGATTGCATCCCTCATCATCCCTATTTCTCGTGTTTTTGCATGGCAATTCATCAGTAATGAATGGTCGAATGCGATTGTTTATTTGCTGGTGCTTGTCATTATTTTAGTCAAACCCGTCGGTCTTCTTGGCAAACGGATTGCAAAGAAGGTGTAGATCATGCTCGAACATCGTCCATTACAACATCATACACCACTATCCAACTGGAAAAAGATGACCAAACATCCTTTTTTCGGTATTTTCTTGTCTTTGATCGTCATGATTATGATCCAACTTTTAGGTCAAATCGGTGCCATTCCTTCGGGTGTTGTTGATGTCTTTGCCATCGTTTGGATTTATATCATCATCGGTTTAGGTTTTACCTTACTCCTTGGTTACACAGGACTTGCATCCTTAGGAACCGCTGGTTTCATTGGTGTGGGATCTTATGTCGTCGCCTATGTCCTCGGCACAGCAGGAATGCCTTTAATTATTGCTTTTGCATTAGGTATTATCATCTCGATTGGACTGGGTACGATTGTAGGTTTTATCTCGCTTCGTATTGAAGGGATGTATCTTGCCATCATCACACTGGGTCTATCTGAGATCTTAGTCGAAGTGTTTAAATTTTGGACTCAAGTCACCAAAGGATTAGTTGGTTTCCAACTCGATCGCTACAACATCTTAGGATTTGCCGTGCGTGAACAAGAGATTTATTATATCTTGGTTCTCGCACTTGTTCTCACGATGTTTGCTGTACTCAACATCATCAATAGTCCAACAGGTCGTGCCATGCTTTCGATTAAAAACTCAACATCAGCTGCTCAAGCGATGGGGATATCAATCTTGAAGTATCGTCTCTTAAGTTTTATCGTATCCACAGTGCTCGCTGTGATTGGTGGGATGCTTTATATGATGTATACACGTTCGACCATTCCCAACGTATGGAACATCGCTTTATCGTTAAACATTCTTGCTGCGGTTGTGATCGGTGGTGCAAAATCCATCTGGGGAGTCAGCCTTGGAACCATCTTTATTTTCGGGATTAACCAACTGGTGTTTGCACGTATCCCATTTTTCACACGCTATGGTAACGCATCGCTTTTCATCAATGGTGCACTGATTATTTTAGTGGTGATGTTTTATCCCGGTGGTATTATCCGTATGTTTACGGATCTATCTCGTCTCGTGAAAAAAACATATCACACCATCTTAAACAAAGTAAAGGAGTATCGTTATGGACCTGAAGAATAACCTTAACCCGACACTCCGTATTGCTGAACGGATGGATCGTCTTGAAAAGAAAATGGCGTATCATGAAAACTATCTTCATGTCATCGAAGCACGTTTAGAACAAAAACGGAAGAAAAAGATGGAGAAAAGAAAAGAAGCCTTTCGTGAAGATCTTCTCACCTATGAAATTCGCACACTCTCGAAAGATGCTTTCCATCAAGCCTTTATTCAACCCGAAATCGATAAGCTCAATCAGCACTATCATCTCAAAGAACGTGCGAAAAAGGCATCGTTTCATCGCAAATTAAAAAAACTGAATGACCAAGAAAAACAAGGACTGACAGAAGCCTATCAGCAAGATATCCAAGCACTTCATGATGAATTCAATGAAAAGCGTGATCAACTTATCAAAGAATTAAGTGTTCATGAACCATCAGAACATACATTACGTCATTCAATGAAGGACTATGAAGCTGAAAAAACACGTGTGCAATCGATTCTTGATTTTGAAGAACAAGCCTTAATCGCTGAAGATCAAATCATCCTTGATAAGGAAAAAGTACGGATTCAAAAAACACTCGATCTATTAAAATCAAAACTTGATGCACTTAAAGAAGAACACAAAAAACGTCTTGAAACCATCAAACAAGATCTTCCAGACGATGTCATCTTACGCTTAGATGGATTAAGAATGCAGTTTGGTGGACTTGTTGCCGTATCCGATTTATCGTTTGATGTGAAGAAAGGTGAGATCTTTGGTCTCATCGGTCCAAACGGTGCGGGTAAAACAACCGTGTTCAACTGTATCACACAATTTTACAAACCAACCAAGGGAGATATCTACTATCGCGATAAGCGAAATGATATCATTAACTTGAACAACTATGCTGTCCATGATGTGATCCATCAAGGCATCGTTCGTACGTTCCAAAACGTTGAACTGATCTGGGAATTATCGATTCTTGATAACTTGCTTGTCGGTGCACACTCACTTTATCAAACTGGTTTTTTCCATCATTTATTCAAAACGAGACGTTTTCAACGTGAAGAATCTGTTCTTAAACAAAAAGCGATCAAAGTCTTAACAGATCTCAATCTACTCGCTTATAAAGATTTCTATCCCTTGGGACTACCTTATGGTATCTTAAAGCAAGTTGAACTTGCGCGTACCCTCATGAATAATCCACAGCTCATCATCTTAGATGAACCTGCTGCAGGTTTAAATGATTTAGAAACCGAACGTCTCATTCATACGATCAGAAAGATTCAAAAAGAATACAACGTAACCATCTTCTTAGTTGAACATGATATGGGACTTGTCATGGAATTATGTGATACCATCTGTGCCATCTCATTTGGTAAGATGCTTGCACTAGGAACACCCAAAGCAATCCAATCGAACCCCGTGGTTCAAGAAGCTTATCTAGGAGGTGAGTAAGATGGCGATTCTAGAAATCAAAGACTTAGTCATCGACTATGGAATTATCCGTGCAGTCAAAGGGATTAACATGAGCGTGAACGAAGGTTCAATTGTGGCCATCTTAGGTGCGAATGGAGCTGGAAAAACGACAACGATTCGTTCGATATCAGGGGTCGTCAAAGTTAAGAGTGGAAAAATCTTGTTTGATGGTGAAAACATCACCAATCAAGATCCCCATAAAATTGCAGGTCTTGGTATCGTACAATCACCAGAAGGTCGATTAATCTTAAATGGGTTAACGGTTGAAGAAAACTTGCTTGTTGGTGCTTATTCATTAAAAACAATCAAAACGACCGATGATCAAGGTGTCGTACACATCAAGAAAAGAAATCAAATCATCAAAGAATTACTTGAAGAAGTATTTGGCTACTTCCCCATTCTCAAAGAACGAAGAAAGCAGCAAGCATCAACCTTGTCAGGTGGAGAACAACAAATGCTCGCCATTGGACGCGCACTCATGGGGAATCCAACATTACTATTACTCGATGAACCCTCACTAGGATTAGCGCCACTTATTGTTCGTGATATATTTGCCATTATCAACAAGATTAAAGAACAAGGTCGTACCATCCTCATCGTGGAACAAAACGCGTTCCAAACGCTTAAAATTGCGGATTATGCGTACATTCTTGAACTCGGTAAGATTGTGACTCAAGGCAAAGGTGAGATGCTTCTCAAGGACGAACAACTCGTCAATGCGTATTTAGGTTCAAAAAATTAGGTTTTAGATGTTTCGTTGAAACATAGAAAATAGAAAAAAGTGCCAAAAGGCAAAAAGGAGAAAAAATATGAAAAAGATTATTGCTCTTCTCATGCTCTTACTGGCTTCCTTCGGTTTAATCGCGTGTGCTGAAGCAGAAGTCACGGTAGATCGTTTATCCGTAACGCCACCTACCAAAGTAGAGTATATCGTCGGTGATGCATTTGATGCAACCGGCATGGTTGTCAAGGTCATCTTCAGTGATGGTACAGACCGTACATTAACTGCTGCTGACTACACAGTAACAGGGTTCTCATCAACTGCTGCTGGTCTAAAGACTGTCACCATCACCTATGAAGGTGTTACAGCAACCTTTGGTATCGCTGTGTTTGACCCAGAAGCTCCTGAAGAAGCGCTCAGTTTAAATGTTGTTTCTGTTCCAACACAACAGATCTACAACAAGCAAGAAGAATTTAATGCTGATGGTTTAGTTGTTGAAGTATTATACAACACAGGTCGCAGACAAACACTCACTGCAGCTGAATACACCTTATCAGGATTCGTTCAAGGTTCAATTGGTCGTTATGACGTTGTTGTAACCTATGAAGATTTAACGACAACTTTCTATGCAGAAGTTCGTAACATCACCGTTCAAGGTGTCACTGAAGATAGCATTAAAGTTGGTAACACTGCTGTTCTTTCTGGTTTCTGGTCCATCGTTGGTGCACCATTCACCAATGGTATGAAGGCTGCATTTGAAGAAATCAATGACGCTGGTGGTATCGCTGGTCGTGAAATCGTTTATGTCAACAAAGACGACGGTTTTGATGGTACTGTTGGTTTAACCAATACACGTGCTCTTGTCAATGATGACAAAGTCTTCGCACTTGTAGGACATTTCGGTACACCAACCGTTTCTGCAACATTAGGTTTCATCCGTGAAGTCGGTGTTCCTATGGTTTATGCAGCAACTGGTGTTAACGTTTTATATCGTGAAAGATCATCTCTTGATCCTGTCATGCCCGTACAACCCATTTATTTAACGGACGGTCGTATTATGACTGCACGTGCATTGAATGAAAGTTTATATGGTACCAATGGTGATCAAGCACTTGGTGCAACCGCTAAAGTAGGTGTCCTCTACACCACTGATGATGCTGGTTCATCCATCCGCGAAGGTGTTGAAATTGAAGCACGTTCTGCAGGTAAGAATGCAAACTTCATTTACTCATCCTTTGCAGCAGCTGAAACTGCAGCATTAACCACTGCGATTGAAAACTTCCGTAGCCAAGGCGTTCAAGCTGTCATTATTGCAACAAACCAAGCTCCATTTAAGGCAGCGATTGGTGTCATGCAAAGTGTTGCATTCAACGTTCCTGTGTTCACATCTTATGTAAACGCTGATGCAACTGCAGTCGATGCAGCAACCAACTATACATTCCCCATTTTCACAAACGCATGGGTTGATATTTTCAGTGATAAAGGTTCTGCTGACTTAACCGTGTTTGCAACTGCAATCAACAATGCAAGTTTCTTAGATGAAGCAAGCAAGACTGCTATGCTTTCTAACTCATTTGCGATCGCGGGTTACATCGCAGCACGTACCTTCATTGAAGGTCTCGAACGTGTTGGAGAAGAAAGATTAACATGGGAATCCTTCATTAAAGCTATGGAATCTGAACCTATTTCAATTCCAATGGGTGGATCCGTTGATTTCGGTGGTGGCAAACGTTGGGGTATTGACTCCATGTCACTCTTGAAGTACAATCCATCGACAGACCTATTTGAAAAAGTTAGAGAAATTGAAACCCTAACACAAATTCAAGCAAAATAAGTTTCTATTGAGCGGGGGGAGGGGCAACCCTCCCCTTGTCCTCATCTTAAGAAAGAGGTATGAACATGAAAACTCCAACAATCATTACGGTTCAAGAAGCGATCAAACTTGTTAAATCCAACGATAACATCGTTTTAGGCATGGCAGGAGCAGAACCGAAGGAATTTATCAAAGCACTTCACGAACGTGCTTCAGAAGTCCAAAACGTGCGTGTCACAAACTGTTTACCATTTGAAAATGGTGAGTTCTTTATCAATCCTGAATATAAGACATCATTTTCAGTTGACAGCTGGTTTTATGGTGCGTCTTTGAGAAAAGCACACGACAACGGAAACATTAGTTTTATTCCCAATCATTTGCATTTGGCTGGTCGTAAACGTTTTGAACATGTGAAACCTAACATTTTTGTTGGCACAGCAACACCACCGGACAAACATGGATTCTTATCCCTTTCATTATCGAACGTTTATGAAAAAGAAGCGGTTGAACTTGCAGATATCGTGATCTTAGAAGTCAGTCCTAACTTCCCAAGAACCTTCGGTGATTTGGAAGTTCATGAAAGCCATGTGGATTACATCGTGAATGTCAATTATTATCCCCCTGTACTTCCTGATGCAGAACCTAATGAGAAAGATATTGCGATTGGAAACTTCATCGCAGAGAAGATTAAAAATGGATCGACCTTGCAGCTGGGTATTGGAGGGATCCCCAATGCAGTTGCTCATGCGCTGATGCATAAAAAGGATTTAGGGATTCATACGGAAATGTTTACCACCGGTTTGATGAAACTCGTCAAAGCCGGGGCTGCTAATGGATCCAAGAAGAAAACACATAAGGGTAAACATGTATGCTGCTTCGCATTAGGGACACAAGAACTTTATGATTTTATTGATAATAATCCAAGCGTTCAGATCCTTAATGGAAACTACGTCAACGATCCTGCAATCATTGGATTAAATGATAACCAGGTCTCCATCAATACAACCATTGAAGTTGACTTAACCGGTCAATGCGCATCCGAATCGATTGGCCATAAACAGTTCTCTGGAACCGGTGGTCAAGCTGATACAGCAATCGGAGCACAGAATTCTAAGGGTGGTATGAGTTTTATCACATTATACTCTACAGCCATGGTTAAAAATCCAGTGACGGGTGAACGTGAAGAAATCTCAAAGATTGTCCCCTTCTTAAAACCAGGTGCCATCGTGACCTTATCACGTGCTGATGTTGATCATGTTGTGACTGAATATGGTTGTGTCTCACTTCGTGGAACAAGTGTTTCCGAACGTGTTCAATTATTAATCTCGATTGCACACCCCAAATTTAGAGATGAGCTTAGAGCTGAAGCCATCCGCTTAGGATACATGTAAGTCTTATGCCTTACTTAGATTTTAAAGGTCGCAATATTTTCTATGATGTCAAAGGTCAAGGAAAGCCAATCTTGATTTTAAACGGCATCATGATGTCAACCAAAAGCTGGGAACCTTTCGCCAAAACGTTATCTTTTCAGAATCAGCTCATTCGATTAGATTTCATCGATCAAGGTCAAAGCGATAAACTCGAAAACTCCTTTTACACTCAAGCGATTCAAGTTGATATCATGGAATCGCTACTTAAAGAATTAAAGATCAGCAGAATCAATTTAGTTGGGATTTCTTATGGTGGTGAAGTTGCACTCATGTTTGCCATTAAACATCCTCATTTAGTCGAACGTTTGGTGCTTTTTAATACAACACCTTACACCAGTCCTTGGCTTGCTGAAATCGGTCATCAATGGAATGCGATAGGTCGAACACGACAAGGTGAAACCTATTATCAAGCAACCATCCCTGTTATCTATTCACCGAGTTATTATGAGAAACGTTTAGACTGGATGAAGAAGCGCCAACAACTTCTTGTTCCCATTTTTTCAAATCCAACATTCTTGGATGCGATGGAACGGTTAACGAACAGCGCAGAATCCTTTGATGTCAGAGCTGACTTAGATAAGATCACATGTCCAACTTTAATCATCGCAGCTGATGAAGACTACCTCACACCACTTGCCAATCAAAAAGCATTACATCAGGCAATCCCTACGTCCTATCTGGTGATGTTACCTGGAGTCGGACATGCATCGATGTATGAAAAGCCGATGCTCTTTGTCACACTTGTTTTAGGTTTCATTAATGCGTTAGAAACAGAATTTACGATCTAGGAGGAATATCTATGTTTGAAAAACGACAAATCGTATTGAAGAATGGTGAAGTGATTCACTATCTCGAACAAGGAGCTGGCGAGAAAACGCTTGTGCTTATCCACGGTAACTTCTCATCATCGGTGCACTGGACACCTTTATTAGAAAGACTCCCTAAGACGATTAAAGTCATCGCACCCGACTTAAGAGGATACGGTGATTCTACGTATTATCGTCGCATTACATCGCTTAAGGACTTCGCAGATGATATCTACCTCTTCCTACAAGCTAAAAAGGTTCTAAAGGCCGATTTTGTGGGTTGGTCATTGGGTGGAGGGGTCGCTTTAGAATTTGCAGCTGCTTATCCTCAAATGATTCATAAAATGGTCTTAATTAACTCAACGACTCACCGTGGTTACCCTGTATTTAAGAAGGGTGAAAACAACCAGATGTTATTAGGACAAGTCTACAGTTCACCTGAAGAAATGGGGAAAGATCCCGTTCAAGTTATTCCATTACTGGAAGCACAGAAGAATAAGAATTTTGCAGTCATGAGCTGGGTGTTCAATGCGACCATATACACTGTCAATAAACCATCTGCTGAAGATAATCAATTATGGATCAATGAATCGCTCAAGCAACGTAATTTGATCGATGCCGATTGGGCTTTAGCTAACTTGAACATGTCAAGTCAACACAATTTCTACAACGCTGGAACCAACAATATTCAGAATGTTAAGTGCCCAATTCTTCATACATGGGGGAAGAAAGATATCGTTGTCCCTGAATACATGGTCTTAGAGAATTTTAAAGCATTAGAGAAACAATCGAAGTTGGTCGTCTATGATGAATGTGGACATTCACCACTTGTGGATGTGCCTGATCAATTGACCAAAGATATCCTCGAATTTATCGCATAAGGGCATTCGTGCCCTTTTTAGTTATATGATCGATTGTTAAAAATAAAGATTGTACATTCATGTCTATGAGTGTATTTTTTTCATATATAGCGTAAAAAAAATGTAGTCAAAAAAAGAAAGTCCTTTTTTCTATGTTTAGTATTTCTAAACTTATGAATATATGTCCCTTTATGGGGTCCGATTCTAAACGATGAACACTAAGTAGGATTATGTGGGTATATTAGAGGATTAAAGAAGTAGCCCTGACTGACTTAGATTTTTTAGATCCGTGTAATTTGTTCGATGAAAGAATGGAAAACAGATGTTACGGTCACAACATGGAATAAACAAAACAGATGAGTATTTTGATGAAATAATCATTTTACTGGTTGACAAAAAATACTCACAGAATGAAATGTTAATTAAATTCATCCAGTTGACAGATTGCACCAAGTAAAGCCATTGCATCACAATACATCAATTATATAGAAATGTGCATGCGTGCGTGTACGCGCGTATGTGCGTATGTGCATGTGAAATCAAATGTAGGACAACGGATTATGAACATTTGAATAGTAAAAAAATCGAAGATTAATTGATTGATCTGTCAGATACTCAGCAATTAAGTTATTAGCATTTATTATGATCACTTGAGACCAATTGTTTGAAAACAAGAAAGGACAGATATGATGTGTAACGAGCTATAAGTGATCGAAATAGACTACAACGATGTATTACCTCTCATCATTCATTCATGACACACATATAGGGTGATAGAAGAAGAACCAACTGAAGAAATAGTAAAAATTGGCACCCAGATCAAAAAAGGCTAAAACGCATTTTCAGCGTTTGAAAGCCATAGATGGTCTATTAATCATAAAAGTAGTTCTCAAATGCTGTAAAGCTTCCTTCACCTATGCTTATTACATTCATATTTGTTTTATGCATATATTTATAACCGATAGAAGCGTTAAATTACCGATATAAATATAGCAATTAGTAAACAGTAACAGTAATTATTCATCCATACAACATCGCGTTTATTTTATATTTGTTCGTATAATATATATTATGTTAACCTATGATTGTGAGCCCTGATGTGCGGTCAATCGTGTTTGTGTTGATAAGTGTGGATTTCTTTTTCGACTAAACTTTGACTTCTAATCCTGATGCAGGGTGTGAACTATCGAAAATCGACTATTGCTAAACTTATATTTTCCAATACGCAAAAAATGGGGGTTATGGTACAATAAAAATGGTGATCATATGAAACGGAAAACAATTTTAATCATCTTTACAGGCGGCACTATATCGATGGCGAAGCATAAAGAAACGAGTAAAGCAATTATCAGTGATAATCATTCTGAGTTGCTACAAAACATTGCTTCAGAACTAAAAAATATCGATCTATTGTCGCATCAGTTTTCACTTAAACCATCTCCATCAATCACACCTAATGATATGCTGGAGCTCGCAAAATTGACAAAATCATACCTATCTGACCCCAAAATCGATGGTGTTGTGATTACTCATGGTACTGATACTTTAGAGGAATCTGCATACTTTTTAGACCTTTATCTCGAGACAATTAAGCCTGTAGTATTCACCGGATCGATGCGCAATTACTCTGAGCTTGGCTTTGATGGTCTCAGTAATTTGGTCAGTTCCATTCTTGTTGCTGCTCATCCTGAATCTAAAGATATGGGTGTTCTTGTTGTGATGAACGATGAAATCAATGCTGCTTCTGAAGTAACCAAAACACATACTCTTTCACTTGATACATTCAAATCGCTCGAATTTGGTCCTATTGGTATTGTTGAACAAGACAACGTTTTATACTATCGACAGACTCATTATGTACGTAAGCACATTACACCAGATCACATTGAATCACGTGTCGAAATCATTAAAGTCTATTCAGGCGCAAGTTCAGTTATACTAAACTTACTGATTGACCATGGAGTAAAAGGTTTCATCATTGAAGCACTTGGTCGTGGTAATGTTCCGCCAATGATGATTGAAGGTATTCAACGTGCCATCTCCTTAGGAATCCCTGTTCTCATTACATCACGCTGTCCCAAGGGTCGTGTTCTGGATAGTTATGGTTATGAAGGTGGTGGACATCACTTGAATCAACTCGGTGTCATCTTCACCGAAAATCTTTCAAGTCAAAAAGCACGTATCCGTTTAATGTTAACCTTAGGACTAACATCTGATAATCAACACATTAGACAATACTTCTAATGGAGTGATTCTATGATCACATTCACACAACGTATAAGAAATCGAGAACATGTAAAACGTATCATTGCCTATCTCGTTTTAATCTTTGGAATTCTTGGAATTGGTCTGCAAATCGGTCGATCTCTTCTTGGAACTAATCCGTTAGAATTTAGTTTCATCACACTTTTATACTTTACAACACAAAGTAATATCATCATTACTTGCATCGCATTCTTCTATTTATTTACAAAAAAACGAGGTCCCCTATATACCTCATTTGCTTTCATTGGATTTCTTAATATACTGATAACCGGGATTGTTTTTCATACCCTGTTAATCCCTTATATGGACCATGTTAGTTTCTTAAATCATGTGCTTCATACAATCAATCCAGTACTATATACAATCTTTTATATCTTTGTGATTGAAGAGTTTGTTCCCACGAAAAGATTCTATATTTCTCTCATCTATCCAATCATTTATATGCTATCTGTTTATCTGATAATTGAACCTTTATTTGGTGATATGATGGAACGACTCATGCCTGATTTTGTTGGTGCACGCTACGTTTATCCTTTCCTAGATCCACGAACATATCCATCTGGATTTTCAGATCTTTTAATCTTTAATCTCGGTATTTTAGCTCCTTCAATTGCTCTCTTATCTTTTCTATTATCCTTTCTCAAACAACGCTTTGAACGTCTAATCACGATTCGAAATACATAAAAAAAGAGACTCATTCCTGAGTCCCTTCGTCATGTTGATCATTTGATTTTTCATTAACATCATCCGTTTTGGATGTTGTTTTTTTCTTACGCGTTGTTGTCTTTTTAACCGGTTTTTCTTCTGGATTAACAGGTGCATCAGCAGTATCTTTTAATGGTTCATCTTCTTTAGTTGGTTCCTTTTTTTCGACATTTGTTTCATCCTGTTGAACGGTTTCTTCTTGTTTATTCGTTACATTTTCAATATCATGAAGGGCTGCTTCAGCTTCAGCAAGCTTCAATTCTTCTTCGGTTTCCTTCATTTCTTTTGCTAAAATACGTGCTTCCTCTTGACGGCGAAGCGCAGCTTTTCTTGCTTCAATATTGGCCTTCTTTTTTTCTTCCATTAATCGTTTTTCGAGTTTTGCACGCTCTTCTTCACGTCTTTCTTCTTCAGCAACTTCTCTGAGCATCATCTGATGTTCAAGCTCTTTTTTCTTTAATTCAAGACGTTCTTCTCGGAGTTTTAATTTGCGGTTTAATCCTAATCTTATCGCTTTAAATGTCTTTCCAAATGGACTCCATAATACTGCAAATACTAAGCCGATTCGTTCAAAAAATGTATAGCTCCCGGTTTCAAAACGGACTCTTTTCGCTTCAATTCTTGCTGCTTTCTTTTCTTGTTTTAATACTTTTTTAAGATAGCGTTTACTATTTCTAGCACGTCTAAAGCTACGTCTTCCAAGTGAATCTTCAACATACATTTTGATGGTTCTTATCTTCTTATCAGTACCTAAAACATAGTCTCTTAACTCTTGAATAGGTAGTGTCAGTTTATGAGAATCACGTGCCAAAATGATGGTATTTTCTTCTTTAAGCGGCAATAATTTCTTTTGATAAATCAAGCCGATTGCAGCAGCTTCAACGTTAACATAGGAGGTATTTGCAACCATGATATCGACCACATCAACCCCATCTCGCTTGAGTAAATCTTCAGTGAGAATCAATGCTCGACGTCCAATCAAGTTGAGTGTACGCTGTGCCTTAACAAGTAAAACAAGTGTCACAAAAACTAAAACAGCAAGTAAACCAAAGATAATGAGAAACTCAGGTTCGAGATTTTTTAACCATTCAATCATTTCTTTTCACCTCCAAGAAAATGTAGGAATGATGTCCCGTGTTTCGGTTTTTCGGTCATAAAGATATCGGTAATGGTGTAGCCAATATCTGCAAATGTTTTAAGGATAGGAAGTGATTTGCCCTGTTTAAAACGAGGTGAGAATACGAGCATGGGTACATATTCGCGCGTGTGATCGGTACCATGATGAATAGGATCATTACCATGGTCAGCAGTCAGGATGAGGAGATCGTCATCGTTTAATTGTTTCATCAAATCAGGAAGTTGTCTATCGAATGCTTCAATCGCTTTCCCATATCCAATAGGATCTCTTCGATGTCCATAAAGTGCATCAAAGTCGACCAAATTTAAGAAACATAATCCCGTAAATGATTCTTTTGCAACTGCCGTAATCTGATTCATTCCATCATCATTACTCTTCGTTTTGCTGTATCGATTGATGCCAAAGCCATCAAAAATATCGTTGATTTTACCCAGTGCAATGACATCATATCCAGCTTCATCAAGGAAATTAAGTGCTGTTTTTTCATGTGGTCTTAATGCATAGTCATGACGATTTGGGGTTCGAGTAAAGTTGTTTGCAGCTGTTCCAATAAACGGTCTTGCGATAACACGTCCGACTTTCCAATCTGGTTTCATTGTGATTTCACGAGCCATTTCACAGATGCGATATTGTTCTTCAATGGGGATGATGCCTTCGTGCATCGCAATCTGTAAGACAGAATCTGCGGATGTATAAACGATGAGATCACCTGTTTTGAGATGATGTTCACCAAGATCACGAATGATATCTGTTCCTGATGCACTGATATTGCCAATCACTTTTCGTCCTGTTTTTTTCTCTAATTCCTGGATTAATGCTTGAGGAAATCCTGTATCTGTAAACGTTTGGAAAGGTTTTGTAATGTACATGCCCATCATTTCCCAGTGGCCAGTCATTGTATCTTTACCTAAAGAAGCTTCCTGGATTTTTGTGTAAAAAGCTAATGGTTTTTTCACGGGTGGTACATGTTTAATCGGTGCAATATTACCATAGCCTAAAGCTTGAAGATTGGGAATGTGAAGTTCCATCCGTTCAGCAATATGCCCAATGGTATTCGATCCTACATCATTGTAATCTTTTGCATCTGGTGCTTCTCCAATACCTAAACTATCTAAAACGATGAGAAATACGCGTTTATATGTCATGATTGTCCTCCTTAGCACGTGGATGTGCCTGTTGATAAATTTCTTTGATTCGTTTTTGACTAATATGTGTATAAATTTGAGTTGTTGAGATATCCTCATGTCCAAGTAGCGATTGCAATGTTCTTAAATCCATACCGTTTTCAAGCAAATGAGTCGCAAATGAATGTCTTAACGTATGTGGTGAACACTCGGTTTTTACACCAGCTTCTGATGCTAATTTCTTAAGAAGTTTAAAGAATCCTTGCCGCGACAACCTTTCTCCTTGTTGGTTGAGAAACAAAAACGTTGTTTTTTGTCCATGGAGAAGTTGATCTCTTCCTTTAATAATATAGTTTCTTAACGCGACAACAGAGGGATCAGAGATGGGGACCATCCGTTCTTTTTCACCTTTTCCTTTGACGAGTACATAACCTTGGTTAAGGTGAATATCGCTCATCTCGATATCGAGAAGTTCAGAAACACGCAATCCAGATCCATAGATAAGTTCGAGTAATGCTTGATTTCTTAATCCTAATGGTTTTGTGGTATCGACAACCTCTAAGATAGCCATCACCTCATCCACACTGAGCACTTGAGGTAAGTGTTTTTCAATTTTGGGTGATTGAATCGCTTTTGTGACATCGAGATCAACTTCTTTTTCGATCAATAAAAAGTGATGGAAACTACGAATGGCTGTTAACTTTCTCGCCATACTTTTAGTTGTCATGTCTCGCTTTAAGCTTCGCATAAACGCTTCAACATGTTTTTTTTCGATAAGATCAGGCTTTTTAATATCATGATATTTCTCAAGAAAATGGGCATACTGTTCGATATCATGAACATAAGATGACACGGTATTTGGACTTGATCCTTTTTCTTTTTTAAGGTATAATTCGAAATCTTTGATGATATATTTCATATGAATACCATAAAGACTTGATTGCCCAAAAACAGTCCTTGTTGGGTCAGTTTGAGTCTTCCTTCCTTGATTTCAATCAGTCCAAGATTCATTTTATCGTTGAGTTGTGGATACTTTTCAAAAAGAGAAAGATGGTAGCGATCTTCGATATAGGCCATATCAACACCATCGATTCGTCTCAGTCCAAAGATTAAATCATCTTGTAAAAGCATATCTTCTGTTTGATATTCTTTTCTTTCCATCCATGTTCTAAAATAGTCCTGCAAGTGGCGATGATTGTAGGTGCGGTAGCGATCGATATAACCGTGCGCACCAAGACCTACACCAATGTATTCAGAAAGCGTCCAGTAAAGGTTATTATGCATCGATTGATGTCCGTTTTTTGCATAATTTGAGATCTCATAATGTTCAAATCCTTGAGCCTTGAGTGTATTCATCACGCGCTCATACATCATAGCCTCCATATCTTCATCCATTTGATGGAAGTTTCCTTTCAAATATTGGTGATAAAAATATGTCTTTTCTTCAAGAATAAGAGAATAACATGATACATGTGTGATATTCAACTGTTCGATCATCTTGAGATCGTGATCAAGCATCTCCATCGTTTGACCAGGTATCGCATAGATTAAATCAATCGATAAACGTGGAATACCAATCTTTTTTAAATGATCGATCACAGATAAGACATGATCGGTTGTATGTTTTCGATTGAGATAATGGAGTAATTCTTGGTTAAATGTTTGCACACCTAAGCTGATGCGATTGATGCCATAATGCTTAAAAAGAGCTCCTTTATCTTCCGTGTAAGACTCAGGATTGACTTCAATCGTATATTCGTTGGGATGAATTTCTTTCATTGCATCCAATAAAACAGTCAACTGCTTAACTGAAAGCATCGATGGCGTTCCACCACCGATATAGATGGTATCAATCGTTTTAAAATGATCTTGATATGATTTGATTTCTTCAACTAAATGGTTGAGATATTCATCCATCATTTGCTCATTTTTTGGCACGCGTTTGACGAAATCACAGTAGTGACAAATCGATTCACAAAATGGAATATGCACATAGAGTCCCTTCACATGATCACGCCTTTCGTATCTCTATTATATCAAAAATGGTTTACATAATAAAGAATAGTGACGAGTTATGACTCATCACTATTCGATAATATCGCTAAGAATGCTTCCTGTGGAACATCGACTCGACCCAGTGTCTTCATCTTCTTCTTACCTTCTTTTTGTTTCTGGAGGAGTTTCTTCTTCCGTGAAATATCGCCACCATAGCACTTCGCTAAGACGTCTTTTCTCATCGCTTTAATCGTTGTACGCGCGATGATCTTCGTACCTAATGCTGCTTGAACAGGAATCTCAAACATTTGTCGTGGAATGAGTTCAACCATTTTTTCACAAATGGCTTTCCCACGATTATAGGCAAAGTCCCTATGCACGATGATCGATAACGCATCCACCACTTCACCATTAAGTAAAATATCCATCTTGGATAGGTTTGATGGCTTGTATCCAGCCATCTCGTAATCAAAGGATGCATAACCTTTGGTTGATGATTTTAATTTATCAAAAAAATCATACACGATTTCAGATAAAGGTAGTTCATACGTAATATGGACACGATTAGCATCGATATACTTCATATCACCAAAGATTCCACGCTTTTTCTGAGATATATCCATAATAGCACCGACATATTCTTTAGGTGACATAATGGATGCTTTAATATAAGGTTCTTCGATTCTTTCAATGCGTTGAGGATCAGGCAATTTCGATGGATTATCCACACTGACCATCGTCCCATCCGTCAAATAAACATGGTAGACAACTGATGGTGCGGTTGCAATCAAGTCGATATTGAATTCTCTACGAATACGTTCTTGGATAATATCCATATGGAGTAACCCTAAGAAACCTGTTC
>Ga0116195_1000546_pt1 | contig 31144 bp, 29 predicted proteins | sample AD_SCU002_MetaG_FD_89881 | JGI IMG/M metagenome (GOLD analysis project Ga0116195, IMG submission 89881) | Active sludge microbial communities of municipal wastewater-treating anaerobic digesters from China - AD_SCU002_MetaG | ecosystem: Engineered > Bioreactor > Anaerobic > Digestate | place...
AAGTTTGGTGACGATGGCGAAGTGGATACACCTGTACCCATACCGAACACAGAAGTTAAGCACTTCAGCGCCGAAGATAGTGAGCAATCGCAACAATAGGTCGTCGCCAACCTTCTTTCTATTAATTTGTGCCTCCGTAGCTCAGTTGGTTAGAGCACATGACTGTTAATCATGGGGTCCTAGGTTCAAGTCCTAGTGGGGGCGCCATTTTTAAATGGCCCGTTGGAGAAACGGTTAACTCACTTGCCTTTCACGCAAGCATTCACGGGTTCGAATCCCGTACGGGTCACCATTATTTAACTTGTGATTAACAAGTCTTACTCTTTTCTAAGCTACGTTGTAGCACAACATATAGCAAACTCCTTATGTAGACTGGATTAACCAGTTTTTTTGTTTTTTAGGGGATAAAAAAGCAAATCGCTTGAGTTATTCTTTCGATTCAAGCATAATAAAATAAAACAAAAACAGAAAATGAGTTGATGTACATGAAAATAGAGATTTGGTCTGATTTCTCTTGCCCATTTTGTTATGTATCAAAAGTAAGATTAGAACGAGCCCTTTCGAGAGTATCGTTTCACGATAAAGTTAAAGTAGTCTTTAAAAGTTATATATTAGATCCCTTAGCTCCGATTGAAACTAAGATTAGTTCTTATGAACTCTTCGCAAAAGCCAAACAAATGGAATTATCTGAAGTTCAAGAACTGTTTGATGACTCACAAAAGATTGCGAAAACGATTGGTGTGAGATTTGATTATGACCATATGAAGATGACATCTACGTTTGATGCTCACCGACTTGCGAAATGGTCAAATCAATTTGGATTAGAGAGTGCGTTAACCGAACGATTAATGAAAGCATACTTTGTGGATGGACTAAATATTTCGAATCACACTACTTTAATTGATCTGGCAAAAGAAGTAGGATTAGAAGAACTTGGTGCACGATATGTGCTCGAAAGCAACCTTTGTGAAGAAGAAGTAGTAGAAGATTTAAGACTAGCGGAAGCGATTCGAATTCATAGTGTTCCATTTTTTATATTAAACAACCAATTTACTTTAGTTGGGTTAAAAAGTGAAACGTATTATGAAAAAGTATTAAACCATCTCTATAACGAAGAACTAACACAACGTAAATTAAGATCAAGTAAAACAGAGGTTTGTACTGGGGAAGGTTGTAACCAACATTAAAAAAGCAAAGAGTTTAAAATCTCTTTGCTTTTTAATTTGGATTATATTTATTTCTTTCTTTTTAAGAAGAAGAATATCGCTCCACCAATTACAGCCGCTCCACCAGTCGTGGAAGCAATGATAATTGGAGTAGGGTTGTAATCTCCTAATAGTTCATCTTGGAATAGTACAACAGACGTATTCGCAGGAATTCGAAACGTTTGTCCTCCGAGATATTCATCAATCATTGTTGTACCGGCTTGTTCTTGATTAACAACCAACACCCATCCACCTTCGGTTGGTAACTTAATTCGAGTTGGTTTGGAGTTTGCATTATGGGCAACCAATATTGTCTTATAGTTCTTAGATTCATCCATATTATGAATGGTATACGCAATGACTCCTTTGGTATCTTCCTCAATAAAGGTTAAATTGTCTATGATATCAGATGCTTCCATCATACGGAAGGAATGATTGCTTTTTCTAAGTTCGATCAAACCTTTGTAATATTGGAACATATTTGTTTCTGCTTCTCGAATCTTATAGTCCCATCGGATTTGGTTAACAGAATCAGGTGACTCGTAACTATTGTGATCAAATCCTTTTCCATTTACGTTTGGTTTTGAACGTAAGATTTCATCACCAGCGTGTAAAAATGCAATTCCTTGAGAGGTTAGTACGATCGCATTTGCTTGCTTTTGTAAATGATTTAAGATGCTTAATCGGTTTTCAATTTCTAATGTTTGATAGAGCTTATCGTGAAGTGTATTATTGTCATGAGCAGTCACATAGTTGATGGTTTTATCTGGACTTGTGTGCCATATCTTCATATTAGATAATAAAGATCCACTAATTCCAGGGTATGCAATACCGCCAACGATTCCATATTTGACTCTTGTTGTCATAGTGTTTGAGGTATCGCCTTGAATCCAACCGCCTTGTTCTCGTGCGAAGACGCTTCCCTTGACACCATCACGTAGATCATCGTTAAATGCTCCTACATGAGGCATTAAGTGTAAGTTCGTTTTTCCTGCTTGCTCAGTTTCTGGTAGTGGACTCGACCCACCCATCCAAGGTTCACCATAAACCATAATGGTAGGATCGATTTCATGTAGCGCGGTAACGATTTGATTCATCGTTTCAATATCATGAAGTGCCATTAAGTCAAAACGGAATCCTGAAATATTGTATTCGGTTGCCCAGAACACCAACGACTCAATCATAAACTTACGCATCATAAAGCGTTCCGATGCGGTCTCATTTCCAGTTCCAGATCCATTTGAAAACGCACCAGTTGCTGTTTTTCGGTGGTAATATCCAGGAATTATTAAGTGGAAGTTTGAGTTCGCTGTCAAACCAGTATGGTTGTAAACAACATCCATATTGATTCTTAAATTGTCTTGTGTAAACGCAGTAACAACTTGCTTGAACTCTTGAATACGGTTTAAGCCATCATAAGGGTTCGTTGAGTAAGATCCCTCTAACACATTAAAATGCAATGGCATATATCCCCAGTTGAATGCATTGTAAGATTCATCGTCTAATTTTGTTTCATCTACGACACCAAAATCATAGAAAGGAAGAATTTGGATATGGGTCACTCCTAAATCTAAGATATGGTCATAACCAGTCGCAACTCCACCATATTTTGTTCCTTTTTGAATGAGACCAAGGAACTTACCACGGTGTGCATCTAGGCCATTCCAAGAAGAATGACTGCTTAAATCACGTACATGCAATTCATAAATGATGGCGTCGGTTGGGTTTACCATATTGTTTGCTCGGGTGTTGTAGGCAAACCCAGTTGGATTCACTTGTGAAAAGTCAACGACTTGTCCACGAATCCCATTGACACCAGTCGTTCTTGCATAAGGATCTACTACCTCATTGGTTGCATTTCCAGTCGTAACAGAATAAGTATAATAAGTTCCATGGAGATTTCCAGCTTCTTCGGCGTAGAAAGTACCTTTTTCACTTTTCGTCATGGTAACAGTCTTTATTGGAGTGTTGGTTCCACCTAAATTAGCAGGTGTACCAGTGTCATAAAGGTTTAAAACAACTTGACTCGATACTGGAGCCCATAGACGGAACGTTGTTTTTGTATTGGATGGAATTGCACCTAAATCGGTTCCTTCGTACCCAAATTCATCATTAAATCCAGGAGAATCGTAAATTCCATCAAATGTCACGTCATAACTATTCATTGATGCATTTCCAAATATACCATGAAGAACATATTTTTTGGAAAAATCAACTGGAGTAGGTAGTGTAATAGTTCCTTGACTCCCATTTATCACGATGCTTGTGGTAGGAATTAATACATCATCAACCTTAACGGTAATGTTAGTACTCACCATTGTTTCTGTTGCTTGGAATAAAATCGTTGTATCGGTCGTAAAATATGAAAATTTAAACTTAGGGTTTTTATCTGGTCCATTAGGGTCAGTTAAGGATGTTCCAATTCGTGCATCACCCTCTACCAAATAAATGTGATGAATGCCATTGATTGAAGTTGTTGGAATATCAACAAAGCGGTCAGCATCGTTGTCTTTTTCTAGCCATTCTCCTCGGCGAACGATTAACCCAACTTTCGTGGCACCAGCTAAGTCACCGGTAAGTGCAATTTTAGCAACCTTTCCACCATAATTAAAGGTTTCATCGGTATCATCATCAACAAATGAAAAACCAGATCCACCTTTACTTGTTGGTTCGTGTTGCCACATCCAAATGTTCCATGCTCCGTAATCACCACCATAACGATAATAATGTACGTAAACGTCTGTTGTAGGAACTGAGGCTTTTACACCAATGATAAAAGGGGTAAGTAATAAAAGTAATACAAGGGCTGTAAATATTCGTTTCATCATATACCTCCATATGGTTTATGTTCATATTATAACACAATTATTCTATAGTTTATAGCAGTATGTGCGAGAATTAAATAGAAAATAAATAAATAAGAAGCGATTGTTTCCCAAATGAAAACACTTGCATTTTTTTGGCTAAAATGATAAAATGAAATAAAGTTCATGTCAACAATGATCTATTTGCAAAGAAAAGGGGAGAATTATATGTTGAAGAAAAAACTAGTACTATTATTGATGATAGTTGTCGGTGCATTCACATTAGCGGGATGCCAAAACAAATCACCACTTACGATTTGGGTGGGTTCTGAGTCACAGGCGTTTTACGCAGAAAAGATGGTTGAGTATGTAACGCTCTACAATTCAACACACAGTGAGCCATTTCCATATGATATCGTAGTAAAGGCAGTTGATAGTGCATCTGCTGCAGCGACTTTCCTAGATGATACCGATGCAGGGGCAGATATTTTTACGATTCCTCACGATAACTTAGGGAAATTAATCACAGGATCAAGCAGCATCGCACCAATCACAAAACAAGCACTGTTAGACCAAATTGCCTCTGACAATCCTGCAATGTTTATTAATGTAACAAAAGGTGTTGTTGGTGGAACGGAATATACATTTGGAGTACCTTATGTTGCTCAATCGTTAGTATTGTATTACAACAAACAATATATTACACCAACACAAGCACAAACTTGGGAAGGTATATTAGAAGCAGCAGTAGCTGCAAATAAACAAGCATTGTCTTTAACAGGATCTGATGGATTTAATAATTCCTTCTTACTACTTGCAAGAGAAGCAGAAACAAAAGCAACAACATTACAATTATATGTTGATGCGAACTTAGAAAACAATTATGCAAGAGGAGATGACACCATTGCAAAATTAAAATGGGGTCAACGCTTCTTCAATCATCCGAATGGAGCAAGAATGCCAAGTGATTCTGGATGGGAAATTGAACTTAAAAATGAAATTTCACTTTCATTAATTGGTGGAGCTTGGAACTTTAAGGCAGCTCAAGCAGCACTTGGAAGCAATCTAGCAATAACAATTTTACCGTCATTTACGCTAACAGAGGCGGATGCTTATGGAACGATTGCTGCTGGAACTGTGTTCCAATCAGGATCATTTACCGATGCGAAAATGTTTGTAATGAAAAAGACGAGTGATAAGTTAGCTTATCTAGAAGACATCATCATGTACTTATCAAGCAAAGAAGTTCAAGAAGAATCCTATGTTGCAGCTGCAAACTTACCTGCTTATAAAAATGCGATTACTGAATTTGAAGCAATGCAACTAGATAACCTAGAAACTCAATTAGCCATCGCTCAAATCAATATGTTTGAACATGGAATTCCACAACCATTTGGTGCGAATAGTCGATTTAATGTGTACTATTACCAAAAAGGAGCACCAGATTTAATCGTTGAAATCTTAAGAAATACCAACAATGCTTTTTCAACCGATTCTGCTATAATGGCTCAAATGGTCATCGTAGAACGAGTTTGGAAAACAGGATTAAAAGAATAATCATAAAGGAATAGAAAACGGTTGTCACAAGCAACTGTTTTCTTCAAATAAGGAGAAAATATATGGATGATCAAATGCAAAAAAAAGTAAATGATTCGAATCCTCAAGACAATCTTCCTAATAAGAACAACCTCTTTAAACGTATTGTTGCATTTTTGGTCAATGGATTTCGTAAGATTGGACAAAGATTACAACATAATGTTCAAAAATCCTACTTTGTTTTTAAAGATGGTAGTATAGGAACAAAACTATCCCACATAATTATGGGATTTGGTAATATAAAAAACAAACAAATTATCAAAGGCTTGATGTACTTCATGATTCAAGTTGCATTCTTCTTATTTATGTTTACATCACCTCTTGTAAATAGCACACCTCTTGGAATCAAAGCTTTGGGTAACTTTATCACACTTGGGACCGAAGAGGGAGATATCTTTAATCCAACCGATAACTCGATGTTAATGCTTTTATTTGGGGTATTGACAATTGGCATTATTGTGATGTTTCTTTTTGCTTATTCAAGCAACATCAAAAGTGCATACAAATCTGATATATTGAAGCGCACAGGTAAAAAGTTACCATCATTTAAAGAAGATGTATTGGAATTATTTGATGGAAGATTTCATGTATTAATGTTAACGCCAGCCATCATTGGTATCACAGTATTCACAATATTACCTACAATATTTATGATTTTGATAGCGTTCACCAATTTTGATTCTCTACATCCTGCTGGACTAGTTTTGTTCGACTGGGTTGGATTAGATAACTTTAAAGCAATATTTGGTGGTACAGGAGAAATTGCAGTTCGATTTTGGCCAGTATTAGGCTGGACATTAGTATGGGCATTCTTTGCAACTTTTACAAATTATATCGGTGGAATACTACTAGCATTACTAATCAATAAAAAGCAAATTAAATTTAAAAAACTATGGCGTACGATATTTATACTAACGATTGCATTACCACAGTTCATCTCACTACTTGCAATGCGAAACTTATTATCTGAATATGGTCCGCTCAACACAATGTTAGTTAACTCAGGGATCATTGAAGCGCCAATTAAGTTTTTAGGTAACGCACTTAACCCCACTACCGCACGTATCACAGTTATCTTAATTAACATATGGGTTGGGGTACCTTATACAATGCTTATGACAAGTGGAATATTGATGAATATTCCTACCGATTTATACGAAGCAGCGATGATTGATGGAGCAAATAAACGTCAAGTATTTATAAATATCACAGTTCCATACATCCTATTTATCACAACTCCGTACTTAATCACTTCTTTCATAGGTAATATAACAAGTTTTAACATTATTTACTTGTTAACCGCAGGAGGTCCGACCGTTCCAGGCTATATTGCTGGTTCGACCGATTTGCTTGTTACTTGGTTATATAAATTAACGATTGATCAAGCAGAATACAATATTGGATCTGTTATTGCAATCTTTACATTTATTATTACTGCCTCTGCAACACTATTAACCTACAGACGTAGTAAAGCTTATAAGGAAGAGGATGCATTCCAATGATGAAAAAAACGGATAAACCTGTAAAGTATAAAAGTATGAAGGCTTCTGAAAATCTATCAACAGTGTTGTCTTATATTGGGTTGATTGGTTTATCAGTTATTTGGTTATATCCAATTGTTTGGATTGTATTAAATGCATTCCGTACAGAATATAACGATCAAAATCAATTGATAGGAATTGTAGTATCACACTATTTTCCAAAAGCATTTGGGTTTGATAATTTTGTAAATCTATTTACAAAAACACAGTTTCTTACTTGGTTTTTGAACACTTTACTTGTAGCAAGTGTATCATTCGTGTTATCAACGCTGTTAACACTAACTGTAGCATATGTTATGAGTAAGTTAAAATTTAAAATGCGAAAGAAGTTTTTGAACATCGCAATAATTTTAGGGCTATTCCCTGGATTCATGTCAATGATTGCGATATACTATATCTTGAAAGCACTCGGGTTAACACAAACACTATTTGCGTTAATGCTGGTTTATTCTGCTGGTGCAGGGCTTGGATTCTATGTTGCGAAAGGATTTTTCGACATTATTCCAAATGCTTTATTAGAATCCGCTCGATTAGACGGTGCAAGTAACTCAAAAATATTTACAAAAATTGTTTTGCCAATCAGCAAACCGATTATCATCTATACCGCATTACTTGCGTTTATTGGTCCATGGATGGACTTTATCTTCGCGAGAGTCATTTTGGGAGAAACCAATACCCATCTACATACCGTAGCAGTTGGTCTTTACTATATGATGTATGGAGAGCGAGCAGACTCTAATGTATTTACATTGTTTGCTGCTGGATGTTTTATTGTCGCGATACCAATTGTATCATTATTCTTATCGATGCAAAAATACTACATTGAGGGTGTTACAGCAGGATCCGTCAAAGGATAAGAAACGAAAGAAGATAGACTTGGTAGTAATCGAGTCTATTTTCTTATAAAGGAGTAAAACATGAAAAAAATTATTTTATTAATCAACGTAGTATTGTTGTCGGTATTGCTCACCGCATGTGCAAACAATAAAGAATATATAATAAGGAATGACGGATGGGAGGCGGTAAGAATGGACGACAATTATCAAGTGTATTATGAAATATTTGTTGGAGCATTTTCAGACAGTAACAAAGATGGAGTTGGAGATTTAAGAGGCATCATCAATCGCCTTGATTATTTAAATGATGGAGACCCAAATTCAGGGAAAAGTTTAGGAGTAACTGGACTTTGGTTAATGCCAATTATGTCATCTCCTAGTTATCATAAATACGATGTAAGAAACTATAAGTCAGTCGATTCTGTTTATGGGACGATTGATGATTTTAGAGAACTAGTTGAAAAAGCAGAAGAGCGTGGAATTGATATAATTATTGATTTGGTACTTAACCATACATCAAATCAACATACATGGTTCCGTCAAGCCCAAACAGCACTAAGAGATGGAGATTTGGATAATCCTTATTTAGAATACTACACGTTAGTAAAGGAAAACGAAAAGATTAGTGGAAGAACATACTATCCATTTCATGGAGAATATTTCTATGAAGGTAATTTTTCAAGTGCTATGCCTGAGCTTAATATGGATAGCGAACTAGTTCGAGCTGAAATTGTCGATATTTTGCAGTTTTGGTTTGATTTAGGAGTAAAAGGATTCCGCCTTGATGCGACAAAATACATCTACTTTAATGAGACACAGCGAAATGTTGCATTTTGGAACTGGTTTATGGATGAAGTAAGAGCGATTCGACCAGATGCGTATGTGGTTGGTGAAACATGGTCAGGTGATTCGTTGATATTACCATATTATGAAAGTTTTAGTAATTTCGATTTTGGTATGTCACAGTCAAATGGAGCAATTGCTTTGACTGCAAACCTACAAGACAGCGTTAACTCGTTTGTTGCATATAAAAACAGTTATAAAAACGCAGTGAAAAATGTGAATCCAAATGCAATCCTAACACCATTTATTTCGAATCATGATATGAACCGTGCAGCAGGATACTTATCCGTCCCAGATTACCGTATGCATATGGCTGCGAATCTTTATATTTGGAGCTATGGAACACCGTTTTTATATTATGGAGAAGAGATTGGACTAAAAGGGGTTAGAGGTACGGAAAACACAGATGCAAACCGTAGGCTAAAAATGCTTTGGGGAGACAAAGACACCGTAACTGATCCAATAGGTGCGAATTACTCCATTGATCGACAAACCAATGGTACGGTCAAAGACCAGCTAAATGATCCAAACAGTTTATATAACCACTATAAAAAAGTGATTATGCTCCGTAATGCCAATCCTGAAATTGGACGAGGGTCACTCACCCCAATCCACTTCACGAATCATTATTCCTTTGGCGGATTCTTATCTACGTATCAAAATTCAACTGTAGGAGTATTCCATAATACTTCAGAAGATGCCATTACAATTCAACTGAATTTATATACCACTCATTCATTTACCATCGTTAGAGGGTATGCTGGAAAGGGTAGCGCATCCTTAAACGGACAAACATTAACTCTTGATGGTCTTACTAGCGTTATCTTAAAATAAATAGTTGTAAAAATTGTAAAAACAGCAATTATAGTGTTTGACAACGCTTTCAGAAAGTGCTAAAATATAGGTAACTCTAAGGAAGAAAGGGAGAAAAGAATGAAAAAAATTGTATTTTTATTAGTTTTATTATTTGCAGCTGCAGGTTTAGTGGGATGCGCAAGTGAACCACTAGAAAACGTAGAGAAAGATTATTATGCAACAGGTCAATGGGGAGGATGGGGTGAAGGCATCGGTAAAGCCGAAAACAAAATGACTCCGATCGCATTGAATGATGCAAGAGTAAAATCTGTGAAAGACCAATTAAAAGGGGCTACAGCTCTTTACATTTTTGAATGGGTAGTTCCTACAACAGAAGCTGGTTGGACTGTAACATACAAAATCAATGGTACAGAAAAAACAGTGGATGGAAACTTCGCATTAAAAATTGTACGTACAGATGCAGGTGATGCAGATGCGGTTAACTGGTGGGCACAATCTCCAGAAAGTGGTAAGTTAAACAACTTAACACCATCAACATTATATGTTACTCCATTCGTGGAAGCAAATGTTGATCAAGCTGGTGGATGGAATGACAACCCTATTTTAATCGCTGCAGCAGGAACATACTATATCGTTTATGCTGAAGTTGGAACAACAAAATACTTAGGATTAATTGCAAAATAAGTAATTAAATAAAACTAAAATTTAACAAACGCACCTCAAGGGTTGAACATTGAAAGATGTGGTCAATGATTGAGGTGCTTTTATAAGTAAATATATTCTTATATGTAGGAGGACAAAAATGAGAGGTAGCGGAATTATTTTACACATCAGTAGTTTACCATCGCCATATGGGATAGGTACGCTAGGAAAAGAAGCATATACATTCGTAGATTATTTAAGAAAAGCAGGACAAAAATATTGGCAAGTCCTTCCTCTTGGACCAACAAGTTTTGGTGATTCCCCATATCAAACATTTTCTGCATTTGCTGGTAATCCATATTTTATTGATTTTCGAATCTTAACAGAAGAGGGATTACTATTTAAAAATGAATATGAAACGATTATTTGGGAAAGTGCACCAAACGTGGTTGACTATAAAATTCAATATGATAATCGCATCCATTTGCTAAAATTGGCATACCACCGGTTTAAAGCATCTAGTCAAGAAAAGTTCAATACATTTAAAAAAGACAATCACAACTGGTTAGACGACTATGCATTTTTCATGTCGTTAAAGTATGTGTTTGGTGGATCTGACTGGGCTAATTGGAATCAAGATATTAAGTTGCGTTTGCCAGAGGCAATGACAAGTTATCGCAATAAACTAGAAGGAGAAATTGACTTTTGGTCATTTACACAATACAAGTTTTATGAACAATGGCATGCATTGAAAAACTATGCAAATAAAAATGGAATTTCACTCATTGGTGATATGGCGATTTACGTTGCTTATGATTCTAGTGATGTATGGGCAAATAGTGAGTTTTTTCAATTAGATCAAAATAAAACACCAATTGAGGTAGCTGGTGTGCCAGGTGATGATTTCGCAAAAGAAGGTCAATTATGGGGAAATCCACTGTATGATTGGGATTACATGAAACACCAAAATTATAGTTGGTGGGTAGAACGAGTTCGATCTGCAAAAGAACTCTATGATGTCATACGCATAGACCACTTTAGAGGATTTGAAAGTTACTTCGCAGTGAAATTTGGGTCACCAAATGCAATCAATGGTGTATGGAAAAAAGGGCCTGATGTTGCTTTGTTTGATACGATAAAAACTGAGTTAGGGGATGTTCAAATTATCGCAGAGGATTTAGGATTCATCACACCCGAAGTCCATAACATGTTGGCAGGAGCGGGATATCCTGGAATGAAAGTAATGCAATTTGCGTTTGATGGTAGACCAGAAAACGAATACTTACCTCATAATTATTCGAATAACTGTGTTGTATATGTTAGTACACACGATAGTGATACCGTATTAGGATGGTTTAATGGATTGCATTCGGAACAAAAAATGTATGTAAATCGATATTTGCACATTACAAATGAAAAGGATCAAGTATGGAGAATGATTGAATCTGCTTGGGCAAGTGTAGCAAATCTCGCAATGTGCCAAATGCAAGATATCCTTGAACTTGACAACAGTGCTCGTATGAATACTCCATCAACAGTTGGTATTAACTGGATATGGCGAATGAAGGAGTCCGATTTGAGTGATCAGATTGCGGCTAGACTGAAAAGTCTAACTCGTTTTTATAATCGCTAAACATATAACATCAAGATCTAGTCTCCACTAGATCTTTTTTTGTTATGAAAACGGATGAAAATATTTCTACGAAAAAGATTGACAATAAAACATTGTTACGCTATAATATCTTTTGGTAAGCTCGCTTTAGAATCTCACTACCTGTTCTTAAAGAACACGACAACTAGGCTAGACTATCGACATAATTTATAGAAGAGGAGGTAAAAAAATGAAAAAAGTAGTAAAAAAACAGAACAACTTGAATCAATGGATAATTTCAATCGGAGGAGCTTTAGCGATTATTGGAATTGTCGTTTTAGCTTTTTTGCTTTTTGGAGAAAAATCTGAAGATAATATTCTTAAAGATCATTTTCCAAGTTTGAAACAAGAAGAAACAATTGTATTTGAATCAATTACGTATGACGAACTATATGGACTGTTAACATCAAGTGATCCGTTCTTTGTATTCTTAGGAGCAAAGGATTACAATAAGTCAGATGATGTTGCACTGCACATGAATCAACAATCAATCATATTAGGGGTGAGTAAAGTATATTACCTTGATATGAGAAAGGTGAGTGAAACTCAGTTTTCTACACTACGTACACAGTTTAACATTGCTATTGAAAATGTTCCAACTGTAGTATATGTAAGAAATGGGGTCGCTGTTGAAAAAAGTCATACTTATGCAACAGGGTATTCTAGTGTTGCGGAAGGGTTTAATTGGTTTATTAGAAACTCATTAGAATAAATTTAAAAATTAGGAGGATTACCATGAAAAGCGTAAAGCTTTTGTTTAATTGGACCAACAAATATTGGTTAAGAGTAACTGTAATCCTTTTGTTGACAATCTTTTTTCCTATTACATATTCGTATGTTCCTTTATTCACAAAATATGTAATTGACTTAATTGATCCAACGGTGACTGGAGAGATTACAACAAACTTACCAAGATTTTTGGTAAATATCTTCGAACGAGGAGAAACTGTTGTACAAACCATTCTGTATCTTGGTATTACGTTAGTAATTTATCAATTAATTCGAGCAATGTTAATGTTTTATAATGGATACTCTAAAGGAGTATTATCGGAAAATATAAGTCGTGATATGAGAGTTACGTTGTATGATCACATACAAGATCTATCTTATTCTTATCACAATAACGTTGATACTGGTGACTTAATTCAAAGATGTACATCAGATATCGACACAACAAGAGGATTTGTGAGTGCACAATTACCAGAAATATTGCATATCATTGCAATGGTAGGTGCATCATTATATCAAATGTTTAGCATCAATGTCACATTGACCTTTTACTCCATGATTATTGTTCCACTGACGTTTACTGCGTCATTGGTGTATTATCGTTATGTTCGTAAAACATTCCCTAAGATCGAAGAGTCAGAGGCAAAAATGACGACTGTCATTCAAGAAAATCTTGCGGGGGTAAGGGTGGTAAAAGCCTTTGCGAATGAAAAGTATGAACTAGACAAATTCACAAAACAAAATGAAGATTTCGCGAATCGAAATCTCAAATTTAATTCAGCCATCGCGTTATACTGGGGGGCAAGTGATGCCATTACGGTATTACAATATGTAATTACAATGTCTATTGCTATTTATCTATCACAAAGTGTGACTGTCAGTTCTTCTGACATCATCGCAATTATGATGTTACTAGGTTCATTCATATGGCCAATTCGTGGATTAGGCCGTATTATTGGTGAGTTTGGTAAAACATTAGTAGCAGTAGAACGTATTGATGAAATATTAAAACAGCCATCAGAGTTTAACAATGATGGAACACTTACACCTGACATTAAGGGTGATATTGAATTTAAGGATGTTCATTTCAAGTTTGATGATACGGATTCTCATTTACTAAATGGGGTAACATTCAGTATCAAAGCCGGAGAAACCGTGGCATTTATTGGTAGAACTGGTAGTGGTAAATCCACAATTGCAAACATCTTAACAAGACTTCTTGAATATACAAAAGGAAGTATTACAATTGATGGTGTAGAGCTAAAAGAAATTTCAAAAAGACATCTACGTAAGAAGATAGGTATGGTATTGCAAGATCCATTCTTATTCTCAAAAACAGTTTATGATAACATTGCGATAGCGAACAAAGGGATTGAAAAAGATAAAGTTTATCAAGCCGCAAAAGTAGCAGCAATGGAAAAAGACATCATGCAATTTGACAAGGGATATGACACCTTAGTAGGTGAAAAAGGAACAACATTATCTGGTGGTCAAAAGCAAAGAATGGCAATTGCTCGTATCTTAGTCGATGAAAAACCAGTTATTATTTTTGATGATTCGCTTAGTGCGGTTGACTCGGAAACAGACTTGGCGATTCGTCGTTCACTCAAAGACAAAACAAGTGGAATTACGACAATTATCATTACACATCGTATTACAACAGCCAAAGAAGCAGATAAAATCATTGTGCTTGAAAATGGTATTGTGACGGATATTGGAACACATAAGACACTTGCAAAAAAAGATGGATTATATGCAAAATTATGGAAAATTCAAGGCCAACTTGAGTCTGAGTTCTTAAAAATTCTAGACCAAGGAGGTGAGGCATAATGGATCAATGGGAAGAAAAAGATTATTCCGAGGATAAGATAAACTTTAAGACTTGGAGTAAAATTATTAAGGTAGTATTAAAAAGTTGGAAACCTCTTATTATGATGGTGATATCGGTTGTTGTATTAACAGCTTGTGATATCTTGTTTCCGATTATGAACCGATTCGCAGTTGACAATTTTTTCGTTAACCAAGATTACACGTATGCACAACCATACATTATAGCTGCAGTATTACTTGCAGTATTTCTCGGACTAAGTATTTGGTCATTCATTCTATTTGCTGGAAAAGTAGAAGTAAAAACAAGCTACGAACTAAGAAGACAAGCATTTGCAAAACTTCAAGAGTTACCGTTTTCTTACTATGATAAAACTCCTATGGGTTGGATTATGGCGAGAATGACATCAGATTCAAGACGTTTGGCAAGCATCATTGCATGGGGTCTTGTCGACTTTATTTGGAGTGGTCTGATTATGACTACAATTCTTATTATCATCTACGTGATTAACTGGAGATTGGCACTTATTATTACGGTGCTTGTGCCAGTGTTATCCGTAATTGCAATTTACATTCGTAAAAAATTATTAAAATCATATCGTGATGTGCGTAAGGTAAATTCACAAATTACAGCATCATATAACGAAGGTTTTATGGGAGCGAAAACAACAAAGAGTTTGGTGTTAGAACAACACAATCGTGATGAGTTTCATGAATTAACATCAAAAATGAGAAGAAATTCGATTAAGGCTGCCATTTACTCGTCCCTATTTTGGCCACTTATCCTATTACTTGGGTATATTGGTGTAGCAACGACGCTATATCAAGGTGGTATTATGGTTCTTGAAGATGTCATATTGGTAGGTACACTATACTTATTTATTGATTTCACGTTAAAATTCTTTGAACCAATTATGCAAATTGCGAGATTGCTTGCTGAGTTCCAACAAGCACAAGCATCAGCAGAGCGTATCGTTGCTTTGATCGAGACAGATCCTGACATCTACGACACACCTGAAGTCAAAGAAAAATATGGAACAATTTTTGAGCCGAAGAAAGAAAACTGGGAAGAGATCGTTGGGAAAGTACAATTTGACAATGTTACATTCAAGTATGATAAAGGTCAGACGGTACTCAACAACTTTAACTTAACGATTGAAGCAGGGCAAAATGTGGCAATTGTTGGTGAAACGGGATCTGGAAAATCAACCATTGTTAACTTGATTTGTCGTTTCTATGAACCTACAGATGGGAAAATTTACATTGACAACAAAGATTATAAAGAACGTTCTATCAGTTGGTTACATTCGAAATTAGGATATGTTTTACAAAGTCCACACTTATTTAGTGGTACGATTATGGAAAACATTCGTTATGGTAGACTAGATGCAACCGATGATGAAGTGATTGAAGCAAGCAAAGTAGTAAATGCTCATAGCTTTATTACTGGATTAGACAACGGGTATAACACTGAAGTTGGTGAAGGTGGTAACAAGTTATCCGTTGGTCAAAAGCAATTGGTTTCCTTTGCGCGTGCAGTATTAGCCGATCCAAAAATATTAATTTTGGATGAGGCTACTTCATCCATTGATACCGAAAGCGAACAAATCATTCAAAAAGCAATCGAAGTGATATTAAAAGATCGAACCAGCGTTGTGATTGCACATCGCTTGTCGACAATTATCAATGCTGATAAGATATTGGTGCTAAAACAAGGTGACGTAATTGAAGCAGGAACACACCATGAATTATTAAGCAAACGTGGTGCTTATTTTGATTTGTATAAAAATCAATTTATGCGTGAAATGGAAGAAAAACTTTCGCACGCTTAAGACGGGATTTATCCCGTCTTTTTTCTAGTCAAAAAATCTTGTGATTCTATGAAAAAAATGGTAAAATATAGTGTAATTTTAGGAGGGTACTAAAAACATGGATAAAGACAAAGCTTTGGTGATTTGGAATCATGAATTTGGTGACAAAGAATATGCTTATGACTTTGCTGGTAGAAAAATCAAACGAGATGATTATCTAGAAAGCAATCAAGTTGGATGGGTCGTTACCTATATGCGACCGTTATCTAGTGGTGGTACAACCGATACAGGAAACATTATCATAATGCATCATAGATCAGAAGACGAAAAGGGGATTTCTTACCCTCAATTTATTGTGGATGGGTCTGATTTTATCGTGAAACACGAGAAAAAGGGAGACTATTACTATATTGAAAAAGTCTTAGATATTGATGATGAAGACGATGATTATTACGAAACCGATGAAGAATAAAATATGAAAATAGTAGCAGGCAAGTATCGAACAAGACAATTACACACATTAGAAGGCTTAGCAACAAGACCAACAATTACAAGAACTAGAGAAGCTATTTTCAATAGTATGGGTCAATTTTTTCGTAACGGGGAAACGGTCCTAGATGTATTTGGTGGCAGTGGTGCCTTATCGTTTGAATCAATTTCTCGAGGCGCAAAAAAAGCCATCATCCTAGACAGCAGTTTAGAAGCTATTAGTATAATCAAAAAAAATGCAATGATGCTCCGGTGCATGGATCAAGTAGAAATCATACGGGGAGAATATAAGGATGTTCTCCCAACTTTAGTAGGAAAATATCGATTTGATATTATTTTCTTAGATCCACCATTTCGCATGAAAGTCATTGATGAATTAGTGGAATACATCTTAAAAAACGATTTACTCGCTTCTCAAGGTATGATTATGGCAGAATATCCAAAAGAAGATATTGTACAAAAGCAGTACTCGGAATTACGTGTACACAAATGTGCTATGTATGCAAGTAGTGAAGTCACTATTTTTAAAAAACACACATAGATTTATCAAAAAACTCTCATGATAAAAATAGTAGATATTTTTGAGTAAATGTGTTATAATATGATATATTAAAATGAAGTAAAGGGGTACGAAAAAACGATGAATGGTAAATATCAATTAACCGAATCGGGGTTTCATAAGTTACAAGAGGAATTAGAGTTTCTAAAAAATACCGAACGAGCGGAAATCATCGAGCAACTAAAAGAAGCAAGAGCTCAAGGGGATTTATCTGAAAATGCGGATTACGATTCAGCAAGAGATAGACAAGCTCAAATAGAAGCAAAAATCAAAGAAATTGAAGCAATTTTAAAAAATGCCGAGATTATTACTGATAATGTATTAACAAATCTAGGAAAAAAAGTTACCATACGTTTTGAAGATGATGGTACTATTGAGGAATTTAAAATTGTAGGTGGTCTAGAAGCAGATCCGCTAAAAGGATTAATTTCATATGAGTCACCACTTGGTCATGCTATATTACACAAAAAGGTAAAGGAAACTGCATACGTTCGTCCTGAGAACAATATGCCTGAGTTTACTGTGACCATACTCGCAATAAATGACTAATAGCATATATTAGTCATTTTTGTTAAGGAGGAGAAATTATGATTGCAATTATTGCCGCAATGGATTTAGAGGTAGCATACATCAAAGAAAAAATGACAAATGTTGTCACAAGAAAAATAATGAAAACGGAATTTTTCGTTGGAAATTTAGCAAAAAAGGTTATCGTGTTAGTGAAGTGTGGGATTGGAAAAGTCATGTCAAGCCACACGACAACATTGCTTGTGGAACATTTTAAACCATCTCTGATAATTAACATTGGAGTGGCTGGAGGAATCTTAGAAGAAGCAAATGTTTTGGATTTGGTCATTTCAGATAAAGTTGGTTATTATGATGTTGATATCACACATTTTGGAGATTTGGCATATGGTCAAATGGCAAATATGCCAACCCATTTTCAAACCAACCAAGAGTTTGTTTCAAAAGCAACCGATGTTGCGAAAAAGCTTAAAATCCCATACCACATTGGGGATATCTTAAGTGGTGACAGCTTTGTTACCAACGAATCATATATGAAACAATTGATAGAAAATCATTTTGATAAATGGAATATTGTTGCCGTTGATATGGAGAGTGTTAGTATTGCTCAAGTAGCATATATATTAAGTGTTCCTTGCTTGATTCTTAGGGCACTAAGCGATAAAGTTGGGGCAACTTCTCAAGCAATGTTATATCAAGATTTTGTTAACCAAGCAGCAATGAATGCAAGTTTGGTTGTAGAAGAATTTATCAAAGAAATACCATATTTATAAGTAAAGAAAGAAGCAATGGTGAACTAGTTGAACAAGAAGAAAAGCATATATCATAAGATGATACCAACAAGTTGTGCTAATACTGTATTTGATATCGACTATGAAATGTTATACTCCAAGGGAAAACGATACATTTTAACCGATGTAGATAACACTTTAATTACCTATCAAGAAATGCTTCCAAGTGAAGAACTATTACAATTACGAAAAAAACTTTCACAAATAGGGTTTGAAGTACATGTCATATCAAACAATCATGGCAAGCGCATTGCTAATTTTGCTTTGGCATTCGAAGCAAAAAGTTATGTCAGTTCTGCACACAAACCATTAAAATGGGGATTTAAGAAATCACTTAAACACATGGGGCATCCTAAGAAGTCAAAAGTTATTGTGATTGGTGATCAATTAATGACTGATGTGTTTGGAGCAACCAGAGTAGGATTAGATGTCATTTTGGTAAAACCTCTAAAATTAAAAACAGAAAAATGGTATACCAAGATGAACCGAAAACTAGAAGAACACGCATTAAGGGGAATAAAAAAAATAAATTCAGAAGCGTACATAGAGATTATGAATCTAAAGGAGTCTAAGAATGATTAAATGCGTTGGTTGTGGTGCTACCATTCAAACCAGTGATCCAACCAAAATTGGATACACACCTAAAAAGTCAGTCGATGAGCGAACCGATGATTTGTATTGTCATAGATGTTACAGGTTACGTCACTATGGTGAGTATAAAAGTGTCGCACTAGAAGAAAATGATTATTTCCAAAAGGTTCAAACGATTGAGCACCAAGATTGTCTTGTCATTTACATCGTGGATATCATGGATGTGTATGGAAGTTTTATTAGTGGAATTTCGCGTATTGTTGGCGGAAATGATATCGTTTTGGTGGCAAATAAAATTGATCTATTGCCAAAAGGAATAAAAACTGGTAAAATCATACATTGGTTGAAGAAGTACATTGCAGATCAAGGATTGAAAGTTAAAGATGTCATAGCGATGTCAGCAAAACAAGGGACAATGATTGAAACTGGACTTGATACGATTCGACGATACGCTAACGGGCGAGATGTATATGTCGTAGGTGCAACCAATACAGGTAAATCAACGTTTATCAATCAATTGATTAAGTCTTATACAGAACACAAAGATGACGTTATAACCGTAAGTAAGTTTGCCGGAACAACACTTGATTTCATTGAAATTCCGTTGGGGAAAAAGAATGTCATTATAGATACTCCAGGATTAATCAACAAGCGTCAAATCGGACATTATTTAAGCAAGGAATCGTTGGATGTTATCACAATGAATTCAACCATCAAACCACGCAATTATCAACTATCAAATGGACAAACCTTATTTTTAGGTGGACTAGCCCGTGTTGATTTTGTCAGTGGAGACGATGCTTCGTTTGTGTGTTATGTTGGAAATAAACTATATATCCACCGAACGAAATTAGAAAAAGCAGTTGAAGTGTACCAAAAAGGGCTCGCAAAAACCTTAGTACCACCTACGATTGATGAGGTAAAGGCATTAGGGAAATTTGTGAAACGAAGCTTTAAGGTACCCGCAACAGGTGAGTATGACATTGTATTTAGCGGATTAGGATTTATTCACATCAAAGGAAACAATCAACAGATTGAAGTGTATTTATATGAAAAGATGGATGTTATGATACGGCCATCTCTGATCTAAGGAGACAACATGGTACCATTTGAAACAATACACCGAGTAATCAAAGAGCTATCGACCAAATCGTTACGAAATCAAGAGCGTTATCTACATTCGTTAAGGGTACTAGAAATGGCGATTTATTTGAATAATCTTCACCACTTTAATCTTGATGAAGAAAAAATTAAAATTGCAGCCTTGGTACATGACTACGGAAAGATGATGGATCAACACCGGTTTCAGGAATATTTAAATCAATATGATTTCAGTCAAAATCCATCGGTTAAGGATGCAACAGACACACATCATGCATTGCTGATTCCTTTCTTCTTACGTGAAGACTTAGGAATTGATGATGAAGAAATTATCGATGCTGCTCAATTTCACTGCACAGGAAAAGAACATATGAGTCTTTTAACAAAACTAATCCTTTTGAGTGATTATACTGAAATGAGTAGAACATATCCAAACTGTATCGCAGTTCGCGAAATATCATATACCGATTTTGAAAAAGCAGTATATGAATCGTTAAAAAGAACCGTGGAATGTATTGTTGATCGCAACAAACCGATGTGTGATGTTACAATGCAAGCACTAAATGAATATAATAAAAAATACAACGAATGAAGGAGGAACCGTTGGAACTATTAAAAAAAGTTATTCCGATTATCGATGATGTCCGAGTTAAGGATATTGTCATTTATGACATGAGAGAAGTAACGCCTCTATATGATTACGCAGTGATTTGTACTGCATCTTCAAATAGGCAAGTAGTTTCTACCATAGATCATCTTAAAGATGGTGCGATGAAGCATCATTATGACATCCGAAATGTCGAAGGTGCTAGCGGAGGTGTTTGGGTATTGGTAGATTTGCAAAGCATTATTGTTCACATATTTACCGAGGAAGAACGTAATGTGTATGGACTTGATAAGCTTTATTCAAACATGCCAAAAATCAATACGGAACATTTTTTAACCAATACTAAATGAGGGATATAAAATGAAGGTAACAAAGTTAGGAAATAATCAATATTTGGTTCGTCTAGTCATAGGCGAAGAAGTGATACAATCATTAAAAGAGTTTGCGACAAAATATTTAAACAATCAATTTGCATCAATTACAGGCATTGGCGCAGTTAAGAATTTATTAATTGGTTATTATAAAGATTTTGTTTACTTGAATCAAGAGTTTAACGACGAATATGAGGTATTAAGTTTAAACGGAAACATCTCAATTCGTGAAAACGAACGATTTTCACACGTGCATATTGTCTTTGCTGGAAAAGACTATATTGCGCATGGTGGACATTTGTTTAAAGCGACTGTTTCAGCAACGCTAGAAATTGTCGTACAAGCATTCGATGTTGAGATTCATAGAAACTATGATGATACATCAAAATTATACTTATTAGATTAATTGATAGGAGTGAAACAACGTGACTATGAACTTAACAAGACTTGATAAAACATTTGAACCAATGATATTGGTTTTAAGACAATTTCAACAAGAGGTTGAAGCGTCCAAAGGAAAAGAGCCTTTTGCATTTTCAGTAGAACGCAACGAAGGTTATACCTACACATTTCATTTGGATATTTTTTCTAACTCAAATCAAGTTGATCGAAATTTTGGAATACTAGAACGTTTGATCAAAAGTGTTTTATGGGTTGTAGGAGGTTACAAGATTTACTTAGGTGGTAACAAAGCCGTTTCTCAAAAACTAAAAGATGCATTCTCACATGGTGGACTTAGAAAATTTGATGTGCACTTTATGGAGCGTGTCTATGAACGACCATTTGAAGTTGTAATGGTGGATTACAATCAAGTTCCCCAAACAAAAGCATGTTCTATCCCAGTTGGTGGAAACTTAGATGGATGCCGTATTGGGTTTGATGCAGGCGGGTCTGACCGTAAGGTAAGTGCCGTAATTGATGGACAAGTTGTCTATAGTGAAGAAGTGGTATGGTTGCCAAAAGTCAACTCGGATCCTAGATATCACTATGAAGGTATCTTAGATAGTTTCAAACGTGCAGCAAGCAAAATGCCAAGAGTGGATGCGATTGGTATTAGCAGTGCAGGTATTTATATTGATAACCGTGTTCGAGTTGCATCCCTATTCTTAAAAGTCGATGAAAAGGACTTTGATCGTGATGTGAAAGATATTTATATACGTGCAGCAAAAGAAATTGGAGATGTACCACTTGAAGCTGCGAACGATGGTGATGTAACTGCATTAGCAGGTGCAATGGAATTAAAAGACAACAAGGTGCTTGGAATCGCAATGGGTACCAGTGAAGCGGTTGGTTATATTAACGCCGAAGGTACTCTAAATGGATGGTTAAGTGAACTTGCATTTGTTCCCGTTGATTTTAATCCAAACTCTATGGAAGATGAGTGGAGCGGAGATTATGGATGCGGTGTAAAATACTTTAGCCAAGATTCCGTCATAAAATTAGCACCTCTTGCGGGGATAACCATTGATGAATCATTAACCCCAGCCGAAAAATTAAAAGTAGTTCAAAAACTGATGGCGAATAACGATGAGCGCGCAAGAGCGATTTTTGAAACGATTGGGGAATACTTAGGGTATAGCATTCCTTATTATGGGTTGTTCTATGATATCAAACATATGTTAATATTAGGGCGTGTCACAAGTGGAGAAGCGGGTAACATCATTATTGACAAGGCAAAAGAGGTGTTAAACACACACTTTAAAGAATTTGCTTCGATTAACATTATAATTCCAGATGAAGAAAATAGACGTGTTGGGCAAAGTATCGCCGCTGCGAGCTTGCCAAAATTAAGAAAATAATAAACTAGGAACAGATGGATGAACGTCTGTTCTTTCTTTTCGAAAAGATAGGCTTCTTTTGTCATTAAAACTTGAAAAAAGCACAAAAATATGTTATAATATTTCAACAAATGTTCATCGGGGGAAAACTATGAGAATAGAAACATTGGAGGGGAATTTACTTGCATCGAACACCTACATTGTAGGAAATGATGACGAAGTATATATTGTAGACCCTGCTGCATCGCTTCTAGAAATTCAAAATACAATAAGAGACAGAAAGGTCTTAGCTGTTTTGCTTACTCATGGTCATTTTGATCATTTTTTGAGTTTAGATGATTGTGTGAATAAATATGATGTAAAATGTTACCTTCATAAAAATGCCTTGTTAAAGATTAGAGAGCGCAAACTCAATTGTTCGATTGAAGTTGGAGACCCGATAGAGTCCACTCTTGGTGATGAAAGTTTTGAGTTTGTATCAGAAGGTACTCGCATTCAACTTTCGCAAGAAATGATTGTAAAAGCACTATATACTCCTGGACATTCAAATTGCGGAATTACATTTGATATCAACACAGTTTTGTTTACGGGAGATACTTTATTTCGTAATGGTGTCGGTAGAACAGATTTGCCAACAGGAAATACATCCCATTTGATTAGCAGTATCAAGCGACTTGTAGAAACAAGAAACGATCAACAAATTTATGCAGGTCATTATATACCTACCACAACACATACAGAACGTAGAACCAATGGGTTTTATTTAAAAACAAGCGGGAACCGAAAATAATATGAATATTATTCAAGTGAAGTCCGGTCCCTATCAAACCAATACCTACATTATTGAGTTTGAATCATTTGTAGTGGTCGTTGATCCATCCGATGATATTGTAAACATCAAAGAACATTTTAAGAATAAGGATTTGTATGGAATATTGCTGACACATGGTCATTTTGATCACATAAGTTCTCTCGAAATATTACTGATAGAACACCCTAAGTCTAACCTTTATTTACATAAAAATGCCAAAGATAAACTGAGTAATCCTACTTTAAATGCATCTAACTTTACAAGACATCCGTTTATAGTAAATTATGAGGAATCCTATGTTCGCGAAGTTGGGGATGGAAGCATCATTGAATTACCAAATAAGGCTAAGATAAAGGTATTATTTACACCAGGGCACACAAACTGCAGTGTATGTTATTTGCTAGATCAACATGCATTTGTTGGAGATACCATTTTTAAAGATTATATCGGTGCATACCATTTTAAAACTGGAAATCGAGTAGAACTGCGAAACAGTTGTTATCGGTTGATTGAACAAAGTGGCAATTTGATGTGTTATCCGGGTCATTATGATATCGCTCCTACAAGTTACATCAAAGAACATAACAAAGAATACCTAAAATTAATAAAGGATTTGTCTTAGCGACAAATCCTTTTTGTTATTTGTGTAGAAGTTTATTAATTTTTGTGACTAAAATGTCGATTGCTACTTCATTGTGGCCACCTTCTGGGACAATTAAATCTGCATATTTTTTAGAGGGTTCGACAAACTGTAGATGCATTGGGCGGACTGTTGTTAAATATTGATCGATGACATGTTCCACACTGCGACCACGTTCTTTGATGTCACGTTTTAATCTACGAATGAACCGAATATCATCAGGGGTGTCAACAAAAATTTTGATATCAAGTTCAGCAAGTAATTCTGGAACGGCGAAAATCATAATTCCTTCAATGATAATGACCGAAGCTGGTTCGATTCGTTCTACAATACTAGAACGATTGTGTTCGATAAAATCATAGGTTGGTTTATCAATGGATTCGTTATTCTTTAACATCGATATGTGTTTTACAAGTAGGGAAGAATCGTAGGAATTTGGATGATCATAGTTGACCATTTTTCGTTCCTCTAAGGTTAGGTGAGATAAATTGTTATAGTAGTCATCATGACGTATCATGACAACAGAACCATAGCTTTTTGTTGCATTAAATAGTTTATTCGCCACCGTTGTTTTTCCAGATGCTGTTCCACCTGCAATACCAATAATAATCGGTTTCATAGATTCCTCCATTTGTTTTTTCCTATTATAACATAGAATGACTTGTATGAAAAGATGAAATTGAATAGGTTAAAATAGGTTAAAAAAGTTAGCACTTTTTACTTGACATTGCTAAAATGATGAGGTATAATGCTCTTAGCAATCAAATGATATGAGTGCTAAGGAGGGATGATATGTTATCGTCGAGACAAAAACTTGTGTTAATGGCTATCATAGAAGAATATGTTCGTACCACAGAACCAGTTGGGTCAAAAGCATTGACACAACGTGATGAACTAGCATTTTCATCTGCTACCTTGCGTAATGATATGGCTGAATTAGAGGAAATGGGCTACTTAGAAAAAGTGCACACTTCAAGTGGACGTGTTCCTTCTGAGGCAGGTTATAAAATTTATGTAGAAGAAATATTAAAATCAAAGCATCAATATCCCGATAACTTTCCACTCATTGATGAAATCTTTGAGCGAGAAGCAATCGGTAAAGACGAAGCAATCAAAGAGTCGATGATGATTGTTAGTGAACTGACCAATTATGCATCATTAGTTCTTGGATCTTCTGCGATAGATTCTAAGATTCGAAAACTTCAGTTTGTTGCGTTAAATGATCGCCATGCGATTATATTAATGGTTACAGACAAAGGACACGTAGAAAGCAAACGGATCATTGTTCCAGACTCAGTGAGCATTCATGAAATTGAAAAAGTGGTTACGGTCTTAAATGATATTTTATATGATTGCCCAATCATAGAAATAGATTCTAGAATCAAAAAGGGCGTTACGAATGAAGATGTGTTAGAATTCGTAAAATATCACGAAGATATTATCAACGCATTTATTTTGGCATTTTCCGAAATGGCTACGGATAAGTATTTTATGGCTGGCCAGTCACGAATGTTTACACAACCTGAGTTTCATGATGTTGAAAAGGTAAGAGAGTTGCTTGATGTTATTGAACGTAAAGAAATTCTTAAAGTGTTATCAATTGGTGACAATGAAATATCGGTTCGTATTGGTCATGAAAATGAGATCAAAGCGATGCATGATTGCACGGTTATAACAATACCATATTTCTCTGCAACAGGAGAAAAAGGAGCAATCGCAGTATTTGGACCAAAACGGATGGAGTATCAAAAGGTGATTCCATTATTAGAATACATCGCAAAAAACATGAAAAAAATTACTTAGGAGGATTGTTGTGAAAAAGGAAAAAGAGGAAGTTCACAATCGCTATCGTGAAGAAGAATTACTAGAACAAGAAGAAAAAAATAGCGAAGAAATGAAAGAGAAAGTAGAACAGGAACAAAAAGTGGAAGAGATAAGCAAGGAACAATTACTAGAAAATCAAGTAGCACAGTTAAAAGATCAACTATTACGTAATCTTGCTGAACTTGAAAACTTTAAACGACGCAACAATGAAGAGCGTATTAAAGAGCGAAAATATGCATCTCAAGGTGTATTTTCACAATTAATTGAAGCAGTTGATGCATTTGATCAAGCATTCAAAGTGGAAGCAATTGACGAAACAACAAAATCGTATTTAAAAGGATTCGAACTCGTACGAGAAAAATTATCTAACTTGTTAGAAGCAAATGAAGTAAAACGAATTGAATCAATTGGAAAGCCGTTTGATCCAAACTATCACATGGCAGTGTCCAAGATGAAAGTAGAAGGAAAAGAACCTAACATTATTATAGAAGAATTAATGAGTGGTTACACATATAAAGATCGAATTTTAAGACCGAGCATGGTCATAGTAAGCGAATAAGGGAGGAATTTATTATGGGAAAAATGATTGGAATCGATTTAGGAACAACAAATTCATGTGTTGCTGTTATGGAAGGTGGGGAATCGAAAGTTATTGTTAATCCAGAAGGATTACGTACAACACCATCTGTAGTAGCATTTAAAGATGGAGAAATCCAAGTTGGTGAAATTGCAAAACGACAAATGGTTACGAATATCAATACAGTTTCGTCCATTAAACGTCATATGGGAACAAAACATACGGTTACCATTGAAGGTAAAACATATCGACCTGAAGAAATTTCAGCAATGATTTTAAAGAACCTAAAAGAAACAGCTGAAAAATACTTAGGTGAAAAAGTTACTGAAGCAGTTATTACTGTTCCAGCCTACTTTAATGACTCACAACGTCAAGCAACAAAGGATGCAGGTAAAATTGCTGGACTTGAAGTAAAACGTATCATCAATGAACCAACTGCAGCAGCATTGGCATACGGGATTGACAAAACAGAAAAAGAACAAACCGTTTTGGTGTATGACTTAGGTGGGGGAACATTTGACGTTTCCATCCTACATTTAGCAGATGGTACATTTGAAGTTATTTCAACAACAGGGGACAACTTGCTTGGTGGCGATGACTTTGATAAAATTGTAATGGACTACATGATTGCTGAATTTAAAAAACAAGAAGGTGTCGATTTAAGCAAGGACCGTATGGCATTACAACGCGTGAAAGACGCAGCTGAAAAAGCGAAAAAAGAACTAAGTGGAATTACAAAAGCAGATATTTCATTGCCATTCATTTCAATGAAGGATGGAGTTCCTCTTCACTTAACAATGAGTTTAACAAGAGCGAAATTTGATGAGTTAACACATCACTTAGTTGAAAAAACAACTGTATCTGTTAGACAAGCATTAAAAGATGCGAAAATGACTGCAAACGATATTCATCAAGTATTGTTAGTTGGTGGATCTACTCGTATTCCAGCTGTTCAAGAAATGGTAAAACGTGAATTAGGTAAAGAACCAAACCGTAGTATTAATCCAGATGAAGTGGTTGCAATGGGTGCAGCGATTCAAGCAGGGGTATTAAAAGGTGATGTTAAGGACGTATTGTTATTAGACGTTACTCCTCTCTCTTTAGGAATTGAAACCTTAGGTGGAGTATTTACAAAACTAATTGAACGTAATACAACTATTCCAACAGCTAAATCACAAGTGTTCTCCACTGCAGCAGATAACCAACCAGCTGTAGACATTCATGTTTTACAAGGAGAACGTCCAATGGCATCTGACAACAAAACATTAGGACGATTTGTATTAGGGGATATTCCACTCGCAAGACGTGGGGTTCCACAAATTGAAGTTAAATTTGACATCGATGCAAACGGAATCGTTCATGTGTCTGCGAAAGATTTAGGAACCAACAAATCACAAACAATTACCATTAGTGGTGGATCCGGATTATCCGATGATGAGATCAAGCGTATGGTTCGTGAAGCAGAAGAAAACGCAGAAGCAGATAAAAAACGTAAAGAAGAAGTAGATTTATTCAATGATTGTGATCAAATTTTATTCGCAGTGAAAAAATCACTAGAAGATTTAGGCGATGAAGTTACAGCCGATGAAAAGAAACAAGTAGAAGAAAAATCAGACAAATTGAAAAAAGCAATGGATTCAAAAAATATTGAATCAATGAAAAAAGCAAAAGAAGAACTTGAAAAAGTGTCTCAATCGATTGCAATGAAGGCATATGAAAAAGTTCAAAAAGAACAACAAGGAAGTCAAGCATCTGGAAACAAGACAAATGGTAAAGTAAACGAAGACGGTACAGTGGATGCTGACTTTGAAGATATCAAATAATCGTTTCCGACCAATTTCTATAAACGTAAGAAACAGTTAGGAGAACCAACATGGCAAAAAGAGATTATTATGAAGTGCTAGGGGTAAGTAAAACCGCTAGTGATGATGAGATAAAAAAAGCATACCGTCAACTAGCCAAAAAATACCACCCCGATGTAAGCAAAGAGCCGAATGCAACTGAAAAGTTCAAAGAAGTTCAAGAAGCCTATGACACTTTAAGTGACTCGCAAAAGCGCTCGAATTACGATCGCTTTGGCCATGAAGCTGCTAACTTCGGTCAAGGTGGAGGGTTCGAAGGATTTAGTGGATTTAATCAAGGATTTGGTGGATTCGAAGACATCTTTTCAACCTTCTTCGGTGGAGGGCGTACACAATCGAACCCAAATGCACCACGTCGTGGAGCAGACATGAAACGTAACGTCACGATTACGTTTGAAGAAGCCGCCTTTGGATTAAAGAAAGAAATTGAAGTCAACCGATTTGAAGAATGTACAACATGTGGTGGAACTGGTGCTTTTTCAAAAAGTGACATTGAAACATGTTCTACATGTAAGGGTCGTGGAAAAGTCATTGTAGAACAACAAACAATTCTAGGCCGTATCCAAACCGAAACAACTTGTTCTAAGTGTGGAGGAAAAGGAAAAACCATTAAGCACCGATGTGAAAAATGTAATGGCGATGGACGCACTCGCAAATTATCTAGAGTTAAGGTTAACATTCCAGCGGGAATTGATGACGGACAAACATTGCGTTTGTCTGAACAAGGAGAAGCAGGAGCAAATGGTGGACCAAATGGAGATTTGTTCATCAGTATTTCTGTAAAAGCTCATGAGATCTTTGAACGAGATGGAAACAATATTTATTTAGAAATTCCACTTACATTCAGTGAGGCAGCACTTGGAACTCAAGTTGAGGTGCCTACCCTTCATGGCGATGTTTCGATGAAGGTGCCAGCTGGTACGCAAACAAACACTAAGTTTAAACTAAGTGGTAAAGGGATATCAAATGCATTATCAGGTCGGGTCGGGGATCAATTTGTAACGGTTAAACTAATTACACCGACAAAATTAACCAATGAACAAAAAGACTTGTTTGAACGTTTGTCGAAAACCGATGAGTCCAATAACGAAACAGTGTTTGACAAGATCAAAAAGTGGTTTAAAAAATAACAACGAGGCTCACATTTGTGAGCCTTTTTAGTTATTTGGGTGTTTTCATTTGAGGAGAAAAATGGTATAATATGGGAAAAGCAGGAGGAACATTATGCGTAAACTAATAAGTTTTGGAGAATCAATTGTCGATATGATTTTCAATCCAGAAACAAACACGTACACCAAACAAGCAGGAGGAGCACCAGCGAATGTAGCAAGTTGTGCAGCGAAACTTGGATATGAATCCTATCTAATTTCAAAACTAGGAAAAGACTATTTTGGTGAATTTTTAGCACGTGAATATAAAAGCACAGGGTTAAAACTCGATTATACCTACTTTACATCAGCAGGCATGACGCCCCTTGCCTTTGTTCATCACGATAAAAATAAAAATCCTCAGTTTAGTTTTTATCGCAATATGACAGCAGATATGTTATTATCAAAGGATGAAATCAATCCAGCTTGGTTTTCAAATGCTATTTTTCATATGGGGACACTTAGTTTAGCAGATTCACCAATGAAATTTGCTCATATCAAAGCTGTTGATTTAGCAAAGAAAAACCAATGTATTATATCCTTTGACCCAAACATTCGTTTGTCTTGTTGGAAAAATGCAAATGAATGTATGTTCGCAGTAAAGAGTGTTTCTTCTCTTGCTGATATCATCAAGGTATCAACCGAAGACTTAGAATTTATCACACAAACCACTAACCACAAAGATGGAATTGATGCTTTGTTCCAGGGAACAGCAAAACTTGTCATCCATACGTTAGGAAAAGATGGAGCTATCATTCATACTCCATATTTTGAAGTAAGTCATCCAGGTTTTGTTGTGGATACCGTGGATACAACCGGTGCTGGAGATGCCTTTATGGGAGCATTTTTAGCAAAAGTTGCGGAATACGACAAACCACTCGATCAATTAACCAAAGAAGAGTTGTATGAAATGTTACGTTTTTCGAATGCCGTAGCAGCAATATCTACAACCCAAAAAGGTGCTATTTCATCGCTACCAACAAAAAATCAAGTTCTTTCCTTTTTAGAGGAACATAAGGAAGACTAAGATACACCACTTGGTGTATCTCAGACTGTAGACAAATACACATTTAAAAAGAGTCAAAGATCCGCTAGTGGAAAACTTTGACTCTTTTTGTTATTTTTGGGTTAAATAAACCGAAACACGTGTTTAGGAAGAAAAAAACGAA
>Ga0116195_1000566_pt1 | contig 30267 bp, 27 predicted proteins | sample AD_SCU002_MetaG_FD_89881 | JGI IMG/M metagenome (GOLD analysis project Ga0116195, IMG submission 89881) | Active sludge microbial communities of municipal wastewater-treating anaerobic digesters from China - AD_SCU002_MetaG | ecosystem: Engineered > Bioreactor > Anaerobic > Digestate | place...
AGGGGAGCAGAAGGTGATTCTTTTGCGTAAGCTTGTTTTGCACAGGATGTGCTTATGCAGAACCGCGCAGGATAGAGCGGTTCTGCTGAGCGAAGCGAATCGCTGAAGCAAAAGAACACCTTCTGCTAGCAGCCTGTCGGACTTAAGTCAAAAAAGCAGATAAAACCCTTTGTCAGTCTTGTTTTTCGAGCTTAAAAATGCTATAATAAGGCTGTTGAAGCCGACATAACAAGGAAATATTATTTTGAGTAATAATTTTCGTAGTGCAGATAGATTAACCCCATATTTATTGCCCCCCTCTGTTCCATAATTTACAGGCTTTGTGATATTCCGGTTTCCCCAAAAACGGTAATCCAGGGATCAGCTAAAGACCTTTTCAAAATTAAATGCCCGACAGGCTGCTAGAACCGACATCCGTGAAAGTCTTCTTGAGCTCGCTATTGAAGCCTGTCTCAAAATTTGACTCGATTTTTTATCCTAAATGCCGGATAATCTGTTCTCTGATTAATCGAGCTTCTGCAGATATTCTCAAAGGTTACGGCAAAAATGGCATTCACTGATCGTGGGGTTGGGGTTCTGCTGGTTCTGTCAGCAGCCCTTTTCTGGAGCTTTTCCGGCGTCTGCGTAAAATCGATGCCCGGCGTCAACCCGCTGCTGATAACAGGCTATCGCAGCATTTTTACGCTTTTCGTCATGGCGGGGTATTACGTTTTTGCCTGCGGCAGCCTGGCACAGGCTGTTCATACTGCCCGGCGGGCTTTTGGCTTTCGCCGGGCCTGGGGCTCGGCCTTCTGCTACGCGATGATGCTGGTTCTTTTTATCTCGGCTACCCGCTATACAACCGCTGCTAATGCAATTCTTCTTCAATATGCCGCCCCGATGTATGTCGCTCTGCTTTCAGTGCCGCTGCTCGGCGAACCGGTTCGCCCCAAAGAATGGCTCGCCCTTTTCGGCTGCCTGATCGGCATTTTCATGTTTTTTGGCGAACAGCTGACCACTGAAGGCTGGTGGGGTAACATTCTCGGCGTTCTTTCCGGCATTGCCTGCGCCCTGAACGCGGTTTTCATGCGCTCACTTTCGAAAATACCGGGAAAGGGGGCCTTCGCGCCCGGGCAGCCGCGCGATGTTTCGCTTGCTTTTCCTGCCGTCATCCTCGGAAACCTGCTTACCATACTCATCTGCCTGCCATGGATGACAGATGTCGCCAGCATCACCCCATATTACTGGAAAATTCTTGTATTTATGGGTCTTTTCCAGCTTGGCCTGCCTTATACCCTGTTCACGCTGGGGATTTCAAAAGTCGGCGCTCTTGAAGGAGTAATTCTGGCAATGACGGAAGCCGTGCTTAACCCTGTCTGGGTTGCCTTCGCCACCGGCGAAACCCCGTCACTGATGGCCTGCGCCGGCGGCACCCTGATTCTGGCCTCAATCGGAACTTACGGCTGGTTGAAAAAGTAGCGGTAGCCATACTGTAAATGAATTATGCCGAAAAAAAGATAAATGTTTTTGCCTTCGATACTTACGAAGAGCTGGTTGATCATTTCGTTCAAGCAACCGGAATCTTTTTTCCAAAAATGGCGGCCGGCCGCAGCGAATTTTTCAGGGCTTTTTCACAATGGCTCAATCGTTCGACCCAAAGCAGTTCCAGGGCGGTTATCACCCCTGACCCGGCTCAGGGCCTGGCGCTGCCAAACGCATTGCAGATACTGACTTCAGCCCTGAACCAATCCAGAAAAAATGCCGGTACCGCAGAAGCCTCTGAATTGCTCGAAAAATACGGTCTGACACCAAAAATTCTCACCCAGCCGGTTAACACTCTTTCTGGCGGCGAGCTTCTGCTGCTTAATTTTGCCAAGGCCGAGGCGCAATGCAGCCAGGTTAAAGGACTTGCAGCCTGCAACCCGGTTTTCTGGCTTAATCCCGCTCGCCATAAATTCTGGCTGAATCTTTGCGACAGCTATAAAGCCGCTGACAAAAACGTTGAAGCGCTGGTTCTGCGCGGCGACCACCTTGACTCCAGCTCACGCAGCGATAAATTCCCTTCCGTCGATGCTTTGTCGGTAAACCTTCTGATTGACAGCCCCCTGGTCAATTTTCCCGAAATTCAGTTTCCGGTTTTTCATGCGGCCAGTAAACTACTTTACTCATGGGTTTCTGAGACAGATGAAGTATTCTCGCCATTCCTGATCACCGGTGACAATGGGGTCGGAAAAAGTATTTTTGCCCGCCTTCTTGCCGGTATTTTACCGATTGGCTCCGGCCGGGCCGTTATCATGAATCCCGGTGATAAATGCACTGTTCGGCTTTTGTTTCAGGAGGCGATTACTCAGCTGTTTGCCATGAGCCCGTCCGAGTATCTCGAAAAGACTTTTTCAGCCTCAAGAACACTTTTTAATGAAGCAGTCGGGCTTTTTCGTGAGCTGATGCAGAGTATTTATTCTGACAAACTTTCTGGTGACACCAGGAACTGGAACTCGCTGCTTGCCGGCAAGGCCTGCCTGATCGCTGCCCGGCTTGCCGAAAAGCCCGCCCTGATTCTGCTCGACGAACCGGGTTGGGGGCTGTCGAGGCATGATGCCGGAATGCTGGTTTTTCATACCTGCCGGCTGGCTCATCAGCGCGAAACCGGGGTCGGAATTATATCGCACCAGCCCGAATGGCACGATTTTGCCAGGAGCAATCTGAAGCTGAAAAAAATCGCGCCAGAACAGGTCGAGATAAGCCATGCGCGCCTTTGAATTTCCGGCATTTCTCAAACTTCAGAATTTGCGGCCATGGTGGCTGAAAATGGCTGTACTCGTGTTGATCGGTTACCCTCTTTTCTCAAACCGGCCAGCTGCCTTCATTGCTTCCGCCATGGGGCAATGCCTGCCGGAGACTCTCGGGGCACTGCTTGTCTGGCCGTTAATAACCTTCTTCATCTGGGCATGCTGTCTCCCATCACTGGGCACCGCAAAACTCCTCGACTATCTCGCCGCGGCCTATGCCATGGCTGTTACGACGACCCTGAGCGGGGCAGCTCTTCGCGGGCTTCTTCCGGCAATCTTTCTCTCCGACCCTGTTGCTGACAATCTCCGTCTGATGCGCGTTTACTTCAATATTCTTGCTGTTTTTCCATACTCACTCACCTTTGTAAACTCTTTTTCTGTCAGCGATCTGATGGCCAGGCTCACAAAAACGCGTGGAAAATTCAGGGGAGCCGGCCTGCATCTTGCACTGGCTTTGAGAATCTGCCAGCATGTCGGGGAGGTTATTCCGAAACTGCTGCTCGTCTGGCGTGAAGAAAACCCCGAACTGCTGCTGCCGCGTTGTCGTGATGACTGGCAGGGCATTTCGCCGCTGGCAAGATGGCCCATGTGGGTTGTTCTAAGCATTTCACAATGGATTTTTGCCTGCATAATTCTGACTTTTGAGCCGATTCCTGTTATGGTTAACGAAATTGAACAGATAGATGAAAGTGGAGATTCAGATGACCCGGATAAAGTCTAAATTTGCAGAAACCGCTGTAATTGCGGCACTTACTGCATTGACCGCCATAACCACGATGCTGGTAAGGGTTCCGATTCCGGCAACTAACGGTTACTTCAATATTGGTGATGTTTTTATAATTCTCGCGGGTCTCTGGCTCGGGCCGCGTGCCGGTTTTATTGTCGGAGCCTTCGGTTCGGCCATTGCAGATGCTGTCGGATTCCCTGTTTACATCCCGGCTACTTTCATTGTTAAAGGCTTCGAAGGCTGGATAACCGGTATTATTGCAGGAAACTCGCGCTCAGGCTCACTGGTTCGCCCGATAATTGCAGCTTTGGCCGGTGGGTTGAGCATGGTAGCCGGCTATTACCTTTTCGAGGCCTTTATTTACCCGATGCTCGGCAGCAAGATTCCGATGTTCAACATAACTGATCCGGGCGCTGCCTTTATAGCACTCTTGCCCAATGCAATTCAGGGAATGTCGGGAATAGCTGGTGGACTTGCTCTCTGGAAAGCTATGACTGCCAGTTCTCAGGATCTTGAAATCGGCGATGATCAGCCTCTCTCTGGCAAACATGGTTGACCGCCGCAAGCTTTATTGATAGGGTTTATATATGCAGAATCAGTTAGAAAAGATTTTTTATGATTACATCGACGCGCTGGCAACCCAGAGCCGGGAAGCCGCTGCCCCGTTTTTTCACGAACGCGCCACGGTGATCTTTACCGAGGCGACCTATTACGGCAAAACTCAGGTTTCAGGTGCCATCGGCAAAACGTTTTCGATAATCAGAGATGAAAAATTCGATGTGGCGAATCTGAGATGGAACATCGTCACCGAAGCTTTTGCGTCAGGAACTTTCGAATATGTCTGGTCAGGAACCCTGCAGGGCAAGCGTTTTACCAACCCTGGCCGGGCAACCATCGTCTGGGTTTTTGAAAATGGCAGCTGGCAGATTATCAACGAGCATTTTGGCCCGATGCCGAAATAGTCTCTCAATTACAAGGAGAAAACCATGAGTGAGAAGTTGAAACGTGCTTTGACCGCCCTTAAACGCGAATGTCTGCGGGTTTCTCCCGATAAACCCGGGTTTAACGCAAAACTGGCGGTTGATACCAGATTTGGCGGGCCTGCCTATGCCGAAGCCGGCGAAAAAGCCCCGATCTGCCCCGGCTGCAACAAGCCACTCAGCTTCGTTTTTCAGTTTTGTTCACCTCAACCCGGCAAAAAAGCGGCCGGGCCTCTGCACTGCGTTTTTTACTGCTTTAACTGCATGCCGATCGGCCGGCCCGCAGAAGAAAAGGGGCAGTGGCTGGTTAAAACCTGGGAGACCCCGGCGGCTGAAAAGTTCGTCGACGGTATCGGCGTCGACAAGAAGTTTAAACCCTGCTCATGCTCTCTCGCAAAAGTTGCAAATCTGCCCGATTACGAGTCGCTTGAAGCGAATTACCCAGAAGTGGCAGCCCTTTGTGAAGAAATCGACGGCGAAGATCCGGTCAGTATCTATGAAGAAATCGGCCAGGAAATCGGCTGTGAAATGGAACCATTCACCAGCATCGGTGGCTACCCGATCTGGATTCAGGGCGAAGGCACTCAGGTCTGCCCGGTCTGCGGCAAACCGGGTGAATTCGTAGCCCAGATAGATTCTGAATCGGGCGCCGGGCTGATGTGGGGCGATGCCGGCTGTCTCTACATTTTCCGCTGCCCAGAGCATAAAGATGGTTTTGCCATCGAAATGCAGTGCTTCTAACGCAGGTCGCAAAGCTCGTAGATATTGTATTCGCGGGCTTTGCCCTTGAGTGAGCTGCGCCGCAGAAAGTTAACCCGGCCCTTGCCTTTGAGCAGCCGCATGGTAGCACCCGAAATGATTATTCCGGTATTACTGTCGGCTGCTTCGCTTTTCAGTCTTGCAGCCAGATTTACCGGATTGCCGCTTACCGTGAAATCCAGCTTGCCCTGGTATGAACCGATTTTGCCCGAAATGACAGTGCCGGATGAAATGCCTGCATAAACGCCGGTGCCCAGTTGTTTTTTCGTTGCTTCAGCCAGCTCCAGCACCGTTTGTGCGGCTTTGAGCGCGTGAGTTCCGATTTCGGCCGGAGATTCTCTGAAAACAAGCATCAGAGTCTGGTTGAGAATCTTGTCGATACTGCCGCCGTGCTTTCTCACTATCTGATCCCCGATGCCGATATACTGATTCAGTATCTTAATACTTTCGGCGGCGCTGCAACCCGCGGTCAGCTTCTGATAATCGCTGATGGCCGCAAAAATAATGGTTGCTTCGCGATATTCACCCCTAGGCGCAAGTTTTTCTGTGCCTGTGTCGGCAATTTCAGAGAAAGCGTCATCAGACAGATAGTCCTTTAACATGTTGCGCTGCTGCAAACCGGTAACCAGACGTGAGAAACTGAGATTGAGACTCGAAAGCTCATCGCCGGTGTTTAGTTGAAGAGACCATGTGGTGCTGCCCCTCGCAATCTGTTCGGCGCAGCCGGCCATAGCCATGACCGGTCGCACAAAAAACAGGTCGAGTAAACGGTTTACCAGATAAAAGACAGTCAGGAGATAAATTATGCTGCCGGCGGCTGCCAGAAAGGCATTGCTGAAAGCCGTCGTGGCACGCATCGGAGTGGCCAGGACAATTGCATTGTGGGGCATGCCTTGATTGAGTCGGTTGGTTAGAATTTCTTCGTCGCCTTGCCGGCTTTTGATAATTTTTGTTTCTGATTTCTGACTGTCGGCGGCCGCAAGTATCTGAGGCAGGTGGATGTGACCACTTCCTCGCCATATAAAGGGCAGACCGGTTGTTTCGATCGGCATGAAAGCATAGCGGATCAGATAGCCGCCGAACATCTCGGAAAAACCCTCGGAAGCGAAAGCACTCTGTTTAAGATAGGCACGCAATATCGGAGCTGGTTCGCAGCGGCTGAAAATAAGGCCCAGAGCCGGTCGCTCTGCCAGATTCTCGTCGGTTACCCGGGTATTGGAAAGCCACACGGGAAAGCCGGATTGATCAATATTGAAAAATGAACCGTTTGCAACCAGTGAATCACCGATGAGTGAAACTTTCAGAACTGCTCCGGGCAGCTCGATCTGATCCTGACGTTTTCGTTGCAGAGGAGGGCGTTCTCGCAACAGTTCCAGAGCTTTGCGCGGGAAAAATTTTTCAATTACCTCTGAAGAGTCATTTCCTGTTTCAATAGAACTTCTTTGTGGAAAATCAAGCACCAGTTGGCCTGAAACCCTTTGCAGGGCCATTCTTGAAACAGGTACGCGCTGGCCGATGGTCTTGAATATTTTTATGACTTCGGCGTCATCGTTGATATTTTTGGCATTTATCTGCTGCGAATGAATTGAAATGGTGTCTTCTATCCATGCCAGATACTGATCCAGCTCGTTATTGACGGTGGCAAGGCGCGTGCTGACGTGTTGCAGCATGTTTATCTTTCTGAGAAAACTGTCGTATTCCTGATGCAGATAAAAGACTGCTGCAAAAAAAACAAACGGAAAAACAGCTGCACACATTGTGGAAAACAGGATTCTTCGTTTGAAGCTGATTTCCAAATTGACCCCGAAAAGCATGAAGTGCAGGCAGAGAAGCCATGAACCACCAAGAATGGCCGCTGCCAGAAGTTTCAGCCATGGCCTGATTTCAGCAAAAGGGTGCTGCATTGCTGATAGCGGCAGGGGATACTCGTTGAAAAACATGCAATTGTTCTCATGCTCGAGCAGACTGACACCGCCGCCGTGCAGAATGTGCCTGATATAGCGTTGATCAGCTGGTCCGGTCAATAAAATCCGGTCTGGAAGCCTTTTTATACCGCTATACTCGATTGCCGGCATTGTTGCATATTTTTGAATATTCATGGGCTTTGCCACGGTACGGCATTGCGGATATTCGCGTCTGATCTCTTTGTTGAGAAAGGCGTTTGATACGTCTTTGCCCCTGAGAATGCCGATGAAGCCGGCAATTTCAGCCGTTGGTCGCAAAAATTCGTAATAAATGAAATACAGATCACCGCCAAAATGTACCGAATGATTTTTTACCACCCGGTCAGGCTGCAGAGTCACCGGTGTTATCGTTTTGAACAGCTGTTGTAGTGACAGAGCATTGCGTCTTTTTTGATCACTTTGAAAATGAAACTGCTCAAGATTTTTTATCGGCGTCTGCTTTCGGCTGTCAAGCAGTGGCAGTTGCCTTTTTAGCAGTGACGCGGGTGGCAAGACGACTCCGGCAAGATCTTCCGGACGGTGGTAGTCCGCAATTAATCTTTTGCGATCCTGATCAAAAAAGATCGTCATGATACACCGGCCGCCAATCAACTGGCTGATCTGCCGATTCATGTCGCTGATTGCGGCGTTTTCTCCTGATGCCGGCTTAATCTGCGCAAGACTTTGCAAGCGGTTGCTTAGAAAGTTTTCAACTACCTGGGCGCTCTTATACGACTCGAGCTGGTTGAATGCCTCGACAAGCTGCTCTGATTCAGCAAAAACAGAATACTCGGCAAGGAAATAGTCCAGACACCAGAAGGAGCCTGCAACCGGCAGCAGAACCAGAAGCAGCCAGGCCAGAAATATTCTGGCTCCCGGAACTTTGACCTTCTGATTTATCAGATATGATTCCTGACTGCTCATATTAATTCAACCGTTTCCTGATCAAATTCCCTGACAGCAAAGGCATGCGCAGCTTCGTCCGCGGTTGCCCGACACAGCAGAATGCGCGAGGCACAGCCGGCGGTTCTGCTTTCAATAAGGGCCGCATCTTCGACCACGCTGCCGATTACGGTAAAATCTTTGCGGCCGTTTTCCGTGCCGATACTGCCGGAAACAGCCATGCCGGTCGCCAGACCGACACCGTTTTCGATGGTGAATAGGCCTTGCGCCAGTCGACTGCTGTTAAAAACAGTCAGTTGCTCGCGCATCTCTCTGGCGGCTTTGCAGGCTCTGACGGCCGCGTTTTCGCCATGGCCGTCATGGTAGAAAATTGCCAGAATCGCGTCTCCGATATATTTGTCGATTATTCCACCATTGGCAGTGATTACGTTTTCCATGACAGTAAAATACGAATTCAGCATTTCGACAACCTCTGCCGGGCTGAACTTCTCACTGATACTTGTAAAACCTCTGATATCTGAAGCGAGCGCCGTAATTTTTACGGTCGAATTCTCAGATCTGGCAAGATCTGTCTGGTTTTGAATCTGCTGAATCAGCTTGTCTGAAACATATCTCTTAATCATTTCTCTCTGTCTGAGAGCGTTTGACATTTCATTGAAGGCCTGGGTCATCTGTCTGAATTCATCGCCCGAAAAGCCGGCGATAAAAACCCCGTAGTTTCCTTGTTCCAGGGCGGTGACGCCAGAATTGATGATTCTGACCGGCTCTTTAACGAAGACCGAAATAATCGCCGTGATGAAGTAAAGAACGATAACTGCGTAGCCGAGCAGCATCGGGAATGCCATGAAAGTTGCCAGACCGGCAAGGCCATTTCCCCGGCTGTTACAGATGGCGGCGAAAATTGCTGTTTCCCCGTCCTTGAACCGCCAGGCCCTGATTCCGATAGAATTGCCTTTGCGGGTAATACTGTAGCCCATATCTCGACTGGAAATGGCTCGCTCAAAGGTTTTGGTCATCTCATCAGAGAGCAATGCCTGGTCAGGCCAGGCAAACATGTGCAGAGTGAAGAATTTGCGCAGGCGAACACCAAAGTCGATATCACAATATTTGAACTTTTTTATAAACCAGCCGGGCAGATTGTTTTTAAACCACGTCAGATAACGGTGAACATGCTCGTCACCACTGCTGAGCCGGTGAAAGAGCATCTGATATTTTCCCTGCCTGTTTCTTATTACATAGACTGCAGAACGGCTGGTATCGGATGAATGCGATATTTCTCGCTGAACGGTGCTTTCATGCGGAATCCATTTTTCTTCAAGTTCCTGGGTAATGTAGTTGCCCATCAGGCCAAGGGTCATGACCCGGCTGAATTCATCGCTGGTGTTCCTTTTCGTTCGGCGCAGAATTCCCATTGAATCCATGAACTTGTTAAGCAGGCTGTGCACCAGCCTGTTTGGGCCGACAGTATTCAGCCACGTATCATACTGAAAATGTTCACCGGTTTCGAAGGTAGTGTTGAGTGAATTTGTCCAGGTTGTGACCCATTTCAGGTCGTCGCCAGCAACGGCAAGGGCCTTCTTTATATCCGGGTTGTGCTGCTGACCTTGTTCAAGACGTTTCTTGATTTCGATTACTGCCAGCATCTGCCGCAGCAGGTTTTCATTATTGATCTCTGATGCTTCTCTGATGCTGTTCATGGTTGTCTGAAGCAGGTGGTTTTCGATTACCCTGTCCGAACCTTTGAGAGCCAGCCAGGTGATAATGCCTGTTCCGGCAATTGGCAGAAGAACGATCAGACCGAGAATAAAAGCCAGTTTCAGGCGCACCGACCCGCCCGGAAGGAAACCAAAAAGCCATATTCGCAGCGAAATTACCAGATACAGCATTATCATGCCCGTTGCCAGGACTCTGAACAATTTTGTCTGTTGCAGCTGACTGACTAGCGTCTGTGGCAGGCGACCCGATACTTTGAGGTGCCAGCCGCCTTTCTGGCTTTTCTGGGCCATCGACCGATCGCTGGTAATGAAAAAATAATGATTCCAGAAATCTGATGGGGGCCTGGTAAAGAAGTCTATCTGCTCATCACTTTCTCTGAATCCTTCCTGCTGGAGCTTAAGATCTACCATGCTGACCGTAATACCCTCTGCTGCATTTTTTAAGGCCAGTCTTAAAATTGCTTCGGGCCTGATACTGCTTTGAGGAACGATTATTGAATAGCCGCCATGCAGAGTTACTGGGCTGATACACTGATAGGAATAGGAAAATATCGATTGCCGGCCGAAATAGTCTGTGAAATACTGATTGGCCCGGTCGTGAGAATGGACTATTTCAGAAAAGCGGCTGAGATAAGTAAAAGAATATTCATGTTCAAGATTTCTATTTGCATTCTGAATAATTTCGGGCGGATTATACAGTCTTGGCCATGTTTTCTGATAGTTCTGGTTGAACAGCCTGGCGGCCGCCGCGTAATGAACCAGAGCCTGTTTGTTAACGAGTGACGTTTCTTCTCTGCACTGCTTTTGCAGTTCTTCACAATGCCAGTAAAAGGCGTTTTCATATTCGGGTGCAAAAGCCAGAATTTGAATAGCATCGAGGCCCTCTTTTCGCAGAGCCTGTAAAAATTTTTGTGGCAGTTCAGATGAAAACTCTTCCTGCCCAAAATTTTTTGCCGGAAACATCTTGATAAGTTCCGGTCTGACTTCAGGGAGCAGCTTTTGGTGAACTTTTTTGATTACTTCCCTGACATAGACGCCAGGTCGGCAATGGTCTTTTATGCGCTCTGCAGTCTGCAGAATTTCTTCGCGCAGCAGACCCATGGCCGATTCCCGGGTGCGTTCCATGGCCGCGTTCAATAGGCTATTGAAGAATGCCAGTGGTATCACCAGCACCAGAAAACCGGCAAGCAGCAAAGCTGCCTGACTGGTTTCGGCCGGTTTTTTCAAAGTTTTTCGACCGCCAGTCTGGTGACGAGCATGCGGTCGTTACCGTTGACATAGATTTTGTCTGAGCTGACACCAATAAAATCATCACCGAAAAATTCAAAAATTGAACCTTTGATGGTGAATTCTGGCACCCGACCCAGCAGTTTATGCCCGTCGGTGAGATAAGCAACCTGTACCGGTGAGGCGAAATTGCCATCGGGCGTAAAATCGCCACCGCTGGCAATCTGAATCATCAGGCCCGGCTGCCCGTTCAACATTTCTGTAAGAGTTTTGCCGGCGTGCGGAATCTCGACATTGGCGCCGCCCAGTGACGGAACGCTGTCGTAATTGCCGTCGGCGCAGCCGGTGTTGGCGAAGCCATAACGGTGCGCCGTTTTTTTATCTGTGTATGGTCTGAGAATGACACCGTCTTTTATCAGCCAGTTGAGGTCTTCTGCCGGAATCGTGCCTTCCATGTCGAAATCGGGGCCGTAAGTCTCGACCGGGTCACGCACGATTTCAAGGCTGAAACGGTCAGAAAAGACTTTCTGACCCATCTGGTTCTGAAACAGCGAGGCTTTGTTGCCAACCATCTTGCCGTTCAGGTCGCGCTGAAACAGGCGCGTCAGTGAACCCTGCGAGATTATGACCGGTAGGGTCTTTTCTGGCATGGGCAACAGATTGTTGTAGGCATTGATGACTTCACTGACGGCTTCGATAACCCGCTGTTCTTCAAGCCTGCGGTCGACAAGGCCGAAAAAGGTGTCCATGATGCCGGTCGAACCCTGTTTTTTCAGGAGAAAGCTGAGACTCAGGTAACAGTCCCGGTGCTGCAACTTCAGATTCAGCTCATTTTCAAGGGTAAAGTCGATATGACTGAGGTTAACCTTGTTGCTGACCGCGAACTCAGGGTGGCGGCGCCTGACCTCGCCAAGAATGTTTTCGACGCGTTTGCAGAGTTCTGCATCGCTGATGACGAAACTGTCGAGACAGTTATGTTTTTGCAGATTCCGGCTGAGTTCGACTTCGTAATCGATGCCGTAGGCGAGGCTTTTTTCGGCTCGGGCGAACAATTCTTCCGCCGAAACTTCGCCAAGTCCGCCGGCCACGCCGATTTTACCGTCAGCAATGACGCGGCAGCCGGTTTTTCTGATATTCTTGCGCCTTACCGCCTGAATCTCGTTCTGCACTATGCTTAATGAAGTCTGTTTGACGATCTGGGTAACTTTTTCTCGCATTCTGGCTTCCTTACTGTACGTTGATTTCTCTGACCCTGACGTAAGGGCCGCCAAAGCTGACCGGCAGCGGGTATTGTTCCATCTTGCCGCAGCCGCCGCCAACGAAGCTGAGTATCTCAAGCCTGTCTGAGACCGCATCGATCTGGTCGAGCGTCTTCATCACATTGCCGGTAATAACCGAAAATTTGACCGGTCGGGTAACCTTGCCGTTCTCGATCAGATAGGCCATCGACGGGGCCAGCGTGAAGGTCGACATGCCAGAACCGTGCTTGACCGATTCAATAAGAATGCCGTGGTCGATGCTGCCGATCAGTTCTTCTTTTGAGCAGTTGCCGGGTTCGATGTAGGTGGCGGTCATGCGCACGATCGGCTCGTATTCAAAATTTATGGAACGGGCGTTCCCGGTCGCCGCTTCATCCAGCTCGGCGGCGGTCGCGGCGCTGTGCAGTCGGCCGCGCAGAATGCCTTTGCCTATCAACACGGTTTTTTCGGCACGGTTCCCTTCGTCGTCGAACGGCGTGAAGCCGCTGCCGGGTAGATTGCCATCATCGACAATGCTGAGTAGCTCAGAACCAACCCGTTTGCCCAGTTGCCATTCTTTCTTCATGCCTTCGTCGCCGATCATGAAGTCGGCTTCGCTCTTGTGTCCGAAACTCTCATGTGCAAAAATGCCGGCCGCCATCGGCGACAGAACCACTGTGTAATTGCCGCCCTGAATTTTCTCGGCGCTGGTAAAGAATTCGCGCGCCTTCTCGACCAGCTCCCGCGCTTCGTGATGCAGCCCGGCAAGCGGTTTGAACTCGGGCAGCGCCTTGCACCAGGTTTCGCTGAAAACGTTGGCTCCGCTGCCAAACCTGAAACCAAGCCGCAGACCGGCAGTTTGCGTATCAAACTTAAGACTGGCGCCGAGGCTCGAATAAAACTGCTTGATGATATGGGCGTCTGAATACGAGACTGACCAGTGGCTGATCTGCCCGTCATTCTTGACCAGGTCGGCAAATGACTCGGTGAGAGTGATCTTTTCTGGGAGTTGCACCTTACTGACGCTTGTCTGCGCAAAACGGCAGTGGTCGCCGGTATTGACCTGCATCTTTCTGACCGCCGGGTGCTCGTTTATCCGGGCATCGGCGCGGCCAAGCTTTGCCAGCCCGGCCAGCTCGAAATCGATGCTGGCCAGATCGGTGGTAGAGGCATAAAACCAGCGCTGACCGTCGAAAAGCCTGATAAAAGCGCCGGTGTCGTCTTTTTCTTTGACCTCTTCAAGGCGCCCGGTTTCGATGCGCACCAGCGAGCGAAAAACCTTTTCAATACGCACATCGGCGTAAAAGCCTGCAGGAAATTTATACATCCGTTTCTCCAGATCAGCGAACCAGGTTCGCAATTTTGATAAAGATGAAGTAGAAAACTGCGGTAATGCCTGAACTGCAGCCAAGGGCGACAGAATATGAATAGTCGCGTTTCAGCAGCATCGGCAAAGCTATGAAAAACATCAGAGACGGTACTACCATCAGAAAAATATCGGTTGTCAGACTGGCCGTCTGGGCCTTGTTGCCAGTCTCGTAATAAAACCAGGAAATGGCAATGATGGAAGTGACCGGTAATGAGGCGAGAATAGCGCCGGCAGCCTGGTTGCGCTTTGCGGCCTCGCTGATAAAAATAACCAGCAGTGTCGTTACCAGAATTTTGACAAAGTATTGCATAAATGCGATTTTACCATTACCCTGAGCACCCTGACAAATTATAGAAAGCATTAGAATCATGAATATTGCAAGATATGCGCGTATCGAAAACTCGCCAAGACCGCGGGAAATCGTTCTGCTAAAGGCTTTTCCCTGCCGCTGGGGTCATTGCACCTTCTGCGATTACATTCATGACAACAGCGAAGACGAAAATTCGATCAACGCAACGAATGCAGAAGTGCTTAAAAAAGTTACCGGCTGCTTCGGCGCCCTGCAGGTAATCAATTCCGGCAGCTGTTTCGAAATTCCGCAGGTTTCTCTTGAGCTGATCCGAGAAACGATCGAGCGCCTGCAGATCGGGCAGCTTTATTTCGAGTCGCACTGGAGCTATCGCATCCGCCTGCAGGAAATGCGTGATTTTTTCAAGGTTCCGATTGTTTTTATCACCGGCGTCGAGACTTTTGATGAGCATTTTCGCAACCGGGTTCTCAAAAAAGGTATGGCGTTCAGCGACCCGGCTGAAGTCAGACAATACTTCCAGTCTGTCTGTCTGATGGTTGGCATGCAGGGCCAGACGCGCGAAATGATCGCGAATGATATCAGAATCGCCCTTGAATACTTCGATTACGTCACCATTAATCTTTTTGTCGACAACACCACAGCGGTTAAAGCCGATTCTGAGCTGCAGCAGTGGTTCAGAACCGAGTTTTTATGGTTGCGTGAGCATCCGAAGGTTGATATCCTCTTTGAAAATACCGACTTTGGTGTCGGCGGAGAACTGAAACAATGACTAACGACATGATCTGGCTGGTACTGCTGGCCGTAAACTACCTGCTGCTGGCCCTCTCATTTCGCCTGTTCAGAGCCAATGGCCTGTTTGCCTGGGTTGCCCTCTCTTCTATTCTCGCCAATATTCAGGTCGTCAAAACCATAGAATTGTTCGGCATGGTGACCACTCTTGGTAACATCATTTACGGCACCTCTTTTCTGGCTACCGATATTCTCAGCGAATGCTATTCAGAAAAAGAAGCGAAAGAAGCCGTTAAAATCGGCATTTTCAGCATGCTGGCAACCACCGTCATCATGCAGATCTGCCTGATGTTCGAGCCACATGCTTCAGATACCGCTCAGGGCGCGCTGCACAGCATCTTTTCGGTTATGCCGCGTATAGCCATTGCCAGCATAACCGCCTATTGTGTCAGCCAGAACTTTGATGTCTGGTTTTACAATTATCTTAAAATCCGCTTTCCTGAACATCTCTGGGTGCGCAATAACGGTTCGACTATGCTGAGTCAGCTGATCGACAACGTGATTTTTACGGTTCTGGCTTTCTGGGGCGTTTTCGAACTCGATGTGCTCTTGCAGATCTTTGCTTCAACCTATCTGCTTAAATGGATAGTGGCGCTTTGCGATACGCCGGTCATTTACTGGGCAAGAGCATTTCATCGCAGTTCGATAAAAACCGATATTTCAGAGGGCTCAGATCAGGGCAACTGCATTGCTGCGACCGCCTGCGAAAACTCGCTGGCAGACAGCGCTCTCGGGTAGTTGAAAAACACCTGCCCGGGCCGCTCGTTATAATACGGCCGGTTACAGTCACCGCACCCGGAAGTGCGGAAAGCATCACCACTGCCGAGGGCCTCTTTCAGCGCCTCTCCGCTCAAACCAAAGCCGGTCAGCCGGCCCTCGACGAATGAACAGCCATTCAGGCTGATTCTGCGATTTTCACAGAGAAATCTGAACGCCTGCATGCGCCGGTAAGCGCCGAGATCCGGTGCAGACCCGGTGTTGATCGGTGTTAAAGCAAACAATGAGACTTTGCCGCCCGCTGCAACGATCGCATGAATACGCCCGGCAAAGGTTTCTTCACTGTCACCCAGCCCAAAAATCAGATGCACTTCAATGCGGCCGCCAGCGAGTCTGAGCAGTTGCTGCAGAGCCGGCCAGTCATGCTGCCAGTCTTTGCGCTTGTGCTCGCGGTAGCTCTCTTCTGACGCCGCATCCAGCCCGATACCCACATGATCGAGCCCCATGGCAAGCATGTCCTGCGCCAGTGAAGTTTGCGATGGGCTGAGAGTCATGCTTGTCGAAATGCCGCTGGTAATAAGTCGCTTCGCCAGGCTTTTGATGGTTTCAGTGTTTGCTGGGTTGTAACCGGTTTGCAGGCAGATACGCCTGAAAGGTCTGGGCTCGACGGTGAGTCGTTCCAACACCTTTTCAAACTCATATTCCGGCCATACGACCCGTGAGAGTTTCTCTGACTTCTGATTGCCGTTGGCGCGCGAACAAAACGAACATCGACCGATGCAGCCGTTGTCATACAGCAGGTAAGCTGTAGTCGGTGCCACATCCTGGCGTGCTGTAACCAGGCCGAGAACTATGGCTGTACCATAGGAAACACGTATCTTCATTGTGTCTGCCATTATTTATGCCTCAAGAGCACAGCAGTTGCTTTTGCAGGTGCTGCTGACGCCATTTTCTTCAAGAATCTGCAGCAGCTTGTGATCTGGCATGACAAAGCGTCGGTAACCGTGCAGCCAGGCAAGAATATCAAAATTGCGGCGATAGATGCCGGCCGGGCGCATACATCCGATTTGTACCCGGTCAGCGAAAAGTCGCCGGGCTTCGGCCAGCACTGGCATTACCCGTTCTAATGCCGGTGGTGCAACATTACACATCCTGGTGCCAGGGGTGGGGCGGAAAACAAGAAAAACCACCTCTGAAGCACCAGATTCCGCGAGAAATTTGACAGTTGCCATCTCTTCCGCCGCTTTGCCTGCAGGCGCCAGCCCGAGAGTCACGTGTGCAACCGTGCGAAAATGGCGGGCATATTCCAGATATAGTCTGCGAAAATCGTCGCGGCTGTAAGTGAGCCCGTAAACCTCTTTAATAACCTCATCACAGACCGGCAGATCGAATGAGATCACCGGGTTTTTCCGCTTGAGCGGCAGAAGACTCTCTGCCGACTGGTAGCCGGTGTGCAGATTCAATTTAAGGTGCGGTGGCAGCGCAAGAATCGCGGCGACATGCTGCTTGATGGGTACTTCTCCGGCAGAAGTGCTGCCGCCACTTATAAGAACCGCATCATAGGCGTTGAGGTTGACGCCGTCGAGCTTCGAAAAAGGCTGCATGCCTTTCAGGTAATGACCGTTACAGTGCGCGCATTTTTGCCGGCACTCGTGGTCGGTCAGCGAAATAGTCAGAGTTCTGGCCGGTGTGACGCGCTCGATGTGGGGCAGAGTCTGCTGGTAAACAGAAACCGCAGGAGCAAGGTGGCGAAACGGTTCTGAGATTGCCTCGACAAGGTTTCTAAAAAGTTGTGGCATGTCTGATCAGATTTCGTCGTCGGCCGAAACCCTGATTACTTCAGAAAGGGTAGTGATGCCGCGCAGAACCTTGGCAAGGCCATCCTGGCGTAATGTGCGCATGCCCTGTTTCATAGCCTCGTTCTTGATAACGCTGGTCGCCGATTTTTCGACAATAAGCTCTTTGATGCGCTCGTTGGGAACCAGTAGTTCGGTAATGGTGGTGCGGCCGCGATAGCCGGTCTGATTGCATTTGCCGCAGCCCTTGCCCTGGAAAACCTGAGTCTTGCCGGCCTGATACAAAAGCTTGGAGCGCTTGATCACTGCCGGAGGTGGCTGATACTCTTCTTTGCACTCTTCACAGATGGTTCTGACCAGTCGCTGCGCCATAACCCCAATGATGGAACTGGCAACCAGGAAAGGCTCGACGCTCATATCGATAAGTCGTGTCATTGCTCCGGCTGAGTCATTTGTGTGGAGAGTCGAAAATACCAGGTGCCCGGTAAGAGCAGCTCTGATAGCTATTTCTGCTGTGTCGTAGTCACGAATTTCGCCCACCATGATTACGTCAGGGTCCTGGCGCAGAATCGAACGCAGGCCGCCCGCAAAGGTAAACCCGGCTTTCGGGTTGATCTGGCCCTGATTGATGTTTGCCAGCTGATATTCAACCGGATCTTCGATGGTTACGATGTTGATTGAAGGGTCTTTGATACATTGCAGAGCAGCATAAAGGGTCGAGGTTTTGCCACTGCCCGTCGGGCCGGTTACCAGAACGATGCCGTTGGGTTTATTGATCAACCCGGTGAAAGTTGCAAGAGTGTCGTCTGGAAATCCTAGTTCTTCGAGTCCATAAACGACATTGCTCTTGTCGAGAATACGCATGACGACTTTTTCGCCGCGCAGGGTGGGGTAGGTCGACACGCGCAGGTCGATCTCGCGGTTCTGCAGCTGCAGTTTTATTCGGCCATCCTGGGGAATACGCTTTTCGGCGATATCGAGCTCGGCCATGACCTTACAGCGTGAAATGCAGGCCGCTTCAAAGGTTTTTGGCAGCGACATTACTTCCTGAAGCATGCCGTCTATTCTGAACCTTGTTCGCAAAGCCGTTTCATCAGGCTCGATATGAATGTCGGAGGCCTTTTCTTTAATGGCACGCAGAATAATCAGGTTTACCAGCTGAATAATGCTCTGTTTGTCAGTAACATTGATGGCGGCCAGGTCGATTACCGTATCGCCAAGTTTTTTTTCGCCGGCACCCTGAATCTTCTTGGCAAAATCTTCGATACTGGTGCTGGCCGGGGCCTGCGTCGGAGAGGACGAAATATTTGGCGCACCTGCCCCCGGAATGTGGGTAGTGGCATTGCTTTGGTAAAATTCCTGCATTGCGGTTTCGATCTCGCTCATCGTCGAAACCAGCGGCTTGATCTTGCACGCAGTGGTGTATTCGAGGTTGTCAAGAACGAAACTGTCAAGCGGATCAAGCATAGCCACAGTAATGGCGCCTTTGACCCTGAGAATTGCGATACAATGATATTTGCGCGCAATGTTCTCCGGAATAGCCTTAACTACAGCGGGATCGATAACATAGTTGCGCAGATTGGCATAACTGAAGCCAAGTTTGCTGACGAGAAATTCCAGCAGCTGCTGCTCATTGAGATACTTGAGCCTGATCAGCGTATAGCCAAGTGTATCGCTGGTTTTTTTTTGCTCCTGCAGGGCATTATTTAGCTGCTCTTCGGTAACCAGACCTTCAGAAACAAGTGACTGCCCAAGAAGTTTTTTTTCAATACGTGCCATAGTCGATCATTCCAGCAGGCCAAGGTTAATTTCAAACTGACGCTGGGCGCTCATTACGAAATCAACAATGACCTTTTCATGCTCAGCCGAGACGTTATTGAAAGAAACGATGCATTCTCTGACGACTTTCTTGTCAGACATAAAATCCTCTGAACTCGAGCCGACCGCGGCTTTAAGGCGCACCAGACGGCCCTGAATGCCCTGAATGAAGTTGCTGCCGATCTGAAAGGCCAGAATGATGTATTTACCCTGTTCGACATCTTCGTTGGTTTCTACGACGCAGCCACCGGCTGAGAGGTTCACGATGACCCCGCGCATTTCAAAGTCACTGCCGCTGAGGGTTGAGTCAATAAGCTCGCCCGAAAGCAGAACTTTGAATTTGCAGGGAACTCTGGTCTCAGTGCGGATCGCTGAGCGCTTGTTGGCGCCTTCGACCTGAAAGTCGAACGGTACAAGTGCGTTCTGAAAGACATCTGACAACGTACGAAGTTCGCGGGCAGAGCTGCTGGTCTGGTCAATGATGACTGTCTTGCTGAGCGCAGTTGTTGCAATGTTCTGAATCTGACGCGAAATGTCGTCGGTAATCTGCGAAATCGTGTTTACTTTCTGATACATGATGTCTGAGGTTTCGCTCTGGCGTTCAGCCGAGGTGCTGATGTCCTTGATTATGTCATTGAGCTGGTTGGTGGTCTGAACCATTGAGCCAAGGCTTGTCTCGACAGCATTAACGACCTGCATGCCCTGATTTACCTGGATAGTGTTGTTCTGCATCATTTCAGCGGCATTTTCAGTTTTCTGCAGAATATCGTTGATCAGATTGTTGATCTTTTTTGAAGATTCGGCCGAACCGCGCGCCAGCTTGCGGACTTCATCGGCAACTACGGCAAAGCCACGGCCCTGTTCACCGGCGCGCGCCGCTTCGATGGCGGCATTCAGAGCGAGAAGATTGGTTTTCTCGGCAATATTGGCAATTTCGGTAAGAATAGTGCCGATCTGTTTACTGCGGTCATTCAGGTCGTTGACCAGTGATGCCGAACCATCGGTCAATTCTTTGATCTTCAGCATCTTTAAAACCGCTTCTTTAACCGAATTCTGCGTGCTCGCAGCGATTTCTGAGACGCTCTGACTGTCTTCTTTGGCGATGATCAGCTTGGAACTGATGTCTTTTGAGAGACTGAAGCTGTTTTCGAGGGACGAAATGGTTTCGCGCAGATTGGTGGCATTGTTGCCAGCTTTCTGGTTGATGGCGCCAACCCCTTCGACGATTTCCTTGATGACCTGAGAACTGGTCTGAGCCGTCTTGTCGAGATCTGAAGAGGCTACCTCAAGTTTGAAAGAGATCAGCAATACCCTCTTGAGAACCGAAAGCACGAGCCTGAACATCTGGTCAAACAGATCAAGCTCTCGATTGAGACCGCTTCGGGTCGAAACGAAAGTGTCAGATTTCAGCCCCACCTTGGTGGTCAGGTCGTTGGAAATAAAAAGAACGATACCGCGCAGCACTTCGCGGCCAAACCAGCCAATAACTGCACCGGCCGCCAGGCCTAGCGCAATCGAAGCGGCAACATAAGTAACTCTGATTGTCTGCGGCACCTTGATCAGGAACAGACCGACACCGGCCGAAGCACAACCTATTGCCAGACCTATCAGGATGGCAAAAATCCACAGATTGCGCTGTGAGCTGGCGTTCTTGTTGATGATCAGTGAATGAAGAGCCATATTTTAAAAACCCGATCAGGAAACTTCCGATTCCTGATTCACGATTTTTGCATTCTTTCTTGAGGTATGGTCAGACGACCCTCCGCCAGTCTTATTTAATTTATTCTCTTTGCATATTCTGTCAAGGATTCCGTTGACAAATTCGTAACTGCGGTCGGCAGAATACTTTTTGGCCAGCTCGATGGCCTCATTAATAGTGGCATTTGCCGGTATTTCGGGAAAATGAAAAAGCTCACAGGCAGCAATGCGTAAAATGCAGCGGTCAATGCTGGCCATACGTTCAAGTGACCAGTTCTCGGCGGTTTTTTCAAGCAGACGGTCGATGGTGGTCTTGTTTTCACCGGCGCAGTCACTCAACTGGCGGGCAAATTCTTCTATTTGAGCGAGCTTGGCTGTCTTGTCGACAATTTTTTTACAAAAACTGCCGATTTCTTTTTCACAGTCTGCATTGTAAGTCACGCCTGGAAAATACTTTTCAAGCAGTGCCTTGATCTGCAGCGGCAGGTTTTCTGGTGTTTCGTGCGGGTAAGCAGAAAGGCTGTCGGAGAAGTCGGGGACAAATGCCTCGACTTCTCCCGACAGTATTTCTTTTGCTTTGCTGGACTTGAGAAAGTCCCTGGCGACGGCTTCGATCACGGGGTAGAACACAGATTCGCTGAGAACCTGATTCAGAGCCTCGCTATTATCAGACTTGACCATGTCAGCCTGATAAAGTGCCTTTAATGCTACTTCGCGCGCGCGTCGCCGGGGAGAATTCATCGTCTTGTTTCCTTATGCTTCAGATGCTTTGGCTTTTACGGGTTTGTGATTCTGAGTTTTAAGGCTCTTGTCGCGATCTTCGGCATACTTGAGTGCGCCGTGAGCGGCAGCCAGTCTGGCTATCGGCACGCGGAACGGTGAGCAGCTCACATAGTCGAAACCGAGTTTGTGGCAGAACATTACTGATTCGGGTTCACCGCCGTGTTCACCGCAGATGCCGATCTTGAGATCGGGTCTGGTGGTGCGGCCACGTTCAACACCCCATTTCATCAGTGCGCCAACGCCTTCCTGATCGATGCTCTGGAACGGGTCATGCTTCAGGATTTTTTTGTCGTAATAATCCTGCAGGAACTTGCCGGCGTCGTCGCGGCTGTAACCAAAGGTCATCTGAGTCAGGTCGTTGGTGCCGAAGCTGAAAAATTCGGCTTCGGTGGCGATCTGGTCAGCAACGATGGCAGCGCGCGGAATTTCGATCATGGTGCCAATGAGGTATTTGAGCTTGCCAGCAACGCCATACTTTTTGGTAGTGGCTTCTGCAACCTGTTTCACGATTGCCTTCTGGTGCTTCAGTTCTTCAATGGTGCCGATGAGCGGAATCATAACTTCGGGATATACAGTTACGCCTTCTTTGGTCAGCTTGCATGCCGCTTCAAAGATTGCTTCTGCCTGCATTTCGGTGATTTCGGGGTAGGTGATGCCGAGGCGACAGCCGCGATGGCCGAGCATCGGGTTGAATTCATGCAGAGAATCAACTTTGTTCTTGACCTGCTCAGCAGGAATACCAAGTTTCTTGGCCGTTTCTTTCTGGGCTTTTTCTTCGTGCGGTACGAATTCGTGCAGCGGCGGATCGAGAGTTCTGATGGTGACCGGATAACCTTCCATGGCTTTGAGAATGCCGTAGAAATCTTCGGTCTGGAACTTCAGAAGCTTCTTGAGGGCTTTGCGGCGGCCGGCTTCGTCGTCGGCGAGAATCATTTCGCGCATATAATCGATGCGGTCGCCTTCGAAGAACATGTGCTCGGTGCGGCACAGACCGATACCCTGAGCGCCGAACTTGCGGGCTACAGTTGAATCTTTCGGTGTGTCGGCGTTAGTGCGAACGTCGATCTGGCGAACTTTGTCGGCCCATTTCATGATGGTACCGAAATCGCCTGAGAGGCTGGGCTCGATGGTTTTTACTTCGCCGAGCATTACTTCGCCGGTAGAACCGTCGAGGCTGACCCATTCATGTTCTTTTACAACAGTGCCTTTGATGGTCATCTGGCGTTTTTTGTAGTCGATCTGAACTTCGCCGGCGCCGGCGACGCAGCATTTGCCCCAACCGCGGGCAACGACGGCGGCGTGCGAGGTCATACCACCGCGGGCAGTAAGAATACCAGCGGCTGCGTCCATGCCACCGATATCTTCGGGGCTGGTTTCGATGCGCACGAGAATTACTTTTTCGCCTTTAGCTTTCATGTGTTCGGCGTCTTCAGCATTGAAAACGACACGACCTGAGCTGGCGCCCGGAGAAGCCGGCAGACCTTTGGTGAGAACCTTTTTGCTGGCTTTGGGGTCAAAGACCGGGTGCAGAAGCTGATCGAGATCGCTGGGTTTAACGCGCAGAAGAGCCTGGGTTTCGGTGATCAGTTTTTCTTTTACCATGTCAACGGCGATCTTAACTGCAGCGGCGGCAGTTCTCTTGCCGTTTCTGGTCTGCAGCATCCAGAGTTTGCCTTTCTGAATGGTGAATTCGATGTCCTGCATGTCTTTGTAGTGGTTTTCGAGTTTGTGATAAACATCGACCAGCTGCTTGTAGACTTCGGGCATGGTTTCTTCGAGAGAGGGGTGCTCAGATTTGCGTTCTTTTTCGCTGATGTTATTGTCTTTGGCCCATTCTTTTGAGCCTTTCATAGTAACCTGCTGCGGGGTTCTGATACCGGCTACGACGTCTTCGCCCTGAGCGTTGATCAGGTATTCGCCGTAGAAAGCATTTTCACCGGTAGCGGGGTTGCGGGTAAAGGCAACGCCGGTAGCGCAGTCGTCACCCATGTTGCCATATACCATGGCCTGGATATTTACGGCTGTGCCCCAATTTTCGGGAACGCCTTCTTTTTTGCGATAGATAATCGCGCGTTCGCCCATCCATGAACCGAAAACGGCATTGATGCCGCCCCAGAGCTGTTCCATCGGATCAGTCGGGAAATCTTTTTTGGTTCTTTCTTTGATCAGTTTCTTGTAGCGCTGAGTCAGTTCTTTAAGAATTTCAGCAGTCATTTCAGTATCTTTGCTGATTTTCTTTTCTTTTTTCAGCTTTTCCATAACGGTTTCGAACGGATCTTCTTCGTCTTTTGATTCAGGTTTCATGCCCATGACGACATCGCCATACATGTGTACGAAACGGCGGTATGAATCCCAGCCGAAGCGTTCATTGCCGGTCTGCTTGATGATGCCCTGTACGGTTTCATCATTGAGGCCGAGGTTGAGAACTGTGTCCATCATGCCGGGCATGGAAACACGTGCGCCTGAGCGCACTGATACCAGAAGGGGGTTCTTCTTGTCGCCAAATTTGGCGCCCATAACGGTTTCAATGTGTTTCAGACCTTCAGCAACCTGTTTTTCAAGTTCTTTCGGGTATTTGCGGTTGTTTTCATAATAAACAGTGCACATTTCAGTGGTGATGGTGAAGCCTGCCGGAACGGGCAGACCTATGCTGTTCATTTCAGCCAGGTTCGCGCCTTTACCGCCGAGCAGGTTCTTCATGTCGGCGCGGCCATCGGCCTTGCCAGCCCCGAAAGTATAAACGTATTTGGTCATCGGTGCCTCCAGTGAGTTGAAGATAAGTGGCATAGCCACACTTTTCCGGCTAAGAATAGCACAGGGGAATAAGAGATGCAATACTTGCAGGCCGCAAAAAAGAATATTTTCAGGGCAGCAGTCTTTCGATTTCGTTTATCACGACCATAGGGTCGAATGGTTTGAAAATAAAGCCGTCAGCGCCGCATTCAAACCCTTTTTTCTTGTCCTGGATCAGGGCGAGTGCCGTAACCATTATTACCGGAATGTTTTTAGTGGCGGCGGTATTTTTCAGGCTGACACAGATCTCGTACCCGTCGATCTCAGGCATCGCAATATCGAGAATTATCAGATCCGGTTTCAGATTGCGGGCCATGGCTACGGCTTCTTTGGGCGTCGAACACGACACGCACCGGTACCCATAAATGCCGAGTATGGTTTCAAGAAGCAGTACAATTGCTTCTTCATCATCGATCACAAGTATCGTTTTCTGTGAAATGTTTTCCATAGGCCATAAATTCTAGTCGAAGCTTCTGATAATTTCAAGTTAAACCTTATTTGACGGCGCAGGCCGATAAATGGTATACCATGGCAGGTCTTATGATATCTCCTAAAAAACTGCTGACTTATTTGTCTTTTATTTTGATTGCCCTTGCCGGTTTTGCGGTGGGCAGATTCGTTGTTGCTCCGCAACAGCGGATTGTCGAGACTTCCCGAATGGAAAAGTGTCTGCAGATTTACCGGGAATATCGAAAAAACGAGAACCAGAAACAACTGGCTGAAGACCTCGCGGTGATTTCTCTCACCCCGAAAGATTTTCAGGAAATAATTGACCGTTTTATCTATTACCGGTCGAGAAAATCCGGCATGAACCAGGCCATGGAGCTTCTGAAAGCTTTTCGCGCCGGTTATGATATCAAGACCGCTGAAGTTGTGTCGATATCAGGCCTTGGGTCAGAACCATTTCGTCTGGATGCAGAAATCCTGGCGGTTTTTGAAAACCAGCCAGATCTAATTAAACAGGCTTTTGAAGGCTAATATGAATCAGCAAAATCTGTCCTCTGAAGAACGGTCTGCCGCCTCTGCCAATCCACTGCGCCGCTTTGTTCACTATATCTGGCGTGCTATTATCGACCGGCAAATATTTTATAAGATATTTTCGCTGGTCTTTGCACTGCTGGTGTTCGGCTACGTTTACCTGTACATGGAACATCACCGCGATCTGATGACCTATATGGGCTTGATGCTTCTCATGGTCGTTGTGTATATCGAAGTGCTCGTAATCCGTGACCACCTGTGGGTTATTGAAGGCTCGATGAGAGAGTCGCGCAAATGGCGCGATGTTTTCTTCAATAGAACCACGCTGAGACGGCAAAGAATCAGAAAAATCGCCATTCTCATTTATGCCCTGGCTATTTTCTCTTATGTTTATATGAAGGCCCCCCGCGCCAACAGTCCGGTGCTTTCATTCATGGGAATTATTCTCATGATAACCGTACTCTATTCCGAAGTCCTGACCGTGCGCGATGAAGTTCTTCTCATGCGGGAATCCCTGAGTCATCTTAAGGGAGAAGACAGCCCCGAGAAGACCGATCATGAAAAATTCCTTTCTGAAAAAGGCGACGTCGAAGGCGAGCAGGGTCAGCCCGAAAAAAAATGAAAGTGCTACGCAACATCATTGTCGGCGCGGCTTTTGTTTTGCTGAACCTTTGCCATGTCTTCAGCCTCCAGGCATCTTCTCTGCCGGACTGTCTGCTTTTAACGCCAGGCTTCTATCTGCGCGCTCCGGGTTCTGTTGCCTTCAGACTGATCAGTGCGACGCAGACTATTGAGCCAGACTCGATTCTTACGGTGAAATCTTTTTTCAGTTCGCCGCTGGCGACAGAAACCAGGGCTGTTTGTGGCAGCCACACGATCAGCTTCTTTCCAGGGGCAGCAGTTAAGATATTGAAAGATTGTCTGCAGCCACTGGCCGGCCGTATTGAAATCACTTCTGAAGCGGCGACTGAACCTCTTGCAATTCGAACAGCCAGGTTTTCAGGTGAAATCTCTGACGGACGCCTTCTTCTGGAAGTTACACCGGACAACGGTATATTCGTGGCAATGCGTAATCGCGGTCAGGCATGGTTCAAAGACCGGTCGAGAAAAATTTTTGAACTCGAAAATGGCCACGAGCTGCATTTTCCGCTTTTCGGACCGACTGCCGAAATGCCGGTGGTTTCCGGCTTCTGGTCAGATCAGCCCAGCAGTTTCTCGTCGGCTCGCAAAAAATCAGCTGACGGAAGTTCTTCTTTCGGTCAGAAAAGCGTTGAAACGTCAGAAGTTGCATCAGATACCGTAACAGATAGAGAATCAGACACTGCCTCTGACTCAGAAAAGCTCGATGCTTCAGGCATCCTCGCCACCTCGACTGCTGACGTCAGCCCACCCGTGCTGGCAGATTGACAGACTTTTTTCTGTCTTTGCTGGAGGCGGGTCGATGAATCGACAGGGCCGACAGACAACCTAAATTCATGGCTCCAAAAAGCCGATATATCAGCAGGTCTGCATGTCATTTTTTTTCTGAGGTTTCAGATGCTGCTCTTCTGGTTTCTGACCGCAATGATTCTCGTCGTTCTAATCAAGGAGGCCGTGCGTGGTTAAAAGAATTTTTTTGTATGCAATGGTTGCCATGTTCTGGGCATTCAGCCTGACCGGCTGTGTGTCGTAAAAGGATGTAATAATTTCCTGAAATAAACGAACCGGGCACCCACAGGGTGCCCGGTTCGTTTATTTCAACAGATCAATAACCTTTGCCAGCCGGCTTCTCGCCCTTGACGATTCCGACCGAGGCGCTGGCGCCAACACGGGTTGCGCCGACCTGAATCATGCGCACCGCAGTTTCTGTGTCGCGAATTCCGCCGCTTGCCTTGACTCCCATGGTCGGGCCAACGACTTTACGCATCAGGCAGATATCTTCAAGCGTTGCCCCGCCGGTGCTGAAACCGGTCGAGGTTTTAACGAAGTCGGCACCCGCAAGTTTCGAAAGTTCGCAGGCTTTGACCTTTTCTTCATCATTCAGCAGAGAAGTTTCAAGAATTACCTTGACGGTATTGCCGCCGGCCGCTTCAACAACCCTGGCGATATCGTTTTTAACCAGCTCATAGTCTTTCGACTTGAGGGCCCCAACGTTGATGACCATATCGATTTCGGTGGCCCCGTTGGCGACTGCGTCGCGGGTTTCCGTCGCCTTTACGAAAGATGAGGTCGCGCCGAGGGGGAAGCCCACGACAGTGCAAACTTTTACCGGGCTGCCTTCAAGCAGTTTGGCTGAGAGGCCAACATAGGCCGGGTTGACGCAGACCGAAGCGAACTTGTATTCTCTGGCTTCTTCGCAGAGTTTGACAATTTCTTCGCGGGTAGCGTTTGGCTTGAGAAGTGTGTGGTCGATGTAGCGGGCCAGCTCGCTGCCGGGAATCGGGGCGCCCAGGCCTTTTTCGATACGTTCGGCGCCGGCTTTGATGACTTCCTTAACCTTTTCGGCACATTCGGCAACACAGCTGCCATAGCTTTTGCTGCAGCTTTCAGCAGTGCAGGCATCGGTTTTGCCGGGTTTATCAGAAATGGTCGCAATCGGCGGCGGGTCGGAAAGTTTTTTTGCCGGGCTGGCAGATGGCGAACAGCTGGTGCAGTCGGCGCATTTGCCGGCGGCACAATTTGTGCACTTGTGATTCGGAGTTACCTTGATACTGCCTCGCTGAAAAACTACACCCATGCCTTCGAGTTCACGGCGCAGCTGATCGATTTTTCTGGCCACACCGGCCGGGAAGTAGCGAGCTGCATCGAGTATCGACTCATCGGTAACCGTGATTTTAATGCCATCGCCAAGGGCGTGGCAGAGAACTCTTGTGATGAAAGTGTCGGCGATAAGGTTGGCCGCCTTTGACAGGCTGTTGATAGACAGCGCAGGAACAAGCAGATGGCTGATTCCGTCGAGAACCTTGTGGCTGGCGACGTTGCCTGAGTGAATCAGCTGAAAACCGCTACCAAGATTGTCTTTGCCGAAATTTTCATAAAGGTATGAAGAGACGATCAGCTTGCCGCCTTCCGGTGCAAGAGCCTTCAGCTGGCCAAGAACCTGATCGACAACCTTGAAGTTGGCGGTCAGAAGTATTGCTGACTGGCCCACTTCGCGGGATGCCGGGCGTTCATTCTCTTCCATGCGGCGTGGCGGCGGGGTATATGAAGACCCGCGGTTGGCTGAGTCTGATTTCAGCTTCAACATAACTTCTTTTGCAATCTGTTCAACAATCGATTCCATCAATAAGCCTCCTGCTAAGCTGCTTCGGCACGAGATTTTTCAAATATTCTGCGGTCATCGAGAACGATGTGATCGACAATTCCGATTATTGCGGCATCGGCAGGGGCTTCTGCCAGACCCATCATATCGTTTACTGAACTGCCTTCCTTCATTATCATTACAACTTCTCCAAGGTCCGCGCCGATAAAATCGACGCAGAGAACCTCGGCACCCTTGTTTTCGAATTTCATGGTCAATGGCTGAACCAGAAGAAGCGGATATCCTTCAAAGGCTTCATTTTTAACCGTTGCAATAACCTTTTTTACAACTTTTGCGATTTCCATAGTCAGCTTTCAATCTGGTCAATAATGCCGAGAATACTGGCATCAGACGGCGGTCGCCTTTTTACGAACGGAAAAGCCGCTTCACCACCGCCGCAGAGAAAAACGGTTTCGCCGTTGCCGGCACCGGTCGCATCGCAGGCTATGAACGGTCGGCCCTTGGCATTGCCATTCCCGTCGATTTTGGTGACGATGATCAGCTTCAGCCCTTCAAGCTGCGAGTCCTTAACTGTGCATACCGCCCGGCCAAGCACGCGACCTAAATACATTTTTCACCTGCTGCATGAATTTTACCTGAAAAATCTACCAGATTCCCTGCTAACGTGCAACAAAATAGCTGGGCGACATAAAAATACCCGGCTGCCCTGAGGCAACCGGGTATCGTTGGAGATCTCGATTAAAAAAATCAGGCGTAAACGTCTACGTTTCTGCCGAGAGTTCTCTCGGGTTGACGCTGGCGATTCGAGGCCTGCTCAGCTCTCCGCTGTTCAGCAGCCTGCCGGCTCTGCTCGGTGCGATCACGTTCAGCTCTGTCAGCTCTATCGCTGCGCTCTGCCCGTCTTTCGTCAGCAACCTGCCGGTTCTCTTCTGGTTGTCGGCGTTCAACTTCTCTTGGTTCCTGTTCGCGGGCCAGTTCTGCCTGTCTGGGCTGATAACCATTTACTCTTGCTGAAATCATAGATCTGCCACCTTTCGTGTAAAACTATCTACCTATAAGATAACCAATTTTACCCGTTTCTGCAACTGCCTGCTCACTGGCTGTACTTCACGAAATGCTGCAATAGCCCCGCTGTAGATGCGTCGTGATGCTTGAGATCGACCTGCTTGCCCTGCAGAAGTTCTTCTTCTTCCTTGAGAATCGTTTTTGCAAGAACCTTGCCCAGCTCGACGCCCCACTGGTCGAAACTGTTGATGCGCCAGATGATCCCCTGCACGAAAATCTTCATTTCATAAAGCGCGACCAGCATTCCGAGATTGTATGGAGTGAGCTCCTTGAGCAAAATCGAGGTTGTTGGGCGATTGCCCGAGAAAACCTTATGGGGAAGAAGCATCGCTGCTTTCTCAGCCGCTGTTTTTTCGCGGGCCAGATCTTCTTTGACCTCGGCTTCGGTCTTACCCTTCATCAGCGCTTCTGTCTGCGCGAAAAAATTGGCCATCAGCTTGACGTGATGATCGCCGACCGGGTTGTGCGAACGTATGCAGCCGATGAAATCAGCCGGTATAAGCTTGGTGCCCTGGTGAATCAGCTGATAAAAGGCGTGCTGGCCATTGGTGCCCGGTTCGCCCCAGATGATCGGCCCGGTCTGATAGTCGACGCTGCGACCCTCGCGGTTGACATATTTGCCGTTGCTTTCCATGTCGCCCTGCTGAAAA
>Ga0116195_1000596_pt1 | contig 28625 bp, 28 predicted proteins | sample AD_SCU002_MetaG_FD_89881 | JGI IMG/M metagenome (GOLD analysis project Ga0116195, IMG submission 89881) | Active sludge microbial communities of municipal wastewater-treating anaerobic digesters from China - AD_SCU002_MetaG | ecosystem: Engineered > Bioreactor > Anaerobic > Digestate | place...
AGATCGCGCTCGAGCTTGGCATATTCAAAAGCAATAGTGGGCAGCTGCTGCTGACTGGGCATAACCTTCGAGCCCGAACCGGAGCCTGTTTCGATTTCCTTGATCTTAGCAAGGAGCGCGTCGCGTTCGTTGTTGAGCTGAGTGAGCATGGGATCGTTGATCCGCGCGACTTTCTTGTAATTTTCGATCTCCATCTCCTTTAAGATGAGCTCCGACCGGAGGCGCGCGAGAATTGTTATCTGCTCTGTGGCGAGAGCCTCGACTTGGACGACGCCGTATTTCTTCTGGAATTCTTTGACCTGAGCCTCGAGAGTGCTGATAGCGGCATCGACATCCGCAAGCCTCTGTTCTAGAAGGGCCTTCTGCTGTATCGCCTGGCTACCGCTCAACTGCGCAAAACGCTCGGAGAGGATATTGACGCTCTCATCGACTACCTCTTTGGCAAAGGCCGGATCCTTATCGGTAAATGAGATCGTGAAGATATTCGACTTTTCATCAATGGTGGCCGACAGATTATTGGAGATAGCTTTTCTTACCTCTGCTACCTTTGGCTCCTTCATCTTGTAATGCTCGGCAAAATTGAACCTTTCATTGAGCCTATCGAGCGTTGTGTTGGAAGTAGCCAGTACTTTTGCAAGCTGCTGATTCGCATTGCCTCCTGCTGAGACTCCCGCCATGCCTGCAAGGCCCGAGAGCCCCGACGATGATAACAATGACGAAAGGCTGCTTGTGGTCCCCGATGAAATAAGCATCGTCGCCTTGGGTGTGTAGACATTCGGCAGATAGCTCTTGTCGGGAGGCATAAGCAGCGAACCTATCGAATAAGCGAGCGAACCAAAGGCTACGAGGCCGGTTATGGCAATTACGAGCCACTTGCGCTTCCAGAGCACCGCGACAAGATCGAGCAGGCTAATCTCATCGTTGTCTCTGTTTTTCTCTTGGCTACTCTGTGCGACCTGACCTTCCATTTCTAATTTCTGATCTGACATTCCTTCCTCTCTGGGTTTCTGACTATATTATATCATCGACGCATATTCGTGCAGTCCTGTTTAACAAGAAAGCTTCGACAGGATATTCAGAATTTTGCATGATGTAGGGGGTTTTTTGACCGGATGAGCTGGATAATTTTTTAGCAGGATGAAATAGGATGTACAGGATAGTCTCTTGATAGGATGGGCAGGATGATACAGGATTTTTCTTGCTGCGCTAGGAAATGTGAGATTTGCAAATGACTGAGTACCTTGACTCCTCTATAGCTTTGCTCTGAATCGAAATCCTCATTCATACTTTATGTTGATCAAGTAATGACAACAGTATTGTCTGTTGACTCATTTGAGCAATTTCGGAGATTTTATACCAATAGAAAAAGGCTTGAGGAGCAGATTTCTTGAGCACATTTATCTGTTTTTGTGATGTTTCAAGAGACTTCAAATCGACTGCAGGTTCAAATTTCGAAAGCTCTCTCCCTCCTACCAATATTTGTGCAGCGAGATATGCTGCCTTTGCAGCATCGGTTTGTGCATTTTGAAAGGAATATCTCCTCGAGAATACATAAGACTTAAGCGATGTAATGCCTTTTTTGAGCTCGCTATAATTTCCTTTGCCTTCTTTACCTTCAGTACAAATCGTGAGCGAGATGTTGAGGATATCCGCTATGACCTCTTCTGCATCAAAAGTCATATTTCTATAGCAGGCTTCTTTTTTGCCAATGGAGCAAAAAGCGCTTGCAACATCTTGCATTGATTGCATTTTATCAAAGAGAGATGCAATATCAAACATTTGCTTCGCTATTTCAAGAGCGCAAGAATGACCATTCTTAAAATAAGGTATTCCGATTGTAGATGGTGCAAATGCGGTAAGTTTATCTCCACAAATACCTCCAATAGTCGGAGTCTTTACGGTCAGCGATTCACCATTGCTTGGGAGGAAAGGAAGAGAGATTTGTGTATCCTGCAATGTAGGATAGGCAGAATCATCGTGAAGCACATCCAAAAGTATAGAATCCTCTTCATTTGTGCTCTTCAAGATACTCTTGTAATAGACTTTAAAATGCGATTTTGGAACTTGCTGCTCTTCATGTCGTTTATTTTGTTTTATCTCTAAGAAGCCAGTATCTTTTATAATTGTGCGCAGAAGCTCTTCAGAAAGCTCATCTTGATAAATAATATCTATATCGATTGAAAATCTCTGAGCCTGATTGAGCAGTAACATGACTGCAGACCCGCCTTTGAAGACAAACTCAAATCCTTCTTTGACCAAAGTCTCCAATAAGCAAAATGCCCGATATACCTTTTCTGCAAGAGCAGGATCTCCGGTTTTACCTCTGATCTGTTTGAGCTTTTCAGCATCTAATGAGCGTACAAGCATTTAAGCAATTCTTAATTTTCAAATTATTGGCAATCTATTGATTATTTTGACGATAATTTGAATATATCTTTTCTATCTGTTCCTTCTTGCCGCGGCGAGATGCATAGCGGCTCGCTTTACTCCAGTTAAAGGTATAGATGTTGAGGAGATTTGCAATTATGGTCGTCGCCTCTGCACCTTGGATAAAAGCTAATGCAGGGGAATCGCACAAAAGATCAACGACGATCTTTTCCAACTTAGGAACCCAAACCCCGTCCCTCATCTCCAAGGGAGCCTCATGCAGAAGACGCTTTACTACGGTTCCACGCTTGGCTGTGAGCGCGGACGGAAGAGATTGAAAATTCTTTTCCTGTATAGACCATGAGTCGATATCAGAAAGAATTTCGACGGCAGCATCCAGGGCTTCTTTCTCGACTTCGATAATATCATAGTTACTCGCAAACTGGTGGCGCGCATAATTCTGCAAGATAGCAACGTTCCACACACAATACATCGCATAGGGAAGCTCTTGAGCGACTATCTTTGCTTTTTTCAAAATAGACTGGTCTAATACAATAGAAAATCTCTTTTTATGATTTTTCTTTGCATAGACACCACGTCGTACACGCTGCAATTCGCCCTTTTCAGCAAGATAGTGCAAATTCGATATAACCGTTGATGCTGACGCATCAGGTACCCGTTGCCGAACATAGCGCAATGCTTCGTCAAGAGTAAAAGTATCATTGTTCTCGACAATGGTATGTATATAAGGACTTATAACCTTCATACTGTCAATATATCAAATTTACGGCAATATTCAAGTTAAATTGACGATAATTTGATAAAATTCTCTAACAGGATTAACAGTATTTTTCATAAGACTTCTTGTAGTTCTTTGGGCACGGGTGGCAGGTCTTTGAACCATTTTTGATAGAGCCTGCTGTGCGGCGCAAAGAGCACGATGATGGTGAGGATGATGATTTTGAAATAGTTGGCAAGGGTGCGGTGCTGCACCCACCAGACTTCAAGTTCGCCTTTGTAGGGGGCGATGATGGTGTCGTGGAAGTGGTCGCGGTCGCCGTGTACCTGATCGAGGATGGCTTCTTCGTCGCGGAAGACGATCGAGGCGATGCCGGAGAGGCCTGGGGGGACTTTGTCGATTTCGCGCTTGACTGCGTCCGAATAGAGTTCGTAATGGCGCCGTGCTTGTGGACGTGGGCCAACGACGCTCATTTGGCCAATAAAGATATTGGCAAGCTGGGGCAACTCGTTGATCTTGGTCTTGCGCAGAAATTTGCCCATGGGGAGGATGCGTGGATCGTTTTTCTGGGTGAGCACGCCGCCCGGGAGATTGGGGCTGTCTTTGAGCATGGTGGCGAACTTAAGGACCTTGAAGTCTTTGCCGCCTTTGCCAACGCGCGGCTGGAGGTAAAAGATGTAGTGCTCCCCGGTGAGCTTGAGTGCAATCATGATGGGAATCATAAATGGGAAAAGCACCACGATAGCGAGCGCCGAGAAGATTATATCGAAACAACGAATGAGCGCGGTCTGCAGCATCACATTCTCCCGTCCAGAAATTTGCCGGTCTCTTTATGAGCAAACTCTGGGATAGTGGCATTAAAAAGATCGATGAGCTCCTGGCGGGTCCATACGCCACGGCTCCGCATTGCATGGATCGCGTCTTCAAAGCGAGTCAGCGCTGTGGCTTCGTACTCGGGTTCGTTTTTAATGACGCCGATCGAAGCAAAGCGGCTCATGTCGAGGGTTTCGTGCTCGGTATAGAATTCCTCAAAGTCTTTTTCGCCGGTGGTGTCGCTTGTAAAGAAATAGACGGGCCACTTGCGCTGGGCTTTGAGCTCGCCCACCCGCGCGCGGGCTTCGTCTTCGCTTGCACATTCCACAGCTTCGTAGCCGCGGCTCGCAAGGTAGCGCGCGGCGATCTCGCTAAAGGTAAGGAGGTTTTCTTTTGGATCGAGCTTGGGAAAGAAGAGATCGCGATTCTCACCGAGGAGCGCGGACATGAGGCAGAGCTCGCCTGATTCTTTGGGCGTGACAAAATAGCGGCGCACATCGTTCGGCGCTGAGAGCGGCTGGTCTTTTTCCATTCGACGATTAAAGCCATAGAGCAGGCTCCCGTCCGAGAAGGCGACATTGGCAAAGCGCGCGGTAGAGACCGGCACTTCCACGCTGCGGCGCATGAGGAAATACTCCATGATGCGCTTTGAGGCGCCCATCATATTGACGGGATTGGCGGCTTTATCCGTGGACACGCAAAAGTACTTGCGCGCTCCCATCGCTGCTGCCTGGCGCATCGTTTTGTCGGTATTGAAGATATTGACATCGACCATGCGCATGAGCGTGTACGGGTCCTTTTCGCTGCGCACATGCTTGAGCGCCGAAAGGTTGAGCACATAGTCGTAGCCAGGCCCGTTCGCGATAAAGGCATCGAAAATGTCGCTCCCTGCATCGATGGCAAAGGTGGCAAATTCGCCCTCGATATACCCAAGCGACGAGCGTATATCGCGCACGAGCTCGACCATGTTGTTCTCGGAGATATCAACCACGTGGAGGAGCTTTGGCCTTCGGGCAAAGATCTCTTTGGTGACCGCCTGGCCAATCGAACCTGCACCGCCAATGACCAAAAAGCGCGAGCCCTGTACGAGGTCGGTAAGTTCTTGTTCGTAGGAAGCGAGATCAGCTGCGAAAAGCTCCCTGTCTCGGCCTACTAATTTGAGCATAACATCCATGAGAACTCCGAGCAAAAATAGAGCGGCTTACTTAAATGATATTCATTGTATTGCAATAATAAAAACGTAATAACGGCTGGTATTGATCCATTCTCAGCCTATTTCGCGCTCAAGCGACTCTAACAACTCTAATAAAATTTCAGATCTGACGGGAGCGGATGCAAAAAAGACCTGAGATTGAAGGCTTGTCCCTTCTCGAACTTCAATCGATAAATATTTATCAGCCATTGAGACTGAGTGGCCCTTTAAAACTTCACTCTCTCCCAGATACCGTATCTTAAACCGGAGGACAAAAGGAATTATCTCCGCCTTAAGGGAAAGGGGAGCAACCTGTGCAAGTGATTTCAAATAATCTGGGATAGTAGAAGCCACTGATCCAAGAAGCAGGCGCTCAAAATTAAAACCTAAATGCACTGTACATTGAACTTGATCAATCTCGATTAATTTTCAAAATCTTAAAAATGTGGAGCCTTTGTCCAAGAAGGATTTTTCTGGTTAGGACGATGAATTAAATTGTCGGTCACTTTAAGTTGATCATTTATTATCGAGCATAATTTATCAATTACCGTTTCGATGGAATCAGCATAAAGGTTTCGTTCGATAAGCGAAGTAAGAAATTGATTTAGGGAGCACCCTTCTTGACGAGCCCGTATAGCCGCCATTCGATGGGTTTCCGGAGACAATCGAAGGGAAATATTGCCTTTATATTCCCTTTTGGAAAGGGGGAGAGGAATATCTTTCCCTTCATCTCGAAGAATCTCAACAGCAGCTTCAACAACCGACTTAATTGCCTCATACGCCGCAGCTGGGGAAGGACCATCCGCACTTAGATAGGGAAATTCTGAAACGGTCCCAATATACGCAGCATCTTCTTCTGAATAACTGATATGATATTCATATTCTTCGATGCTATTCTTCATCCGCACCCCCTCGTCTTTGCAATAGCCTTGCAATTTGCTTTTGCTGGTATTTCTTTGCATCGCCAGACTTGCCTGGCTGAATATTCACTAGCTGCATTGTGCAAGGATCTTCATATATTCTATGGCTACTGCTCTGCCTCTTAAAAATAAAAAATGCATCACAAATTGCTTTCAACTCCTCATATTTGAGCATTGCGCTATTACATTACACTCTAAGATTTTATCCTTTGCACTTGGGCAAATTCTTCTCGAGCGAGTCGCACACGAGGTCGACTTCGGCATCGGTCATGGTGGGATAGAGCGGCAGGGTGAGTTCGTGGTCGCTGATGTATTGGCTCTTCGGAGTTGGGCCGACTTGCGATTTGTAGGCGGTAAAGCTCTGGATGGCGGGATAGTGGATGGAGGTCTGAATGCCATCGTCTTTCATGAGGTCGATGAGTTTGGCGCGGTCGATATCTTGAGCAAGGAGGATGGGCATGATGTGGTAGGTAGGCGTGCCGCGATCGTAGTGGTGGAAGGGCACGGAGAGAAAATTGGACAGCCGGTCGAGGCGCCCAAAGTAGTGCGCCACCCGGGCAGCGCGCGCAGCGTTCGCTTCGGGGAGCTTGGCAAGCTGCACAAGGCCGAGGGCTGCTCGCACTTCGTCGATGCGGTAGTTGAAGCCTGGCTCGAGCACGTCGTAGGTGGCGGCGCGGCCTTTCATGCGGTCAAAGCTCGCCACGGTCATGCCATGTGAGCGCAGGTTTTTGCACTTTTGGTAGAGCTCAGGATCGCGCGTCACCACCATACCGCCTTCGCCTACCGCAAGGTTCTTATTGGAGAAAAAGCTCCAGGCAGACACATCACCAAAGGTGCCGAGCTTGCGGCCCTTGTAGGTGCCACCATTCGCATGTGCGCAATCCTCGATGAGCTTAAGGTTGTGCCGTTTACAGATATCGACAATCGCATCCATATCGCAGGCATAGCCCGCATAGTGCACGATCATTACCGCCTTGGTGCGCGGCGTGATCTTGGCCTCGATATCCGCAGGATCCATGGACCAGTCGGACATGGAGCTGACATCACCAATCACCACCTTGCCACCAGACACCTGCACGCTATTCAAATCCGCTATGAACGTGAGCGATGGCACAATCACCTCATCTCCAGGCCCCACGCCACAGGCCAGCACTGCAATATGAAGCGCCGCCGTGCCATTGGCCACCGCAAGGCACTGCGCCCCCTCGCCCAGCTCCTTTGCATATGCGGTTTCAAAATCCACCGTGCGCTGCCCCATCGTAATCCAGCCGGATTTAAGCGTCTCCAGTACCGCATTATATTCTCGCTCATCATAATTGAGCTTAAAAAGCTGCACTTTCCATTGCATTGGTTCTGACATAGAAAAACCTCCTAAACTCTATGGCGAAACACGCCCTTCCAAGGCTTGGTCGAAGATCAAATCACTATGTTTCTCAAGGAACGCGATCACTTTGTCAGGATGATGGGTATCGGTGGGCAAATTGACCACGTGTGACGCAGCAAACACTGCATTGGGGTAGCGCTCGGGCTCAAAGTCCCATTCTGAAAGGTCCCCGGTTACAGGATGCAATGGGGAGACAAACCAGTCTCCCAGTGGAATATGCACTTCCTGTGCATAGTGAAAGAATGCGTCTCTATCTTTGACGAGGAGTGGATACTTTAAAAAGAGATGATCATTGTGATATTTGGGCTTTACGTGATTAAGGCCATGCTCAGCAAGGTACTGGGTAAAGACTGCAGCATTGGCTTTTCTGAGTGCATTGAGCGCAGGGAGCTTCTTTATTGCTTTTTGAGCGGCGTTCCTCTGGACAGTACTCATGCCCAAAAGATAATCCTTTGGCATTGTGGTACCTTCAATCTCCTCGCCAGAGGATGAGCCTGTTACGAGGTTTTTCTTACTGAGCCATCGATAGGCATTGACCATCGTGTAGTAGGTCGATGGCGTCACAAGCGACCGCACTTTGAGAAGAGCCCAGAGCATCGCTTGGGTTTTCAATGAAGGCTGCGGCAGTGCATCGGCAAAGGCCTTGACCTTTGGCGCAAGCGACGCGTCATTCACAAGGGCGTACCCACCAATCCCTGTGGAGAAGGGCTTATTCCACTGGCTTGAATAGAAGGCGGCATCACAGTACGAGCCATTGGGTTTACCTTTGTAGGTGCTTCCAAACCCATGCGTACAATCCTCGATGGACCAAATACCGCGCTCTTTGCAGAGCGCGACAATCTCATCCACGTGCGCGGAAAGCCCATAGGTATTTTGGCACAGCACGGCCTTTACGGATGGGGTAATCGCCGCTTCGACGAGTTTTGGATTTACAGAAAAACTATCGAGTTCGATATCCGCATAGACTGGCTGCGCGCCCTTATATAACACCGCATTCGGCACTACCACACAGGTATAGGCGGGCATTAAAACCTGATCGCCCTTGCCTATACCCATGGCGTCGAGAAAAGCATAGAGCGCGATACGGCCTTTAAAGAAGTAATAAAATTTATCTAGAGGTAAACAACAGTTAGATACTATTGCTCTATCTTTTTGATTTTTCAAGTTTATACTTACCTCTCAAGATATCCAAAAGCGCCTTCTAGCTAACCACCATACTATCTCATCGGATAAATCAGTATATAAATTCATATCGTTTGGATCGAATCGATACGCGACATTGAGAAACGCAATCTTCATCGCTTATCCCATACCACTTTATTGATGATAGGCGTATAGCTCTGAATTATCTTCACAACCTTCTGCGAAACATTATTATCGCAGTAGTCTTTCGGCCTATAACCTTCTCCATCAAAGGAGTTGATCGCGAGGGCAACCGATTGTAAGAGGCTCTCTGCCGTATACCCTCCAATCACGATCGTCCCCTTATCGAGGACTTCTGGCCGCTCGGTGGAGTTGCGCAATAGCACAGCAGGGAACCTCAAGATTGCAGATTCTTCGCTCAAGGTTCCGGAATCTGAGATGACACACAGAGCGTCGCACTGTAAGCGGCAATAGTCAGTAAAGCCCAGGGGCTTCACGTTGCGGATGAGTGGATTAAGCGACACGTGGTTTGCTTCAAGGCGTTTCCACGTGCGCGGATGCGTCGAAAAGATAATCGGAAGTCCATAAGTTTCTGCAAGACTATTGAGGGCGCTGACAAGCTCGCCAAACTTATACTCGATATCGATATTCTCTTCTCGATGCATCGAAAGCACAAAGTACTTTTTCTTCTCAACGCCGTATTCTTCGAGCGTCTTTGATGCTTCGATTTTAGCCCTGTTGCGCTCAATTACCTCTGTCATCGGGGAGCCAGTCACAAAGATGTGTTCTTTACGGATACCTTCCGCAAGTAGATAGCGACGCGAATGCTCGGTATAGGGAAGATTGATGTCCGCAATATGGTCGACGATCTTGCGATTGATCTCTTCAGGTACATTTTGATCGAAGCAGCGGTTGCCCGCTTCCATATGGAAAATGGGAATCTTAAGGCGCTTTGCAGGAATCGCACATAACGCTGAATTCGTGTCCCCTAACACAAGAAGCGCGTCGGGCTTTTCTTCTGATAACAATTTGTACGAAGCCGCAATAATATTCCCCATCGTCTCGCCGAGGTCGTCTCCAACAACATTGAGGTAGCGGTCGGGCGCCCTGAGCTCTAAGTCCTTAAAGAAAATCTCATTGAGCGTATAGTCCCAGTTTTGACCAGTATGGACAAGCATATGATCAAAATATCTATCGCAGGCACGGATCACTTCAGAAAGGCGGATAATCTCTGGGCGCGTCCCGAGTATGGTCATCAGCTTGAGTTTATCCTTCATTCAAACCTCCAGCCGATAGGTGTCCTGATGCACTGGGTCCATGACCTCGTTCGCCCAAAAAAGCACGATGCAGTCTTCAGTCCCGGTATTCTCAATGCAATGAGTATAGCCAGGAGGGATATCGACAATCTGTATGTTTTGCTCATCGACCTCGAGGTCGTAGCGTTCTGTGGTCTCGACCTTCCGTAAGGATATCCGCGCCTTACCTTTGATAAGGCAGAATTTCTCCACTTTTGTGTCGTGATAGTGGTTGCCTCGCTTTTTGCCTGGCTTTGTGGTGGAGATGAAAATCTGTCCCGCTTTTTCTGACTTTATGAGCTCAAATAGCCAGCCACGCTCATCGCGTTTCAATTCCGGCGCGGTGGCAAGGCTTGGAATATCGACATAGCTCAGGTATGTTGTGGCGAGCTTTTTATAGAAGGAATCCGAATAATCTCCTATAAAGCCTTTTTGGCGTTTATCGTGGATATCTTGAATCATTGCGGCAACCTTGCCAACGGTTGACGCATAGACTGGCTCGGCACTGGCATAGGAAAAACCCTGTAGCTCTGAAGTAAGCTCACGAACAATGGCATCTGCCACATCATCGATATAGACAAGTCGTAAGGGCGCTTCTGGATCATGAATCGTAAGAGGAAGGCCATGCGCAGTATTAAAGCAAAAGGTTGCTACCGCTGAATTGTAGTTTGGCTTACACCATTTGCCAAAGATATTGGCAAAACGGAAGATACACACTGGCGCGCCGGTTCTTTCGCTATAAAGTTTTAATCGCTCTTCTGCTGCGCGCTTACTTTTGCCATAGTCGTTCTCGAGCTCAGCCTGAATTGATGAAGAAAAAATAATAGGGACTGGCCGCTGCATTTTTTCAAGCGCATCTGCAATGGTCGAAGTGAGCCCCAAATTCCCAGCCATGAACTCTGAAGGATTTGGCGGCCTATTGATCCCCGCCAGGTGCACAATTCGATCGGCGTTGGCTAAAAACTCAAAGAGATCAGATTCTGTATTGGCCACGTCAAAAGGAAAGACGGTGCAATCTTTCTCTCTCGACAAGCGGATACGCAGATTCTGCCCCACAAAGCCTGCCGCACCGGTCACGAGGATATTCATTCTAAGCCCCGCTCTTTGCGGGCCTCATGCACACAATCGAGCGTTAAAAGGAGCTCTTTGGTTTCTTCAATAGTGAGCCTGCGCGTGTTGTGCGAGGTATATTCGGCGACTACCTTTACTTTTTCATCGCCATTACTAAAGTACTTGTCGTAGTTAAGATCGCGGGTATCAGCAGGAATGCGATAGTAGTCTCCGCAATCGATGGCCTTGGCCATCTCCTCGCGATTGACTAAGGTCTCGTAGACCTTCTCTCCGTGCCGAGTGCCGATAATGCGCACTTCGTTATCGGCATCGAGGAGCTCTTTGAGCGCCTCGGCAAGATCGGCTAAGGTACATGCTGGCGCTTTCTTGACAAAGATATCCCCATTATGCGCATGGCTAAACGCATACTCCACAAGCTCCACTGCCTCATCGAGATGGAGCATGAAGCGCGTCATCTCTGGATCGGTGACCGTGATGGGCTTATCGCTCATGATCTGATCGATAAAAAGCGGAATCACCGAACCCCGCGAGGCCATGACATTGCCGTAGCGCGTGCCGCAGATAATCTGCTTTTTCTCATCAAGCCCGCGAGACTTGGCAATCATCACCTTTTCCATAAGCGCCTTGGACATTCCCATCGCATTGATCGGATAGACAGCCTTATCGGTGCTGAGCACCACAACCCGCGCTGCCCCCGCCTCTACCGCTGCAGTGAGCACATTGTCTGCCCCCAGCACATTTGTCTTGACCGCTTCCACCGGATAGAACTCGCACGATGGCACCTGCTTGAGCGCTGCCGCATGGAACACGTAATCCACACCTCGCATGGCTGCCTTGACGCTCTGCAGATCCCGCACATCCCCAATGTAGTACTTAATCTTCTCAGATTTGTAGAGATGCCGCATATCATCCTGCTTTTTCTCATCGCGGCTAAATATGCGTATCTCCTGAAAATCATCGCGATTGAGATATTTTTTGAGTACGGCGTTGCCGAAAGAACCGGTGCCGCCACTTATAAGCAATATATAGCCAATCATACAAGTTATCCTATTTAAATTACTAGTTACTTTTAATGCTGTTGCTTATTGTTACTCAAGCTTTCTATCGTTCTGCGGTACATCTCGTATAAGCCTATTGTGGGATGCCATCCAAGAGCTTCAATCTTGCGAGTATCGAGATTGATATAATGCTCTGGTGGATATTTTTCAGTTTCATTCGGATTATCCGAGAATCGCAGTGTAATTTTATTATTGAATTTATCGCGAATTAATTGGGCCATTTCAACTATTGAGCAATAGGTAGTAGGATTGGCTATGTTATACGCATGGCCATTTTCTCCCTTTAAAAGTACTAAAAGTATTGCGGTGACTGCTTCTATGGTATACACATACATTCTTCGGCTTGTACCTTTGGTTTTCAATACGATATCTTTATTTTCTAGTGCCGACCGAACAAATTCGGCAAATACTCTGGTATCGGTAGGCTCGATACCTGGACCAAAGGTCTGCGCGAGCCTTACAACCTTTGCAGGGACGCCATGCTCAGAAAAATAAGCAGCACATAATGCTTCTGCCGTTCTTTTGCTCTCAGGATAGCTACTTCTCACAGACATCGGGTCGATCGTCGTACCTGCATCTTCAGCCAAAAGCTGAGTACCCTTTGGAGCGCCATATATCTCCATGCTCGATAGAAATACGAATCCTTTTACTTTTTCTTCAAGTGCAATTTTCAAGAGATTTTCGGTTCCTTGCAAAATAGTATGGATTGTTTCGATGGGTTTATCCACAAAGGCATGCGAATTGGTCTCGCCTGCTGCATGAATTATATACTCAATGTGCTCGTTGATAGATGGCAAATTGCAAATATCTCCATATATGAATTTCAATTGGTTGAATGTTTTTATCTGCTGATCAAATTTTTGCTGTACCTTTTGTTTGTCTCGTACAAGCGCCAAAATTCGAAGGGGCGCATTGTTTTTCAATGAATAATAGAGTAGCGTATTGATAATTGTCTGGCCAATTAATCCCGTTGCACCGGTAACGAGGATTGTTGCATCATTGAGGCTATTCCATGGAATAGCGGAATTTGAGAGTGCATACTCTAAATCTTGTCTTATGATCTTGTTATCGATCCACATCGTTCTTGATCCATAGAGGTGAGGCTACCATTAATCACTGCCATTAATCATTCAAATCCATAGATTTGGGCATCTTCCTTCGCATCTAATATCGCTCTCAATGTATAAAAATCATCGGGAGTAGTTATCTTTATATTTTCAAAAGGACCATCGACCATGAATAATTTTCCCCCATATTTTTTCATCAAAGTGCAAGAATCTATGAAATCCAGCATTCCATCTTTTTGAGCGCGATAATGGGCATCGAGAATATCATCCAGCCAGAAACTTTGCGGAGCTTTTGCAACTCTAGAATATTTGCGCTCTGGAACGGAAAGGATTTCATCATTTTGATTTACAATAAGGATGGTTTCTTTTACTATTGAAGTGGTGATTGCAGAACCATGTAACGTTACTGAAGCAATATTCTGTGTAATCACCTGTTCATTGATGAGTGGCCTCACTCCATCGTGGATAAGTACAATAGATTTTTCAGTTCCTGCTATTTCTTTTGCTGCTAATAGCCCATTGAAAATGGACTGCTGACTTGTTGCTCCTCCCGGAACGACCTTGGCTACCTTCTTAATTCTAAATTTATCGAGGAGATCAAGAAGGTAGTCTATCCAATCATGAACGCATGCAATTACTATTGCGTCGATTTCCGAATGCTTTTCGAAATGTTCGATAGTATAAATGATTATTGGCTTTTGATGTAATTCTAGAAACTGTTTGGGGCGCTCTTTGCTATGCATCCGCGCACCTACTCCGCCGGCAAAAATCACTGCAATTTTCATGAATTAAGCTCCTTCCTTCCACATAATAACACTTGTGTGATGAGGAACCCGCTTTTCTTTTGGAGGAAGTTCCATGTAATTTCCATAGCATTTCCATAATACTTTATCATAATCGATTGGACAAATAAACTCATGATTTTCAAATATTAGCTTTATACCATTACCAAACCAATTATTCGAGAAGATTAATGGCTCGTCTATATTGGAATCTGCTGATAACATAATTTTATCATTAGAATCAATATTTCTTGAAAGATCATTTATTCGTCTGCTTAGCTGATTCGATAAAGTTTTTAATGAATAAATTAAAATATTTTTACCTATATCATGTAATGATTTTATCTTTGATGGTTCAGTTATGCTCCATCTCCATAAATCTAGCATTATTCTCCTATTTCTTACCAATCTAGGATAGCTTTTATTATTATCATAAGCATCGAGAGGGAATATATCAACATCTACTCCAATTGAAAATTGATTAGAGTACCGTATAGGCTCAATTTTTCTTGTTCTCTTATCAAAAGCCTTTGCAAATATGTATGGATAATTCTTATTCGTTTCAGAAGAATACACCCCATATATTGGAGTATTATATTTTCTAATAAATATTTCATAATCTTTTCTTGGCATGACGACATCTATATCGTCATCCCATGGAATGAATCCATGATGCCTCACTGCTCCAAGGAGTGTACCTCCCCAGAGATAGTAAATTAAATTATTATCTTGACAAAAATTGTCGATCGACAACAATATATCATATTCAATTTGCTTTAGCTCTTCTAATGAAATTTCTTTCATAAATATCCTGTTATTTTAAAACTATCTTTCTACTTTATTATTCGAATTCTCAATAACTTTGCTATCTGATGTAACTGAATATTTCTTAAAAGAATAGCATCAATAGCATACCGAGAGTATTGCCTCGTAGTCTTTAAAAATGAAGGATAAATAAGGTTTGAAAGGATTTGCGTTAGCAAAGTTGCTAAAGCTGCACCTTCTATTCCCCACATAGGAATCAATATGTAATTAAGAAAAACATTAGTAATAGCTCCCATGAAGGAAAACAATGCCACATATTTATTCTTATTTTCACATATTAACCAAACGCTTCTAGCTCCACCAAGATATGAAAAAGCTGTGTACCAAACTGCAATCCTAAGACAATTTAATGAAGCTATATATTCTTTCCCAAATAATAGTAAAATGATACTTTTCGCAAATAGGCAGATAAGTATTGAATATATCAGACATATCCAAAATATGGCTGCAAAAAGCTGCCGTGTTCTAATTTGATACAACGATTCACTTATCCCTTTTGATTCAATAAGTACAGGTCTAGCAGAATCAAGAATAGCAGATGGCAAAAAACCAATTATACCACATATTGTTAGCGCTGATGAATATAAACCAACCTCATCCATGGAACGTAACAAAAATTTAATCATTATCTTATCTATTTGGCCATAAATAATTACCATAATGTTTGCAAAGATAAAAGGCAAGCAAGACTTTAGAATTCTTTTTGCAATTATCTTTGATACTCTTAATTTTTGTTGAGAATGATGGAAATAGCTAAATATGAATAATAAACCAACGATAATTACGTCTAGGGTAGTAGCAAAAGCAAACCATTCTACACCTTTGTGATAAAGCAAAAGGAATATTCTATATATAGACATTAATACAAAACTTATTAATTGAATAATGACTGAATGTTTTGACATCAATTTTGATTGATACCAAAAGTTAACTGTATTAAGAGCTGTGAAGGGTAGCTGAATAGATTGCAATATTGCTACGTTCATTATCTTACTGTCAGAACCATCTGTGAATCTTACTAAAGCCAAAAATGATAATGATGAAATCAATCCGACAATTAACCGCAATATTATTGCAGTGCCTAAAATCTCTCCTTCTTCATTATGGTTTTTTACAAATTCATATATGATAACTCCATTTAATCCAAGGCCTGTAAGAGATGAAAAAAAAGCTATATAGGAATAAATATAATTCAATACTCCGTAGTCAGTTGGCCCTAAATAACGTACTGTTAGTACACCTATTATAAAAGAGATGAGCATGTTAGCAAGTTGACCAATAACTATCCAAGATGTGTTAGATAGGAATTTACTATTTCTTACTATATTTTGATATCTTTTCATATAATTCTATATATTGTATATATTTATCATTTTTATCAAAAAGCCTCGCATGTGCGCAACATTGATCCTTACTAAAGGGTTTGGTTTCGCATATGCGAACCACCTCACGCGCTAATGTATCAATATCATTTTGGGGAACTATAGAGCCACATGTTTCATCTATACACTCAGGACTGCCACCAGTATTGAAAGTTACGACAGGTGTTCCGCAAGCGAGTGCTTCAATATTAACACCAGGAAAGTTTTCTTCCCTTGTTGGATTTACAAACACATCAGCGGATGTATACATCCTAGCAAGGTCAGATTGATCCTCTGTACGGTGAATTGAAATAATATTCTTCGGCAATAGCTTATCTATCGCATCATTCGTTCCTACAAGCACAATCTGGTATTTTTTACTGTCAAGCTTTTGTGATAGAGCAATAAATACGTCAAGACCTTTTCGCTTTTCCCACCCAAATGCAACGCCTAGAACTATGTGCTTATCTTCAGGAATTCTATATTTATTACGGAAATCATTGAGCATAGGTTTGAATATAGATAAATCAATACCATTATTGATAACCCTAACCGGATAGTCTTTGAGAAAGGATTGCTTTACCAGGCCAGCTAACCATTGGGATGGCGTCACAATAGTCATATTTTTTACACCAGTAAACCATTTTTTCTTAAGCTTATACATTAGTTTAGTTCGGTCTACATAGCTTGACGGATAGCTTCGAAATTGTGGGCAATCATGGCATCCAGTTTTCCATTTCTCACACTTTACTAATGTAAAATGTGGGCATTGGCCGGTGAAAGCCCAACAATCATGAAGAGTCCAGATTACAGGGATTTTATACTTTTTTATATATTTAAAAAGCAGGGGAAGGTTTATATAACTGTTATGAAGATTATGAAGGTGCACAATATTAGGACTAATTTTATTTACCTTAGTTAAAAACCACAATGTAGCTAATATAGAAAAACATCCATTATACCCTGTATAAAAAGCAAGCTTCTGGTAAATTTTTTCAAAAAAGCCCGAGCAAATTATTATGTCATATTTCCCTTTTGGACGACAATTTTTGTTATTCGGATACGCTTGATACACTTTATATTGCTTAATTACTGCTGTTTTGCTAATACCGTTTATAATTGTTCCGGTACTTCCAAAATTACCAAGATTAATTGATAAAATTGTATTTTGCAAATCCTGGTTACCTATGGATGAACAAGATTTATTTTCCCCTTTGCTCATTTGCATCTCTTTCTATATTTAGGATTTAGGGGTTCCTGAATAACTTTCTTTGTTTTAGCGCTAAGCCCATAAAAAACGAGAATATTCGTAATAAGACTATAGGCTAGATTTTCTCCAACAAACAAAACATTAAAAATAATAAAAAGAAGCAAAACTTCGATTTTTTTCCCCCCCATAACCCAACATAATTTATAAACTCCATAGATCCATAGCGATGTAAAAATAGCTCCATAAGCTGCAAGTTGCCAAAGTACTGTATTTGTATTATGAATGGTATAGATACCCAAAATGCTTTGAGCTAATAGAGCAAATTGAGTATCGACATTTGTAACCCCAACTCCCCATATAGGTGAGTTTAGAAATAATCTCAGATTAACCACAACTGATGCCAATCTAGCAACAAAAGATGTACTATTATTAGTATTAGCAAATTTTCCAAATACAGATCCATATTCTTCTTTAAAAATGAAATCGGTAAATAATGATAGATAGATAAATATTAGAGACAAGCAGATAATAACAATTGCTTTACTGTGTTTTTCACCTTTAGAACGATTCTTCTTAATAAGATACAAAATGCTAAGAAAAATCAAGGCTATATACCCTGTAGTAGAAAATGTTGTAACCAATGCAACTATATATAGAATTTGTACTTTAATATTTGGTTTTATTAATACAAACATTTGGAATAGTAGACCTATAATTAAAAACATTTGGAATACGCCAGGTTCTCTAAAAATACCATAGTTTCTTGCAAATCCTCCAGTGTGTTTAGGAACCACTGTTATAAAAAGGTTATAAAACTCCATGTTTGCAGAGTTTAGTATCATAGGAAACAAATTTAATAGAATATGAGAGGATACAGATAATGCAAATCCTACTAATGAAGCAATTGCTAATACCTTCATGATTTTGTCATAATAATATGCAAAATCATGAAAATTTATGACAGTTGTAAATAAAAGCGCCGTCATAATCAATACACATCTATAAATATATCCGAACCTAATATCATTATTTATTACACTCGACATCATTAGTAATAGCACCATTGCTAGAGCAATCCAAAGCGATTTAATACTTATATATATTCTATCTAAAAATACTTTTATTAATATAAAACAGGACATTGATATTATAATTATATATTTTGCAGTCAAAAAGCGGCTATTAAGATTTGTTCCAAATAATACGGTATCATCAGAAACCACTATAATAACTATTTCCATTATAAGTAATAGTAGTTTATTATGATATCTCGCTCTTCTCTGGCCAAGCATACTCACCTTTAGGTTGCCTTCATAAAATCTGAATAATTCACAGTTTCCCACTCAAATAGTATTGCCCTTTGTTGTATGTTTGGACAAGAAATCAACGACTTTCTCTCCTTGCACTATATTGTTTTTTTTGCTGCAAACGAATTCTTTAGCTTTTACACCAAATGAATATAAAAATTCACTGCTAAGACTAAGAGTTCTATCAATTGCCTCCGCAATTCCTTCTGGGGTTTCATCTTCAATGACAAACATGTACTTGTAGTATTCTGATGGAATACCTTTTAGCTTTGTTGTCAAACTCGGTGTCCCGGTTGACATATATTCAACAATTTTTGATGGGAACGAATATACTGTAAATTCCTCTTTACTTGGCCTTGGGTTTATGAGTAGCGTTGCTTCCTTTTCTTTTTCAACAATCTCTTGGAGGCTAACCATTCCTTTGTACTTCAGAATTTCGACCTCCTTTTCCTTTTCAATTATTTTCGGAACATATGAACCTTCTCCATAGAGATGTATCTCCATATCTGGAGTTTTTATATAAGCACTAGCTTCAATGAGTGTCTTAATTCCAAATTTCTCATATAGTCCTCCAGCATAAAGAACTATCTTTTTACCGCGCTTAACAGGTATTTTTATATCGTCTTTTTGTCTGAAATCTGCAGCAGTTTCAACAATAATATAGGGTTTGTTTTTTTTATTTATGACATCATTCATCGGCTCTGTCAGAAAAACATAATTATCAAAAGAATTTATCAATCTATTTGTTACCCATCTCTTTATTCTTTCTACAATGCGTTTGATTGCATTCATTTTTGTTTTTTCTATAGCTGCTATATACTCCGGAATATCTGTTAGTATAGCTGTACAAGTTATACCTTTAATCCTTGCTGCAAATACTGCTCCAATACTTGCATCATAAGCTAATGGGTCACATACTAGTACAATATCTTTTTTTTCTGATATCATCCTGAACGTAGTAATAAATGAGTTAATTATAAATGACAGGTTCTTTACCACTTTTAGATTGATAAATCCAAGATAAATAAACTTTAAGGAGTCTGTAATTAATTCTGTTTCGGTTTTCCATACTTTCTTCTTGCAATTTGATTGATCAACTGGTATCGCGGTTATATGTGATATCTTAACATTTTCCCTGTATTGCATGCCGGTAAGGAGTAATAAGAAATACTTTTGAGAGGCTGTTAAATGGCTTCCTACCTTTATTTCTGTGACCTCTTTGTATTTCTCTTCTGAACATGTGTTTGAAATAAATATTATTTGCATTTTCATGCTATTTTTAAATAACTAAAATATTTGAGCCGCCCAATAAAATAGTATAGGATTAATACAATATAAAGCTGACGAAAGTTGTATTAAAACATTTGGTGCTTTCAACATGGCTTGCATGTGTTTTCTTGTGTCATATTCATCAATTAATCTATAAAACAATTCTTTTTTCTGTGCTTGGGCAAAAGTCCTTAATACTGCCCATATTGTCCGTGAATACATATAATTTTTATAAGTTTCATAGAATGGATTATTCGTTTCGCGTAAATAATTCTCAACTCTTGCAATTGAAGCCAATAAGTCTGTCTTCCCCCAATTAACTGTATTTATTGCGGATTTTGGGTTATCATAATATCCATAAAGATGCTTCTTAATAGCTGCTCCATTATCACAATGTGATAAATACTTCCACGTAAATTCCAAATCTTCGCCATATTTTGCATTTGGCGTAAATCTAATACTATTATTCTCAATAATTGATCTCTTATATATGAATGTCCAAAATCCCATAGGCATAGGCTTATACATGAAATTACACATCAACTCATTTGCAGTTAAACGTTCAACACAGCTGGCAGGGAAACTATCCTCTTCTATCGATATTCTCCTAATATCTCGCGAAAATAAACAATAGACTGTATCAACATTTAGATATTTTAAGGTTTGATAAAGTGCAGCAATAAAATTACAATGATATATATCATCCGAATCAAGAAATACAATATATTCTCCTTTTGCGTTGTCCAAACCTGTATTCCTCGCAACACTCACTCCACTATTATTTTGCTCAATATAATTAATTGTTAAACTACTGTAGAACCTGTATTCTTTAATTGTTTTATCCAAATTATCTGCAGAACCATCATTAATAACTATAACTTCGAAGTCTTTGTATTTTTGTCTTTCCAAAGAGTTTAAGGTATTAACAATTGTATGCGTTGCATTGTAGCATGGAATAATAACGCTTACAGTAGGCTTAATATTATATAAAATGCTTCTGTTTTTCATTTACAATATTTTCCATTAATCCATCTTAATAAACGAGGATAAGCCTGACCACTGAATAATTGCTAAGTAAAATGAAGAAAAAGAACATAACATTTGTATCGATATATAGCAACAGTTGTCATGCTCAATGATTTTGCTCACCAATTACTAATCTTTAAAGTATAAACTTGCCGATACTTACCTTGTGCACCATCGAAACATATTTCAGAAGAATCCCGTTTCCAGCGAGGGTGCAGGTCACATCTTGTATCATTTATGTATGGCTTGCTGGAATATACCTCTGCAATTTGTTTGCATAACTGAGTCTGTATATCATACAAATACAACCTTTGCTTTCGTCTAAAATTGGGATAGCTGTCTGTGATAATATATTTCCCATTAGGGGAATAAGATGGATGCCCATCGACATCAGGAAGGTTTTTATCTACTTCCCTTTTACTACTTTTATCATGTAAGATATAATAATGATCACCAAATTCATATGTATGTGCATAAGTTATTATTGTATTATCATCCTTCCAATTGCAATGCGATACCATATCCTCATCAAGCAAGTTGTACATATCTTTGCCATCCATTTTGCAAGTCAAAAGCCTATCATATTTAACACCGTTTTTAATCCATCTATGCAGAAACATAAAGCGGGTTCCAGAAGGGTTAATCATAATATGGTTTACCTTATGGAAGGCTCGATTCATGCTATCTTTATGCTCAAAGTCAAATAACTGTTTATATGTTAGAAGCGGGATAACTCTATTTGTTACCAAATCTATAGCCCAAATACAGGGAGACTTAGGGCACTTCTGGTCTTTAGTACTATCATGAACGTTCATATATCCATAACCAGGACGAAGCGTATGAAGTCTTGAGAAATCCAGTGTCAAAGCTAGCTTTCCGTCCTGACTAACTGAATACACGGGTGCATCAATAATTCTCTCTTCTTTAGTATTGATGCTGAAGATAACAGCGCAATATTTTCCTCTTCTGAAATCGTTAAATATTATTTTCGTCTCGAAGTCTGGACCAAGCCATTGCAACATACATCCCTGCTGAACATTCCATGACCGAGTTGTTGCAATGGATGTCTCTATTTCTGTCATAACATCCTTTATGATTATCTCTGCTGGTATATCAGAAGCTGTAACTTTGCTTGCATTTTTGACCCTTAAGTAAATGATTCTGTCTCCGTTCTTATTCCAAGGGCTTTTGTCGTAATAGCCAAACAAATGTTCATATTTAGTGTTTGAAACACATTTAATAGACGCTGGCGAAGTCTCCCTATCACTAGCAATTTGACCTATATACTGATAGACATTCTTTAGCAATCTTTTCAATTTCGGTTGTTTTCTTAGCTTTGCTGCTATTGTATACAATAATGACATTTGTATCCCCTTGTTATATTGGATTAATATTTTATGTATGAGCCTTTCTTTTACTAATGTTACAAATCGATAACAGCGAACCAATTCCATAAGATAAATGTAAAAGCATAAATAGCCATGGCATCTGAATAACATAGGCGAGATTATTCGTCTTCTTTAAGGAAAACATCACCCCGAGTACAAGATATAATATCAAAACTGCAAGAAATAAATGCCAAAATATAGGATTAAAAAATCCTAAGACTCCACATCCAATTATCCCAAGCACAAAACCTAATGGAACAAGATGTCTCAATGATAATGACTTTCTATCAATTCTAAAAGTAATAATGTTCCATTTGCCGTTTTGATATCCCTGCTTTATCATACTCTTAGCAGTTTCTCTCGGAAAATAGGTAGATTTTATTTCTGGATTCAAATAGAATTTCCCTCCGCTTTCTCTAATTCGCCTATGTAAGTCAACATCTTGATTACGCCGCAGTGTTTCATCAAAGTATCCCACTTCATTAAATATAGACTTTTTGTATAATCCAAAAGCAACAGAGTCTACGTATTGGGCTTTTTGAGAGTATCTAAATTTAGAATTGCCCACACCGAAAGGAGAAGATAAAACATAAGCAATAACTTTTCCGGTTTTACTGATTGACTCTGTCCGTATTGAACCACCGACACAAACAGCATCTCCAATATTCAAAATAGTTTCTACACTCTTTAAGATAAAGTCTTTATCCGCATATCCATGTGCATCAATTCTGGTCACATAATCGCCTTTTGCCTCTTGTATCCCTAAGTTCCAACCCGATGCCAATATTTTTTTTTGATTTTGCAGATAACGTACTTGAACTTTTGACTTATCTCCATTTGTAAGTTCTCTCCACGAATATTTTTCTTCGGTTTCTTTAGCAATTGCCAAGGTATTATCATCTGACAAACCATCGATTATCAGAATTTCATATCTATCTGGTGGATAATTCTGCTCTAACAAGGAACGAAGACACTTCTCAATATATTTTTCTTCGTTGCGAACCACTATCATCGCTGTTATAAATGGATATTTTTGCATCAAAGAATTCCTAGCTTAGGTAAATTATTCCATTCTGCTTTCTATCTTATTATCTGGTTTATTTAGCAAAAGACTGGACACATCAATAGATTTTTGAATGCAAGCATAATATGCACTAAACCACTCTACGAACTTCTTAATCCCTTCTTCGACCCTTGTTGAAGGCCTATATCCCACCTCTCTTACCAAATCAGCAACATCTGCAGCAGTCCTCGGCACATCTCCTGGCTGCATGGGATACAGTTCCTTTTTTGCTTGCTTTCCTACGTATTGCTCTAATAATGCGATACACATTCCTAATTCTACCGGTGTGCCATTGCCAATATTATACACTCTGTAGGGAGCGGTACTACTTTGAGAAGGAGCAGTATCCCCTGCCTCGCACGGCTTTGGTAGTGTATCTAGAATACGGACTACGCCTTCCACAATATCGTCGATATACGTAAAGTCCCGAACCATATTGCCATTGTTGAATAGCTTAATGGGCTTATCTTCAATAATTGCCTTGGCAAAAATGAAGAGCGCCATATCAGGCCGCCCCCATGGCCCATACACCGTAAAAAAGCGCAAGCCAGTAGTGGGCAAACCAAAAAGGTGGCTATAGGCATGCGCCATAAGCTCATTGCTCTTTTTTGTTGCTGCATAAAGGCTTATTGGATGATCGACATTATCGTTCGTACTAAAAGGGATTTTGCTATTGCTGCCATAGACACTCGAAGAACTCGCATACACAAGATGCTCAATGTGATTATAACGGCAGGCTTCTAGAATGTTTAAGAATCCCACTATATTGCTGTCGATATAACTACGAGGATTCTCAAGGCTATAACGCACGCCCGCCTGCGCCGCAAGATGCACCACGCGGTCGAACTTCTCATCTTTGAAAAGATGCATGAGACCTTCACTATCCTCGAGATTCATCCGAATAAAGCTGTAGCCTGGATAGCGCGTACTTTGCACACGGCTATTCCATTTTTCTGCATCCCTCGAAATGCCAGCATCAGCGAGCCTCGCATATTTGAGATTGACATCGTAGTAATCGTTGATATTATCAATTCCGATGATCGTATCGCCGCGTTCAAGAAGGCGCTTTGCTACATGGAAGCCGATGAACCCCGCAGTTCCCGTGACGAGCACTTTCATACTCTAGAGCCTTCCATCCACCATTTCGCGCGGTAAGATGCCTTTTACATCGAAGATGATCGCATGGCCATTCTGCATACTCGCAATATCGAGATTCGCAAACTCTCGATGCGCCACTGCTAGGACAATTGCATCATAATGACCAGAAGGCTCAGTAAGAGAAAGGCCATATTCATGCAGCACCTCTTCAGGATCAGCCCATGGATCCCAAATCTCCACATTACAGCCAAACTCTTTAAGCTCCCGCACAATGCCAACGACCTTTGAGTTGCGAATGTCAGGACAATTTTCCTTAAACGTAACGCCCAGCACCAAAACTCGCGCGCCATCAATCTTTTGCCCTTTGCCGATCATCAATTTCACCACGCGATTTGCGACATAGATCGGCATATTATCGTTGAGTCGGCGGCCTGCAAGAATGATCTCTGGATAATAGCCTGCAGCCTGCGCTCTATAGGTCAAATAAAACGGATCTACACCGATGCAATGACCACCCACAAGGCCAGGTCTAAACGGCAAAAAGTTCCACTTTGTGCCTGCCGCAGCCAGCACCTCCTGCGTGTCGATACCAAGCTTATTAAAGATCATCGCAAGCTCGTTGACAAATGCGATATTGATGTCGCGCTGGCTATTCTCAATGACTTTTGCTGCTTCAGCCACTTTAAGGGAGGAAGCCTTAAACGTGCCTGCTTCAATGATGCTCCGATAGAGCTCATCGACCTTTTCGGCGGTCTCTGGGGTGGAGCCTGAAGTGATCTTTTTGATTTTGGTGACCGTGTGCTCCTTGTCCCCTGGATTGATACGCTCGGGCGAGTAACCGCAGAAAAAATCGATATTGAATTTAAGCCCGCTCTCGCGCTCAAGTATGGGTACACATTCCTCTTCTGTGCAGCCAGGATAAACCGTTGACTCATAGATGACGATGTCACCTTTTTTGAGCACCTTGCCTACTGTAGTGGTAGCCGAAATCACCGGACTTAGGTCTGGTGCGTTGTGCTCATCGACTGGCGTCGGAACTGTCACGATAAAGCGATTACACGCTGCTAGATCGTGGTAGTCCGTAGTAAATCGCAAAAGGCGCGCTGCAGAAAGCTGCTCAGGGCTTGTCTCTAACGTCGAATCCTTACCCGCTCTAAGTTCTGCGATCCGCGATTCTTTGAGATCGAAGCCGACGACGTCGTACTTCTTACCAAACTCCACCGCGAGCGGTAGGCCAACATAACCTAATCCAATGATGCCGATTTTTAGCATGGGATGTCCTTTATTTTTGACAGGATAATAGGATTTTTTGATTTACAGAATGATATTTGTAATGAAAAGAACACATAGCAGATTTATTCCAATGGGCAGCAGGCACCAAGAATGAATCTGATTAGCTTCCTTTTTTTCTCTCTCTCGCGGCCACAACACGCCGAGAGCAAATGGCAAGGGGTTTATATGGGGCAAGATGGCGTTCAGTTATGATAAAAATGGTGGTGCTGCACCGGGAGAGAATCGCTTGGGGCACACCAGACCCTTCATAGTGGTCGTAATCGCAGTATATTCGCTCCAGAAAGGTACTCACTACTATACTCGCTGGCGCAAATATGCAAGCGAGCAGAAGCTGACCTCAAGTGCGCTCACCGTGCGCGTGTACGCGTTATCGACATTTGTCGACACGATGAGGTTGACGCCGTTCGGGTGCAATACAAAACTCGATTTCTCGACGTACAGAGGGCAACTCACAATCGAAGTACTGTACGTTCTCAAGGCTTTGGCACCCCACGGTTTTATTTCTTCACCGCTAACCCCAACCCCATTGTGTCGATCCGCTCCTATCATGCCGTCCCGTCCCGTCTTGATCCTGTAAACCCATCAAAATTATCGGGTCCGCTGGGTCAGAATACTTTTAAGTCAATAAAAATATCCATTCTTACTATTTTTCTTGACTTAATTATCACTGCGGTGTATCCTGAGTACAGGGAGGCAAGACAGTGGAGCGCCTACTCATGCAGAAGCTACTCGAGTGGAAAAACCGAAGCTCGCGACTGCCCCTGCTCATGTACGGAGCCAGGCAAGTGGGCAAGACCTACCTGCTGCAGGAATTCGGAGCCCGATACTTCCGGGACACCATGCTTGTCAATTTTGAGGTGAATACCGCGCTCGCACGCGAATTCTCCGGTGACATCGAACCGAACCGCCTTATCAATACGCTCGAGATCTACTTCAACCGCAAAATCGATCCTGACGCGACGCTCATCGTTCTGGACGAAATCCAAGCCTCCGAACGGGCACTCACCAGCCTTAAATATTTTGCAGAGCGGGCACCTCACTATCATATCGTCGCAGCAGGCAGCCTTTTGGGCGTGAGCATGCATCGTTCTCACTACTCGTTCCCTGTGGGAAAAGTGGAAATGTTGACCCTCTATCCCATGGATTTCGAAGAATTTCTCCTTGCTCTGAACCAGACTGCGCTCGTTCCGGCAATACGAGACGGTTTTTCCAACAACGCGCCCCTGCCCGAAGCTCTGCACGAAAAGGCGCTCGAGCTCTACAAAACCTACCTCGTGGTCGGCGGTATGCCGGCTGCGGTAAAAGCTTATTCCGAGCAGCATCGAGTGCTGGATGCTGCAAGCGTACAGCAGCTCATCGTCTCGAGCTATGTTGCCGACATGGCGAAATATGCGACGCCTGCTGAGACCGCAAAAGTTATGGCTTGTTTTGACAGCATTCCCGCTCAGCTTGCAAAAGACAATCACAAATTCATGTATAAAGTGGTCAAAAAAGGCGGCTCCGCAACGCTGTTCGGATCCTCCATCGACTGGCTTACGGCGGCGGGGATGGTACTGAAATGTACCAAAGTCAAGCAGCCACAATTGCCGTTGAGCGCTTACATCGAGCCAGGCTCGTTCAAATTGTACCTTGTCGACACAGGACTTCTCGTCCTTAAGTCGGGCCTACCTGCAAATCTAGTCCTATCCGGCTGGGAGAATTCCACATTCTTGGGCGCCATCGCAGAAAACTACGCCGCCCAGTGCCTGGCCGCCAAAGGATATCCACTTTTTTATTGGGAATCGAACGGTACCGCGGAAGTCGATTTCTTGCTCCAGCAGGCCGATATGGTCATCCCTGTCGAAATCAAGGCATCCGACCACACGCGGTCCCGGAGCCTCGCCTTATATCGAGAACGGTACAAGCCTTCGTACGCCATCCGCGTCTCCCAGAAGAACTTCGGCCTTGAAGAGGGGCTGCGATCCGTGCCCCTGTACGCGCTTTTCTGTCTGTAAGACTTTGCTGGCTCTGGCCGCGACGCATAATGAGCGTGGCGTCTTCGGTCTGTACGACGATGAGTTCCTCCACCCCATCAACGTGACGTCGTAATCGTAGTATATTCGCTCCAGAAAGGTACTGACTATTATACTCGCTGGCGCAAATATGAAAGCGAACAGAAGCTGACCTCAAGCCCGCTCACGCTGCGGGTGTACGCGTTATCGACATTTGCCGACACGACGAGGCTGACGCCGGTCGGGTGCAATTTTCTGAACGCCTGTAAACCGTCAGGATCGAAAGCATCTGCATTCCATTTGGCTTCGATCGCGACAGGAGCCTTCCCCTCGCCCTCGATTACAAAATCCACCTCGTGCCCCTGCTTGTCGCGCCAGTGCATGATATCCTTGTGCTGCGTAACCGCCGCAATTTCGTTGAGTACCAGATGCTCCCACATGAAGCCTTTTTCTTTCGGGGGAATCTCGTGCAGCCCTTGAGCCCACGCCACAAAACCTGTATCAAAGCCGTAGACGCACGGCGTTGCAACAATTTCCTTAGCGTTGCCGCCGTGATATGGCCTTACGACGTATACAAGATGTGTCGCTTCCAGAATCGACAAGTAGTTGAGAATCGTCGTTCTGCTCACTCCGCAGGACCTTGCAAAATTCGACGCATTGAATCGCCCACTGCTCTGAGCAAAAAGAAGTTCCGCAAATTTGAGAAACGAATTCCAAGTTTGACGAAATGCAATATCTAATTGCGTTTAGCCTGACCAAATGCAAATAGACTAGACAAATAGGAAATGATGCCATGACTACTCTATTTGTTAGTGCATGGACACTCTATCAATTTTTTGCATGTCTGCAGAGCGGATAAACAGATTGCATTTGCTAATAATGCAAAATATTTTTTAGAATCTGGCGGCTTTTTATTATGGATTATTACTACGAGCATACGGGGACTCTTCCTCTTGGTGGGCT
>Ga0116195_1000597_pt1 | contig 28478 bp, 19 predicted proteins | sample AD_SCU002_MetaG_FD_89881 | JGI IMG/M metagenome (GOLD analysis project Ga0116195, IMG submission 89881) | Active sludge microbial communities of municipal wastewater-treating anaerobic digesters from China - AD_SCU002_MetaG | ecosystem: Engineered > Bioreactor > Anaerobic > Digestate | place...
AGATTTTAAAGATTGTAATTACCTTGTTGTGCTTGGTTCAGGGAAACAATATGGGGCAGCGGTTGAAGGGGCATATATAGGCATTGAAATGGCTATGTTCCCTGCAAATTACTATAGCGTACTTGAGTTACGGCATGGGCCTATTGTACGCCTGGATGAGAATTCTCTTGTATGCATTATTTCAAATAATGAGGCGCGTAACCATGAAGAAAGTATAGCTGCTGATGTAAAGAAAAAAGGTACAAAAATAATGGCTATTGTTGATAATGGTACTTTTGATAATGCTGATTGGATATTCAGTATCGGGAATAATTTAAGTTCTGAAGTAACAGCATTATATGGAATAGCTGTTCTCCAGGCTTTTGCGTATTATAAGGCATTGCAGCTTGGCCTTAATCCAGACAGTCCATCCCAGCTTGTTCCATATATAAGCATGTAGCGTTGGTGAGTATTCAGTATCCAATACATCCCAGTGCACAGTGCATCAAGAGATGCAAGGAGAACTACCTCTAGTGCATCATCGCATCGCAGCACATCGAGGCAGTGCATCCCAATAACTCCCATATAATTTACGATTTGAGAGAGTTAATGAAGAATTTACAAATCGTAAGTTACATCAAGGTAACAGAAGCAGGTTTTAAATGTTTTAAAACCTGTTCTATATAAGTGCCGTACCAGGCACTATATTAGAGAGGATTTTTATGGATAAGCAATCTATAGAAAAACAATATGATATTATAACAGCACTTGATATATGTGTTGACCTTATAGTAAAAGGCAATGTTGAGCCTCAGTTTAACCAGGCTGAAAAACTTGTAGATGATTATTATCTGGAAATGGGAGGGACTGCTTGCATTTTTGCCTGCCAATGTGCCAGATTAGGACTTACAACTGCAGGTATAGGAGTCGCAGGCCGGGATTTGTTTGGAGAATTAGCAATACAACGGCTTAAAAAATGTGGAGTAGATATAACCGCTGTTAGAATTTATGATTTCTTGAAAACCGGACTGGGTATAGCTTTATGTAAAGGTAATGACCGCGCTATCCTTACATATACCGGTACTATTGATGCAGTCAAACCTGAATGGATAGAAGAAAAGCTTCATCTTGCAAGACATTTGCATATTGCCGGTTATTATCTTATGTCCTCTCTAAAGATGCACTGGGAAAGATTAATTTCTTATGCAAAAAGCTGCGGGCTTACCATAAGTCTGGATACAAACTGGGATCCTTCAGAGCTTTGGGATGGTATATATAAACTATCACAGTATATTGATCTATTCATGCCAAATGATAATGAGGTAATGGCTATTACAGGTGAAAAGGACGCATTAAGGGGTCTGGAAAAATTGTCGGGATATTTTAAAACTGTTGTCATGAAGATGGGCGAAAAAGGTGCTGCTGCAATATCCGATGGTAAATTTCAATACACTGAATCATTTCCGGTAAAGGTAGTGGATACTATAGGAGCAGGTGATTCATTTAATGCAGGCTTCCTGTATGGATGGCTGAATAGTTTACCTATGAAAGATTGCCTTAGTATAGGCTGTTTCTGTGGAAGCAGCAATGTTGCAATGCAGGGTGGCATTGAAGGACAGCCTTGCCTTAAAGATCTTGCTCATAACTATCTGAGGTAAAATATTATGGACAGGATGTATTGCATATTATTAAAGATAAAGATATGCAAAGATGCTGTATGCTGAGATAAAAACATGAATTTGCCAAAACTTAGTATACAAAATGGATTGTATAATATAAAATAATCTATAATAATATGCATTTGAAATATATATATAAGGGGTGAAAAAGCAATGAAAGCCCTTGCAGTATATAGACTTCTTGATTTGGAACAGGGACATGAAGATCTTTCTGAATATTTGCTGGTTAATTGTGCAGGATATTATGAAGCTGAGGAATCTTTTGGTGCTACTCACAGGCTTTATGGAAGAAAAGACTGGTACTTGTCTTTTAACCGCGCCGGACGTATGAAATATATGAACAAAAAGCTGATGTTTGATGTACAAGATAACATGGTATTTATATATGCGCCAAATGAAGAACAGTATTATGGACAGGCTGATGATAACCCAATAGAAAATTATTGGGTTCACTTTACAGGGTCTGGTGCAGCCTTAATTTTAGAGAAACTTGGGCTGACTTCCGGAGTTTATTCTGTTAATACAGACCTTTCCAGTTATTATGAAAAAATGATAGATGAACTGGCAAATAAACTTTACGGATTTGAAGCAGCATCTTCGGCCTGGCTTGTTATGATCCTTACTGAGGTAGCACGTTATACACATAAAAAGATAGGTCCAGTATCTACCGCAGATAGGAGATACAATGAAATTGCCAAAACTGTTCAATATATTAAGGATAATTACCATAGAAAAATTACAGTTACTGAACTGGCTGAGTTATCACATTTCAGCATCAGCTATTATTGCAGCATATTTCATGAAATCCTTAAAAAATCTCCCCAAAAATATTTGCTTGAATACAGGCTTTATAGGGCTTCAGATCTCGTGATACGTACAAGATTGAATATATGCCAAATTGCGCAGATGACAGGTTTTAATGATCAACTATATTTTAGCAGGAAATATAAGCAGTTTTATGGGTGTTCACCTTCTGAACACAGGAAAAAGCATCAAGATACCGATAAAGAAGCATCATATAACCCAAGTATACAGGGTTATGTGTAAGATAATAGGATTAACGTTAATTACTACCTACTACCTGGGTATTAAAAATTCTGATATGGAAGGATTGCTTACAATGATTTTGAATACCACTTTTTTTAAAACCCGATTAGATAATTTATTTTTTGATTGTGACTATAGATAACGCACAAAAGAAAATGCATATAAAATTTTTGTGCGTTTATGTTACATTAATGAAAGCGCAAAAATTCAATATGTTCCTTGTAGAATCATTTTTGCGTTATATATAAATACAATTTATAGGAAGGATGAAGGAATATGCATAAGAAGATGGTTATCCTTGGAGCAGGCAGTGCAATGTTTACACAAGGTCTTGTAATGGATATGCTTGATAAAAATCCTGGTGGACATAAATGGCACCTGGCTTTGGTTGACATTGACGAGCATGTGTTAAACGGAGTTGCAAAGCTTGTAAAGAAGATGGTGGAAAAGAAGAAAGCTGATATTGAGCTTTCATGGTCAACAGACCGGAAGGATGTATTACAGGGTGCTGATTATGTAGTATCAACAATTGGTGTAGGCGGGCGAAGGGCATGGGAACAGGATGTATTCATACCTAGAAAATATGGTATTAACCAGCCTGTGGGTGATACAGCTATGCCTGGTGGCATATCCAGAGCTATGAGGATGGTTCCTGCAACACTGGAAATAGTCCGGGATATTCAGAAATTTTGTCCCAAAGCCTACTTTTTCAATTACAGCAATCCTATGGCTATTATATGCAGGGCTGTGAGAAAAGCATTGAACTATCCTATAACAGGCCTTTGTATAGGTACAGTTGGCTCAGAGAGGCATATCGCAGATTTTATGGGATATGAACGTTCGAGAGTAACATCACTTGCAGCAGGTATAAACCATTGTACATTCATATATGATTTCCGGTATAACGGTGAAGACGTATGGCCGGCAGTACGAAAAAAGCTTTCAAAAATGCTGGAAGTGTATGGAGAAACAGAAGCTTGCAATGATGATATTGGCAGCCATATCATAGAAAAATCAAAAAGTAATGAGTCGATTGACAAGACCTTTCATATGGGTGAACCCTTCGCATGGAAGTTCTTTTTGAGATATGGAGCATTCCCGGCACCTGGAGACAGGCATATTACCGAATTTTTCACGGAATACTTTCCCGGAGGCAAATACTATAGTTATACTCTTGGATATGATGCATACTCCTTTGAAGATACTATTGCTTTGGGAGATGAAATCCACAATGAAGCAATGAAAAAAGCTTTTTCTTCCGAATCATTAGATGATGATTTCCTCAGACATATAAGCGGTGAACAGGAACAACTTACAAGTATTATTGATTCTATGGAGAGAGATTCGAGAGATGTTTATTATATGAATGTACAAAATAATGGTGCTATACCAAATCTACCGCCATGGGCTATTATTGAAATGCCTGTATTGGCAACTGCAGCAGGGCCAAAACCTATATATCTGGATGATTTCCCTGATGTGCTGGCAGGATTTACTTCAAGATTTTTATCAGTAATTGAAATTGCTGTTGACGCAGCACTTGAAGGCAGCAGGAAGTTAATGGAAGAAGCGATTCTCGCCGGAGGTTACATATCAGATCGTAAAGCTGTTGCTAAAATGGCAGATGAGCTAATAAAGGCACAAATACGGTATTTGCCCCAGTTTGAATAAAGTTGAATAAAATAGAACAAGGGGAGTGAAAATATATGGATATTTATGTGTCTACGATGGGAAATGATAACTGGACAGGTCTTTTGCCAAATCCAGACAACACAGGTACAGATGGACCTGTTGCAACTATCGAGAGAGCCCGTGATATCATTGGTGAAATAAAGTACACAGGCAGGTTTGACGGTCCTGTAAATGTATGGATACGGGGTGGACGGTATGCAGTTGAAAAGCCAGTTACTTTTAAACCTGAGGATTCAGCACCTGTTTGCTATAAAGCTTACCCGGGTGAACAGCCTGTAATTCATGGCAGCAAGCGTATAACAGAATGGAGTATTGGTACTGTGGCTGACTCGTCTATATGCTGCTGGATAGCTGATATACCTGAAGTAAGAGAAGGGAAGTGGTATTTCCGGCAGCTTTTCGTAAATGATCAAAGACGTCAGAGAGCGAAATTTCCAAAGGATGGGTTTTACCGTATGGAAAGTGTCCCGGGATTAACGGTAGAGCCATGGTATAGATATTGGGATGGGCAGGACGCCTTTGTAGCTGCAGATGGTGATTTTAAAGAGTGGCAAAACATTAATGACATTGAATTAGTTACATTCCACAAATGGATTGAAGAGCGTATACCTATTAAGTCATATGATGAAGTATCCCGGGTTGTTACACTTTCAAGGAAGAGCACAATGGCTCTAAGTGATGATTTTGAGAAAAAATATCCTAGATATTATATAGAAAATATATTTGAGACTTTGAGCGAACCTGGTGAATGGTATCTCGACCGTAAATTGGGAAAACTTTACTATATTCCATTTCCAGGTGAAGAACCTGATACAGCGGAAGTATTTGCTCCATGTACTACCCAGCTATTGAAAATCGAAGGATGTCCGGATGTTGAGAAGTATGTTGAATTCTTAAGCTTTGAAGACCTGGTATTTGAGCATGGAGACTGGAACCTTGATAATGGGCCATCTGTACAAGGTGCACATACAATTCCCGGTGTCATAACTATGAAGGGTGCACGTTGCTGTGCAATAAAAAACTGTACAATAAGGCATGCAGGGTTTTATGGTATTGAAATAGCTGATGGCTGCATGGGCAACAGAATTACTGGAAATAAAATTTATGATATGGGTGCAGGTGGTATAAAACTCGGAGGTTCAGATGCAAAAGGACCTGGAACAGGGTTGACCGGGAATAATGTTATTACGAGCAACCATATTTATTCTGCAGGTCAGGTATTTTACAGCAGTTGTGGGATACTATCCATGAACTCGTTTGGGAATGATATTTCCCACAACCACATTCATGATCTTTATTACAGCGGAATTTCATGTGGCTGGGTATGGGGCTATAGTGAAAGTGTATCAAAAAATAACCGTATTGAGAAAAATTATATACATGATATAGGGCATGGTTTGCTGAGCGATATGGGTGGCATATATATGCTTGGTGTCCAACCGGGTACGGTAGTATGGGGTAATGTTGTACACGACATTGAAAAATACTGCTATGGAGGCTGGGGAATATATACTGATGAAGGCAGCTCTCATATACTTATAGAGAATAATATCTGTTACAGAACAGGAAGCCAGTGTTTCCACCAGCATTATGGGAGAGAGAACATACTGAGAAACAACATCTTTGCTTTTGGCAGGGAGGGAAATGCAGCTCTGTCAACAATGGAAAACCATCTTGCGTTCACAATTGAACGTAACATATTTGTCACTGATGGACCTCCTGTATTTTTAAGTTCGTCAACTGATAAATTTAAAAAGCAGAATTTTATAAGTGATTTAAACCTTTTCTGGAGTGTTAAGGGTAATATAGCTGCTGCAGGGGGGTGGGAATACTTAAGTCTTGAAGACGGCATGTTACCTGAAAACACCATTGATATGGACGAATGGAAAAGAATGGGGTATGATAACCACTCGATTTGTGCAGATCCCAAATTTGCTGATATTATGAACTTCATCTTTGTTCTTGAACCAGACTCTCCGGCTTTTTCACTAGGCTTCAAGCAGATTGATATTTCAGATGTGGGACCTTTGACTTGATTTAAAGAAGTAATAATATATAGTTCCATGTTTCCCCTAAAGTATAACAAGCTGCTTGTGGAACTTCAGGCATCCATATTCCGTCAAAAAATAAATACAAACTCATTTGATGCAAATACAAAGTATTTAATCTGAAAAATCAATATGAAGGAGTGGGACGGATGAAAAGAATTATAAGTATGCTGATATCTATTATAATAGTTGCCTGTCTTTTTATGGGGTGCGTGGGGTCTGCGGGAAATGGAAACAATCGTATTGGTGGAAGCAAACAAGCATCATATGATTTAAATAAAGTTGACCCGAGTCTTACAGATGGGAATGAATTATTCGCGTTTGACATATTCAAAGAGTTGAATACAGAAGATGCTGATAAGAATATCTTCATATCACCTCTAAGTATTTCAACTGCGCTTGCAATGACATACAATGGTGCCGGGTCAACCACAAAAGAAGCAATGGGGGAAGCCCTTCGTTATAGGGGTATAGAGCTTGAAAATCTGAATACCGGGTATAAAAACCTCCTGGCGTACCTTAATAATGTAGATCCAAAAGTCCAGCTTAATATAAGCAACTCAATTTGGTTCAGAAAAGGTGAGGAGATCAAACAGGATTTTTTGTCTGTAAATAAAGATAACTTTAATGCCTATATTACCGAGATGGATTTTCAGGATTCAAAAGCTGCTGATACTATAAATGGTTGGATCAGCAAGGCAACAAAAGGGAAAATTGATAAAATGATTGAACCGCCTATATCCCATGATGTAATAATGTACCTTATCAACGCCATATACTTCAAAGGACAGTGGACAAAGCAGTTTGACAAGAAACTTACCTTTACCGGGACTTTCAATACAGAAGACGGGCAAAAAAAGGAAGTCCAAATGATGCACAGAAAAGGTAAAATAGAGTATGGCGAGGTTGAAAAATCGAAGATAGTAAGATTACCCTACGGCAATGAAAAGACAGCCATGTATTGCATATTACCTGAAACAGGCATAAAAATAAACGATTTTATCCGGCAGTTAAGTGTTGAAAAATGGATAGAGCTAAAAGACAGTCTTTCAAAAGTAGATGATGTTGTACTTCAATTACCAAAATTTAAGATGGAGTATGGTATAAAGAATTTGAATGATAGCTTAACAGCGCTTGGCATGGGAGAAGCTTTCAGCGATTCTGCTGATTTTTCCGGCATAAGGGATGATATATGTATAAGCAGAGTATTACACAAGGCGGTTATTGAAGTTAACGAAGAAGGAAGCGAAGCTGCAGGTGCAACTGTGGTTGAAATGAAGGAAACAGCAGCAGTTGAACCGGTTACATTTATAGGCGACAGGCCATTTATATTCATCATAGCTGACGATGAAACCGGGAGCATCCTTTTCATGGGTAAATTTATGGAATAAATGCTGGGAGTCTGCTTTTTCGAGCAGACTCCTGGGAATATGAACTGTCCTTGGGACAAAGTCTGCAGTGTATACTTTTTTTTCTATAAGTATTTTTTCCTGAATTCTGTTGGGCTTAAGGCTCTCGATTTTCTAAAAGCTCTGCTGAAGGAAGCTGAACTGCTGAAGCCGCATTCGTGGGCAATTTCAGTAATAGTCAGATCAGAGCGGAGCATTTCTTCGGCCCGGTTAATTCTATAAAACAGAAGGTATTCTGTAAAGGTCATGCCGGTGGAGCTTTTAAATAACCTGCAGAAATGAGGTATACTTAGATTGGAAGCTTTTGCTGCCTTTTCAAGAGGGATATCAGATGAAAAATTATCATCTATAAGCTTAAATGTATTATTTAGTATCTTTTTTGTGCTGTTTAATTTAACAACATCCTCTCTTTTCCTTTTCATATGCCCGAAATTTCTTACCATTATACCTATAAACTTCAAAATGCAAGCTTTGACGAAAATTTCAAAGCCATATATTTTATATTCCAACTCTTCATAAATATCCTTGATACAATTGATAGCTTCAGTACCAGCAACTGTTTTATTGCTAATAGAATTAGGGAAATCTATGGAGGATATGAACTGCTTCACCAGTTTATTTTCCGGAAACAAATGGTCTTCAGAAGAAAAGAGATCAGGAGAAAACTGGAGTACAAGGATTTCATTCTTGTTCTCTTTTTGTGTGTAGGTAGAATGAACCTGTCCACCTGCAATCACTACCAGTTCATTTTTGTTTGCTTCGAATATCCTGTTGTTAATCTGCTGTACTGCTTTACCTTCTATAATGTACAGAATTTCAATAACATCATGCCAGTGCGGGTGAACAAAAATATTGCTTTCTGACCTGTAAGACCTGATAAAGGCTTTAATAGGGAACCCGGAGTCAGGCATGTTTATATTCTCATGTAAAGTTCTCATTAAGAATCCTCCATAACAATCTTATATAGTGATAATCCTCTGCAGTAATCTTCTATTATATCAATCCTTCATAGCAATCCTCTATAATATTGATAACCAGGGCAAACTTTTTGATAATATATGCCAAATACCGAATGAATCTATCTGATACAATCAATTATACAATATATAATAGATTTGCACGATATATTATTATTCTTAAAAAGTTAACAAAAAACATACTTTTTTCCTCAGAACCATGTAGTATAAGCGTTACATAGCACTTTTTGAGAATATATAGAACCTAAATTTATCGCAACGCACGCTAATTTGTTTGTAGCTATACGCTGCGATATGGAATTATTTAAACGAATTCATGAATTTTCACTATTATTTGTGTTGCCGATGGTATCGGCGAAATGGAGGTTACGATGAAAATATTTGATAACAAAATGACGGAACTTAAATTCTTTGTTGAGAGCGGACGCAGACCGGATTTTAATAATTTTCTAAAACTATTGAAAGGGGAAAAGCCGGAACGACCGACTTTGTTCGAATTGTTTCTTAATAACAATTTATACGAAGAACTTGCAAACGAAGAGTTCGGAGATACCAGTGACAAAATTAACCGGTATACAATCATTATTAAAGCATTTGCCAATGCCGGGTATGATTATGCAACCGTATATGGTTCAGATATTACCTTTGAAACTGCAAGACATGCCCATGGGAATGCCAAAACAATATCATTGAATGAAGGTGCTGTGATAACTGATTTGCAAAGCTTTAAGCAATATAGATGGCCAGATCCGGACAAGTATGATTATTCTCACCTGAAAAGTCTTGAAACTGTTTTGCCTGAAGGAATGAAACTGATGGTTATGGGTCCCGGCGGTGTTCTTGAAAATGTAATTGCGCTGGTAGGATATGAGCAGCTATGTTATATGATTATGGACGATCCAGAGCTTGTTGCTGCAGTGTTTGAAGAGGTAGGCCGGCGTCTTGTGCGTTATTATGAAATCTGTGCTCCATATGATACTGTAGGAATGTTGATGGCTAATGACGATTGGGGCTTTAAAGGGCAAACCATGCTATCTGTGGAGGATATGCGCCGCTTTGTATTTCCCTGGCACAAAAGAATAGTGGAAGTCATACATGCTGCGGGAAAACCGGCTATATTGCATTCCTGTGGCAACTTGTCCATGATAATGGATGACATAATAGATGATATGAAATTTGATGCAAAGCATTCCTATGAAGACAACATTCAGCCGGTTGAGGAAGTATATGAACGCTGGAGAGGACGGATAGCAATACTTGGCGGAATAGATGTTGATTTTATATGCAGAAGTACACCTGAAGAAGTTTATGATAGATCCTGCGCCATGCTGGAAAGAACTGCAGACAGGGGTGGTTATGCTCTTGGATCAGGAAACAGCATACCTTACTATGTACCGGAAGAAAACTATTTTGCAATGATAGCAGCAGCGTTCACCTACATGTCAAAAAAGTAAAAAATGCATCCATGAGTACGGCAAAGCTTTTATTTTTGCGAATAATAGTATATGATATGTATACAGTATTTAAAGGAGGATGCATATGGAAAACTTTAATTTTTGTAGTCCTACTAAAATTATATTTGGCAAAGCAACTGAAGACTGTGCAGGTCAAGAAACAGCAAAATATGGCAAGAGGGTTCTTCTGCATTATGGCGGGGGCAGCATAAAGAAAACAGGTCTTTATGATAAAGTTGTGAAATCCCTTAAAGAAGCAGGTGTTGATTACATAGAGCTTTCCGGAGTTGAGCCCAACCCCAGGTTAAGCCTTGTTAAAGAAGGCATTAAAATATGTCGCACGGAAAATATTGATTTCATCTTGGCTGTTGGGGGAGGAAGCGTTATTGATTCAGCAAAGGCCATTTCTATAGGGGTACCTTATGATGGAGATGTATGGGATTTTTATTCAGGAAAAGCAGAACCTGAAAAAAGCCTTGGCTTAGGAGTTATTCTTACAATTTCTGCTGCCGGCAGTGAAGCCAGCAAAAGTTCGGTTATTACAAATGAAGATGGCTGGTATAAAAGGGGCTTGGGGTTTGATATTGTAAGACCTGAATTTGCCATTATGAATCCCGAACTTACCTTTACGGTATCAGCTTATCAGACTGCATGCGGATCTGTAGATATTATGGCTCATATAATGGAGAGGTATTTTACTAACACACTCAATGTTGAACTTACTGACAGGTTGTGTGAAGGGGCCCTAAAAACAGTAATAAATAACACACCAATAGCTTTAAAAGAGCCTGGTAATTATAACGCAAGGGCTGAGATTATGTGGACGGGTACACTGGCTCACAACGATTTGCTTGGTACCGGAAGAATAGGAGACTGGGCTTCACATCAAATAGAACATGAATTGAGTGCCATATATGATATTGCTCATGGTGCAGGTCTTGCAATTGTTTTTCCTGCTTGGATGAAATATGTATTTAAGAGCAATACAAAACTCTTTGCACAGTTTGCCAATAGAGTTTGGAATGTTGATTATTCTTTTGAGTCGCCGGAGCAAACTGCCTTAGAGGGAATAAACAGGATGGATAAATTTTTCAGAGAAATGGGGCTTCCCACCACTTTGAGAGATGCAGGCATTCCCGAAGACAGGCTAGAGGAAATGGCTCAGAAGTGCAGACTTCCCAACGGTGATTCTGTGGGGAATGTTGTAAAACTGACAAGGGATGATGTACTGAATATTTATATGCTTGCAAAATAAAGAAAATTTCGGTTTATCAGGGTACATTTAATTTATATGAAGCTGCATCAATTCGGCCCCTTCTGTATAATATTGTATAATAATATACATTGCAATTAGAACTAAAATCCTGTAATCTTAATAGCGGAGGGGGTCGATATGAATGCCAGCAACAAAAACAAAAAAAGAAAGCAAAAGCATAGGATTACATAATAAGTCAATACTACATAATTTACTATTTGTTATCTTAATGATTTTTACATTTACCATGTCTTCAACCATAAGTTCAATCTCCAGTGCTGCCGGTATATCAGGTGCAAATACTGGTGAAGACAGTTCAGGTTTTAAATTTAACATGACATATATACATTTTAATGATAAAAATTCTTATTTGAAATATGTGGAAAATACAAAAGATTCAATAAATGAAGTTTCTCCAAATTATTTAAGTTTGAAATATGACGGAACTTTACAGATATCATCTACCCTGGATAAGGGCTTCATTGATGAGATGCACAAGAGGGGTATTAAAGTCGTACCTTTTCTTAGCAACAACTGGGATCGCACTTTGGGAAGGTTTGCTATGGGCAAAAGATACAAATTATCTGAGCAAATCGCTGAAGCAATAGAAAAATATAACCTTGACGGCGTTAATATTGATATTGAAGATCTTACAGAAAAAGATAGGGACAGACATACTGATTTTATCAGGATGTTAAGAAAAAAAATTCCTGCAGACAAGGTTATTGCTGTTTCTGTTGCCAGTAATCCAAAGGGTATAACAACCGGCTGGCATGGTTCTTATGATTACGAAGGTCTGGCAGAATACTGTGATTATTTAATGATCATGACTTATGATGAGCATTATGGAGGAGGCCCTTCAGGTCCTGTAGCCAGTATAGGTTTTGTTGAGCGTTCAATAGAATATGCTCTGAAAAAGGTACCTAAAGAGAAAATCGTTCTGGGTATACCTTTTTATGGAAGAATGTGGAAGAATGGAGGCGGATTCAACGGACAGGGAGTAAGTCTCAAAGAAGTATCAAGCCTTATTGCCAGGTATGGAGGGCGCGTTTCATTCAGTAACGCATATCTTTCACCAAAGGCAGTTGTTACAATAAAATCCGATGATGATAAACCATATATAAACGGAAAAAAGCTGGAAGCAGGAACATATACAATATGGTATGAGAATGAGGATTCCCTGAAACACAAACTAAGCCTTGTAAAAAAATATGGAATAAAAGGTACAGGAAGCTGGAGCTTAGGACAAGAACCCTCAAGTATCTGGAACTATTACAGTTTATGGCTTAATGGGCATTATTATAAGGATGTGCAGGGTCATTGGGCACAAAATCCTATAATATTTGCATTAAATAATGGATGGATAACAACCAAGACAGTAAAAGACAGCGGCGTATTTGCCCCCGATAAGCCACTAACGAGAGCTGAAGCTGCTTTTGCTTTGGTTCGTTCTCTTGAACTTGATAAAGACAGAAAACAGGAATCGAAAATTACATTTAGCGACATTTCAAATCATTGGGCGAAAAATGAAATTGATATAGCTGCTCAGCATAGAATCATAACAGGAAGAGGGGACGGTACATTTGGACCTGATGATGCAGTATCACGTGAAGAGATGTCAGTTATGCTTGACAGAGCAATTTCAGGCCTTTCAGGAAGAAGCACAGTACTTGCAAGCCGGGGCATGGGTTCAGGAAGTAATATGAATATTTCATATGTAGATGTAAGCAGAGAATTATGTACCTGGTCATATGATTCAATAATAAAAATGTCACAGCAAGGGATTATTACTGGTACTCCCGATGGAAAATTTAATCCAAAATCTAAAATCAGCAGGGCAGAAACTGCAGCTTTGTTGTTTAAGGTAAGGGGACATTCCTCTCTTGAGTAGCAGATATTCCTTCTATGTTGAGGAGTGTCCCCTTTTGATTATCTGCTTTGACACTTCTCTCTTTATTCCACAGTTATTTTTTGTTCACAAAAAGGACACATTTATAAGCTAAAATATTATTTAAAAAATAAATGTAGGATTAGTGGACACACCTGCATGGCGGCGGAATGGTGGTTGATATGTCTGGAGTAAAGATACTGTTGGTTGATGATGAATTGAGAATGAGAAAATTGGTATCGGATTTTTTAAAAAGAAATGGTTATGCAGTAAGTGAAGCCGAGGATGGGAAAAGAGCATTAGAGCTATTTTATAGTACCCCTGATATTAAATTGGTGATTCTTGATGTAATGATGCCCGAACTTGACGGTTGGTCTGTATGCTCAGAAATAAGAAAATCCTCATCAGTTCCTGTAATAATACTTACTGCCAGAAGTGAGGAGGCAGACGAACTTTTCGGTTTCGACCTTGGTGCAGATGAATATATTACCAAGCCTTTCAGTCCCATGATTCTTATGGCCAGAGTTCAAGCTTTACTGAGAAGAACGGTAAATGGTACGAAAAATATAAAATCTTTTGAGGGGCTTGAAATAGACGAAACAGGGCGCGAGGTAAAAGTTGACGGAGAAAGCATCGATTTAAGTCCAAAGGAATTTGAACTCCTTTTATATTTAGCAAACAACCAGGGTATTGCTTTGTCCAGGGATCAGATATTAAATTCAGTATGGGACTATGATTATTTCGGTGATGAAAGGACTGTTGACACTCATATAAAAAAGTTAAGACTAAAATTGGGTGAAAAAGGTGATTACATACAAACCATAAGAGGCCTTGGATATAAGTTTGAGGTGAAAAAATGATGTTTTCCATTTGGTATTCAATAAGGTTTAAACTCTTTGCTGCCATAGGCGGAATAATCCTTTTTTTTGTTGCTTTTTCGTGGCTGCTAAACAGTACATTTTTAGAAAAATATTATTATTCTGTAAGAAAACAATATCTAATTGAAAATTACAAATATGTCTATGACATATATAATGGAGACCTTGAAGAAGTTGCTTTTGATTTTGAAATGTTAGAGCGGACAAAGAGTCTTCATATATTTATTATAGATAAAAATTATAATATTAAGTATGCCTCAATACGCGAAATAAGGTATAATAGGCGAAGACAGCCTGGATGGAACGTATTACCTTCCGAGTATAGTATGCCTGAATTTCTAATAAAGCAAAGGATAGAGAGGCTTTCAAAGGGCGAAGTTTTAGTTGAAAACCGCAGGGATGACAGATTACAGACTAATTTCATCAGTCTGTTTTCTTCACTTAAAAATGGTGATTTTATTATATTAAATATTCCTATAACATCAATTAAGGAAAGTGTTAATATTTCAAATAACTTCTTTATGTTTACAGGAGTAATAACAATATTTATTGGTAGTATTTTCGTAATTTTAATTACTGGTAAATTTACCAAACCCATACTTGAATTGAATGAAATAGCCCAAGGAATGTCACAGTTGGATTTTAGCAGAAGGTACCCTGTTAAAAACAGAGATGAGATAGGAAAGCTTGGAGAAAGTATAAATTCTCTTTCGGAGCAGCTTGAAAAGTCCATATCTGAACTTACGAGAGCAAATCAGAAACTAAGGGAAGATATTGAGAAGGAACGGAAGATAGACGAAATGAGGAAAGAATTTATATCCAACGTTTCCCATGAACTAAAAACACCAATTGCTCTTATTCAAGGTTATGCAGAAGGTTTAAAGGTAAATGTAAATGAAGACCCGGAGAATAAAGATTTCTATTGTAATGTAATAATTGACGAATCCATGAAAATGAATAAGCTTGTAAAGCAGCTTTTGGAATTATCTCAGATGGAGTCAGGTAAAACCAGCCTGGAAAGAGTGGATTTCAGTATAAATGATTTAATTGAACAGGTTTTGAGAAAGAATGAACTCATATTTAAAGAAAAAAACATTAATGTGATTATTAAAATGGATAGGGATATTTATGTTAATGCTGATTTCGAAAAAACAGAGCAGGTATTGATGAATTACTTGAGCAATGCATTAAATCATGTTGATGAAAGGAAAATAGTTAAAATTTCTGCTAAACTACCAGACGATATTTCTGATAATCATAAAAAAGGAAAAATCATAATATCAGTATTTAATTCAGGAAAATTGATTCCGGGAAAGGATATTAAAAAAATATGGACGAGCTTTTATAAGATTGATAAAGCACGAACAAGAGCATATGGAGGGACAGGCCTGGGCCTGTCAATTGTTAAAGCTATTCAGGAGGCACATGGCAACAGATATGGTGTAATTAACTTGGAAAAAGAAGGAGGAGTGGAATTCTGGTTTGAGTTAGATCTAAGGTAGGGGGACACTCCTCTATCGAGCGGGAGAATTTCTTTTTCGTTGAAGAATGTCCCCTTTATTTAACAGAATATTAACGGAATGGACACAAAATGAACACAATGTTTTTTTAATATCAGAAGGAGATAAACGAATATTGAAGCAATAAAACAGAGTTGTATGAAAGCAAGGGAGGAGACAAGACTTTGAAAAAAATATTTTCTTCCAAGATCCTTAAGAATAAAATCTATAAGAGGATTCTTATTGTGCTTATTACTGCAGGTATTTGTCTTACCGGATATACAATATATGATAGAATTGCAGCTAAGGCGAGCACCTCGAAAAATCTGGTTGAGCTGACTGCCTGGGCAGCACGTGGCAATATTGATGTTAAACTTTCAGGCACAGGAACAGTGCAGCCTGTCTCCAGATGTGATATTGTGCCTCTGGTTAAGGGCAAGATACTGAATGCTTCTTTTGAACAGGGTATGGAAGTGAAGAAAGGAGATCTTCTATATCAAATTGATGATAGCGACCTGCATAACAGTATTGAAAAAGCAAGAAACAGCATTGAAAAGCAGAAATTAAACAACAAATCTACCGATAACAGCATAAAAAATCTTATAGTACTTGCTCCTGGAACAGGATGGCTTAAGAATTTTTCTATTAAGGAAGGGGATCAAATAGGAAACGCCAACAGTAAAATAGGAGATATTGTAAATGATAAAAAATTTACTGTTCAGGCTCCATTTTATGCATCCCAAGTACATAAAATTAAATCAGGCCAAAAGGCCCAGCTTGTACTGGCAAAATATATGACATACATAGAAGGTGAAGTTACAGATATAAGCAGGAACCTAAAACTTGCCCAGGATGGTTCGGTGCTTTGTGATGTAGAAATAATTGCAGATAATCCTGGAACACTTATTGAAGGTATGCAGGTATCCGCAATTATAGAGGTAGATAACGAAGAGATTGAATCTGCCGGCGAGTCTGGTATTAAGTGTTATGAAGAGTATCCTTTATATGCTGAGACAACAGGAGAAGTCGGGAAAATTCTTGTAAAAAATGATGAGTGGGTTGAAAAAGGTCAGAAAATAATGGAATTGGAAAATGAAAACTTAAACGTCACAAGTCAGAGGAATGCTCTTGACCTTAAGGATCTTGAACTTGCTCTTGCTTTGCAGATAAAGCAGCTTGATGATTATAATATACTTTCACCTATCAATGGAACAATTATAAAAATAGACTATAAGGCAGGCGATACAATAAACGCTGCTAACAGCAATACAGTTTTAATGACAATAGTAGATACGAGTAAAATGAAATTTACTATGGATGTAGATGAACTTGACATTTCCAAGATTGCAGAGGGACAAAAAGTTTCCATAGCCTCCGACGCTTTGCCTGAGACTACCTTGGAAGGGAAAGTCACTGCAATTCCTGTAGAAGGGAAATCACAAAACGGTGTTACAACTTATCCTGTGGAGATAACAATTGACCAACCTGGCAATCTTAAGTCCGGTATGAATATCAATGCAGAAATATTTGTAGAGAGCAAGCAAAATGTGCTTTATGTACCTATGGCTGCAGTTAATAAAACAGGGGGAAGAACCTTTGTTTATGTTAAGGACGATAGTGCAAAGCAGCAAAATGGAAATACGCAGCAAAGTGCAAGTCCGTGGCAAAACGGAAGTGCACAGCAAAACGCTGGATCCGGTCAGCAACGTCCCTCCCGTCAGGATGCTATGAATGGTGACAGAACTCAGCAGTATTCCGGCAATTGGGGTCAGGGAAACTTTCAGGGAAGAATGCAGGAAGGAGCACAACAAACGCCCGGGGAAGGAACCCAGGATTTTCAAAATAGGTTTGCTAATGCAAGACGCAACACGGCAGGATCATCAGCAGCTGCAGTTAACAGCCTTGAAGGAAGAACAATTAGAGAAGTGGTCGTAGGCATTAATAATGAAGATTACATTGAAATTGTCAGCGGCCTAAATGAAGGAGAAATAGTTATTCTTCCTACAGTTGCTACAAATAATAATTCAAGCAACACTCCATCCGGCATCTTTGGCCAACCCGGTATGGGTGGATTTAGAATTCAAGGAGGAGGCGGTGCAGGAGGTGCCGTAACAAGGACAACCGGAGGATTTAACGGGCGCTAGGAAAGCATAAACCGGAGAAACAGGGGTGAGAAAGTGATTAGAATTGAGAATATGTACAAAATCTATAGAATGGGAACAAATGATGTTTATGCTTTAAATGGCATTTCACTCCATATTAAACCAAAGGAATTTGTCGCTATAGTTGGGCCATCAGGGTCGGGAAAATCTACGCTTATGAATATGATAGGATGTCTTGATACTCCTACATCAGGAAAATATTTTCTGGATGGTAAAGAAGTAAGTAAACTAAAAGATGATGCCCTGGCTGATATACGCAATAAAAAGGTAGGTTTTGTGTTTCAGACATTCAATCTTCTTCCGAAACTAACTGCCCTTGAAAATGTCGAGCTTCCTCTGGTTTATATGGGCCTGGGAAGAAAAGAGATACATAAGCTGGCGGTAGAAGCCCTTGAAAAGGTAGGACTTGGAGACCGATTTCACCATAAACCATCGGAGCTTTCCGGGGGACAGCAGCAGAGAGTAGCAATAGCCCGCGCATTATCCAGCAGACCATCTCTCATTCTTGCTGATGAACCTACAGGGGCTCTTGATTCAAAATCCGGTGAGGAAATTATGCAAATGATACATGAACTCCATAAAGAGGGAAAAACCATTGTACTTATTACTCATGAAAATGATATAGCAAATCAGGCTGAAAGAATTATAAGAATACATGATGGAATAGTGGTTGAAGAAAGCGGGGTGGCATAGATGAAGTGGCTTCAATCATTTCGGATGGCCTTTAAAAGCATAGCAGGAAACAAGATACGTGCAACCCTTACAATGCTTGGTATTATTATTGGAGTTGGTGCGGTAATAGGAATGGTAAGCCTTATAGAAGGTGCAACAAGACAGATAAAAGACACCCTGCAGGGCATGGGAACTAATCTGATCAGTATTAATGTGTTAGGCAGGGGAAGTACACGAACTGCAACTGCAGAAGAAATTATTGAGTTTGCTGAAACAAACAGCGATGTCATTGAGGGCGTTGCCCCTCTAATAAGTGGTACAGCAACAGTAAAATATGGCAATAAGAACCTTTCTACAAATCTTGAAGGTACAAATGAAGCTTACCGGACAGTTAGAAACACTGATATTCAGGAAGGCAGATTTTTTAACGCTTTGGATATCGAAAGAAGACAAAAAGTTGTTTTAATTGGGACCTATATATCCCAGGAATTGTTTGGGAATACTGACCCTGTTGGACAAAATGTAAAAATAAACGGTGAAATATTCAAGGTTATAGGAATTTTAGAAACAAAATCAAATAGTACCGCACAATCTGGTGATGATAAAGTAATAATTCCATATACAACAGCCAGTAGATTGCAGAGAAATTCACAAATACGTACATATTATGTACAGGGCAAGACACCTGAAACAGTTGACCGGGCTATGCAGGTATTGGAGGCTTTCCTTTTTAAAAAATTCAATAGTACCAGTGCCTATAGAGTATTCAACCAGGCGGATATGCTGGAGAGTATAAGTGAAACAACAAAGATGCTTACAATGATGCTTGGTGGAATAGCAGGTATTTCCCTCCTTGTAGGAGGTATAGGCATTATGAATATTATGCTGGTTACAGTAAGTGAAAGAACCAGAGAGATAGGTATAAGGAAAGCAATTGGAGCTAAGAGAAGAAATATTTTGGGGCAGTTTCTAATAGAAGCTGTTGTAGTAAGCTGCATAGGCGGTATAATTGGAATACTTTTAGGGATGGCGCTTGCAAATGGAATAGGCAAATTAATCCAGATATCTGCTTCACCATCTTTTGACACAGTATTGATGTCCTTCTTGTTCTCTGCTTTTGTAGGTATTTTCTTTGGCTGGTATCCAGCTAATAAAGCTTCAAAACTCAACCCTATAGAGGCTCTTCGAGTTGAGTAACCATATGGGAGGTATAGAAATGAAAAGATTTATAGCACTTGGTTTATCAATAATATTATTGTGTGCTGCAATGAATGTTTTTGCAGCTGCAGGAACAGTCGGTTCAGTGGTTGGAGCAGATACATACGATAAAGCTTCCTATTACAATACTTTTAAGGAATTAAAAGTCCTTGGAATACTAAAATATTGTGACACCAGTCTGCTTGCTCCAGGCAATTTGCTCACAAGAAAACAATTTGCGGGAATACTTACAAAGCTGGCAGGGCTGGACGAATACCCAGACTTGTTAATAGGTGCGCCTGATTTTAAGGATGTAGATCCTAAAGACCCATCTGGTAAATGTATAAAAGCTGTTTATAAAAAAGACCTTATTACAAGCATGCCTGACGGAATGTTTCATCCTGATGAACCTGTAACCTTTGCTCAGTTTTGTACCGCTGCAGTTAAATTGCTTGGATATGGTGACGGTGATATTATCGGATTATGGCCCAAAAACTACATTGATAAGGCTCAATCACTGGAAATAACAAAAGGACTGAATTTTAGACATGGAGATGAGCTGCCGATTTGGACTGCGTTTCATATTATTCAAATATTATTTGATACTGAAATTAAAAAAACAGCATCTGATCAAGTATCAAAGACATATGCAGAAAAGATGGGATTTTATGAAGAATTTTTGGTACTGGCAGATTCCAATATATTACAAACCCTTGATAAGTCTCAGGTATTAACAGATAAAGGCACTTTCTATATAGATGAAAATATGTATAAAAATATAGTTGATAGTATGGATAGAGATGCGGATGGAAATTTATATGGAAATGCAGCTGGAAGTTATGTATCTTTAGAAGTCGGAAATTTATATCGATTTAAGCTGGATGGGGATAAAATATACAGAGTATCAGATAGCCTTCGTGAAGTTGATAATATCTCTGTTGCAAGCACTGCAGGAAACCAAATTACGTATAAAAAGGGTTTTAAAACATACAGCATCACGCTGCCTTCCAGGGCAAACTACTATCATAATGGCACAAAACAAAATTATAATGATATCAACAAAATTATAGAGTCTGCTTCTTCGATTATTCTTGAATATAATGAAGATAAATCTTATTATGATAATGTTTTGATATTCGATCCTGTATACAGTAAACCGGAAGCATCGTACAAATTTGATTATACATCTAAAAAGCTTGGCAGCATTGATTTCCCGGATAATCCTACCATAGTTAAAAACGGCAGGGTCATTGGGATTTCTGAAATTGAAGATTATGATGTAGTATATAAAGTAACAGATATATGGAATGAAGCAGGGTACATTCTTGTTGTAGATAAAAAGATTGAGGGAAAAATAACCAATATACTTCCGAATAAGCTTTCTCCCCAAAAAATTGAAATCGACAATGTAGTTTATGAGCTTGGCAAAGATATGATGTTTAGCAAGATTAACAGCACACCAGGTTCTTTTAAAGTGGATGATAGTATAGTAGCTTTATTCAATTATGAAGGTAAAGTTGTTGATCTTTTGTACAAAGGAGAAGAAAACAATGCCCATTATGCCTTTGTGCTTAACAGCAATTCAATAACGTCCACAGATGCAGCAGATTATGGCAGGGTAGAGTATTATGCAAAAATGTTGTTTACTGGTGGAACTATAGCAACTTGTAGAGTAAAATACAACGCTGCAGAAAATAAAGGCAGATTAGTTAAGTTTACTAAAAATGATGACAATATCTATAGCATTAGTGAAGTTAATTATATCAGTACATTAGATATGAAGGAGCTTGCGGTTGATAAGGATGAGGGGAGAATAGGAGATGATTATGTTACTGAAAATATAAAAATATTTAATATAGAAACTAATGAGACAGGTAAAGATGCAGAGGTGCATGTTCTCAACTGGACTGACATGAAAAGTGGGAATATTATTTTAGGCAAGACCCTTTATATTAATAAAGTTGGAGATTTCAACGACATAAACTTGATGGTCGTAAATGACATGTTTAATCAGAAATACAAGTTTGCTCTTATAAAGGATATTCAATCTTCAGGGACAGGTGCAGGGGCAGCAGGAGCAGGTGCTGGAGCCGGTAGTTCGAAAACCACACCTTACAATTATAAGCTGTTAATAGAGGGAAAAGAATATTCTTACAGTGATACTCTATATTTTACAAAAGATTCAGTAGTAAGAGTAAGCATGGCAAACAACACAGTAAAAGAGATAATGGATATTAGAAGTCGTGATGTACTAACAGATAATATTCAGGCAGTAGATAATAAAAGAATTAAGATAAAGGATAAGATATACCGGTTCAAGGATACTACCGCTATTTATTTAAAGAAGGCTGATGGAGAATATATACGGATTGGTACCAATGATATAGATACTTCAAAGAAATATTTACTGATTTCTGTGTATCTGGACAAGGCTTATCAAAATGGTGGAAGGGCAGAGGTAATAGTTATTGTAGAGCGAGCTGAGGAGTAGTATGGGAGCATGAAATTTTAGTTTACATAATTTGTGCATTGAATTTTTGACAAATATCCTGTAATCTATGTAATAGGGGGGTTACAGGTATTATGTCTAAAAACAGCTTAATTATTAAAGAAAAACCAGGTGCAAATAGAGAATTATCTGTTGGAAAAACAATATTAAGAACAATAGCAAAAACAATAACAAAAACAATAGTAAAAACGGCTGCAGTACTATGCAGTATTTTAATAACGACTAATATGGCTATGACAGCATCATCATCTGCAATTGAACCTTATACATTATTATCTGATACATCGGAATATAAATTTAATATGTCATATTTATATTTTGGAGATCCTTCAACTTATGTAAACAGTATTGAAAACACTAGGAATTCTATAACTGAAATTTCTCCAAGTTATTTTGATCTTAATACAAATGGTACTTTAAAGATTACATCCAAAATCGATAAAAACTTTATCAATGAAATGCATAATAGAGGTATTAAGGTAGTACCTTTTCTAAGCAACCATTGGGAGCGGAATTTGGGAAGAATTGCATTGAACAACAGGTTGGTTTTGGTCGAACAAATTGTTAATGCCATAAGAGACTACAACCTTGATGGTATAAATGTAGATTTGGAAAATCTAACTGAAGAAGACCGAGATAAATATACTGATTTTGTAAAGCTATTGAAAGGAAAATTACCTGCCGATAAAATTGTAGCAGTGGCTGTTGCTAGTAACCCTGAAGGATTCACAAAAGGTTGGCATGGTTCTTATGATTATCGGGCATTGGGCCAATACAGCGATTATTTAATGGTTATGGCATATGATGAGCATTATGGGGGCGGACCTGCAGGGCCTGTTGCCAGCTATAGTTTTGTTGAACGCTCTGTAAAATATACATTGGATAGGGTCTCAAGGGAAAAGGTTGTTTTAGGCATACCTTTTTTCGGACGCATATGGAAACAGGGTGGAGGACTGGTGGGACAAGGGGTGAGTCTTACTACTGTAGAAGACCTGATTTCAAAATATAGAGGAAAAACTTCTTTCGATATTGCTTCTCTTTCTCCTAAGGCTGTTATAACCATTAGACCTGAGGATGAAAAACCATACATTTTCGGAATAAGGTTGGATGCAGGAACATACACAATATGGTATGAAAATGAAGAATCTATAAAATATAAATTAGGGCTGGTTAATAAATATGGACTTAAAGGCACTGGGAGCTGGAGCCTGGGACAAGAAACATCAAGTACATGGGATTATTATGAGCTTTGGCTTAATGGACATTATTTTGAGGATTCCCAGGGACATTGGGCACAAAAAGATATTACATTCGTTGCAAATAAAGGCTGGATGATAGGAGATGGGTGGACAAGCTTTGCACCCAATAATACATTAACAAGGGCTGAAGCTGCAACTGCACTGGTGCGCAGTCTGGGACTTAAAGAAATTGTATCACAGGAAAATGAGATAGCTTTTAATGATATATCAGGTCATTGGGCAGAAAAATATATAAGAATTGCTGCACAGAATAAAATCGTATTCGGACGTGGGGATAATTCTTATGGCCCTGATGTAGAAGTGACCCGTGAGGAAATAGCTGTTATGATGGATAGAATTTTGGCGGACAAAGGGTTTTCAAACATACAACTGGCAAATAGGGAACAGGGGCAGATTGCAAGCCGTGGGGGCAGTAGTGGAGGCAGTCTTGGGAATAGTAGTGGAAATAGTCCTGGTAGCAGTATTGATACTGCTGCCCGCTACTATCAGATATCCGGAAAAACTTATAAGGATGTTAACACTGAAACATGTGCATGGTCATATGATTCTATTATTAGAATGACACAAATCGGCATTTTAACTGGAGCACCCGATGGCAGGTTCCTACCTAAAAATATCGCCAGGCGTGCAGAAATGGCGGCTTTGCTATGTAGAATTTCAGGGAAAATATAGAGATAACAGTATACTACCAACTTGCGAAAAACCAGTATTGACAAAGACTTTAACTTGATATAATATTTAACAAGGTGGTTAAAGTAGTGATGCTACTGTAGCGCAGTAGGTAGCGCAATTGATTCGTAATCAATAGGCCAGGGGTTCGAATCCCCTCAGTAGCTCCAAAAAAATGTCTTGGATAAATCTTGTATAAATCTTGCATAAATAGGAAAAAGACACTCAATTATAAAAGCCCTGATGATGAAACAAAAGTTTATAGAAACATGGTAGGGCTAAGAAATTTATTATCTTTGTCCATGATAATTTTGTTTAAAATGCAATGCTATAATGTAATGCTATAAGGATGGTCTTTTCTTATGCTGAGTACCTACATAGCAGTGCTAATATCATACCCTGCAAATTAAAAAAGCAGATGATATAACTATATCATCTGCTTTTTTTAAGTAAAATAAACATTTTACTCTATTTTTGCACCGCAGCTCTGGCAAAATGCTGATCCATCAGTTACAGCGGCTCCACATTTTTGACAGAATACACTTGTGGCGCTTTGGGTTTCAGCGGCTTGCACAGGTTCTTGTTTTGCACCGCATTTTGGACAGAACATTGCATTTCTATCCAATTCTGCACCGCAACCCATACATGCTTTCACGTTTTTAATTTCCATAATTTTTGCTCTGATATTTTTTATTGCTTCTTCATGACTCTCAATCTCTTCACAGTCAGCAATAAAATCAGGGTCTATTTCGGAGGCAGAACGGAATTTTGCATATGTATTCTCACCGATTTTAGAATACAGCTTTTTAATCTTATCCTCTTCTGTACTGATACTCATGTTTAATTTTGTTACTTCTACAAGCTCACCGGATTTTTTTGCAGCTGCCTGAGCAGCTTCACCAACTTTTTTACCTAAGTTATCAAAAAATGCCATATTATTTCATCCTCCCATCTTTAAATTAATGTTAAATAAATTATTATTTATTATATAGGGATTTCGCTTGATGCGAAACCTATTAATGCTCACTTGCTAAAATTCCTCCCCATTCAACTACAGTAAAACCGTTTCTGTTTATTACCATATTTTGCTCGGGTTCCAAAGTATCCTGTCCTTCATTAGGTTCTATGTAGAACCATATGCGGAAAATATTATCAGGTTCTTTGGACAATATAACGGGCATTATAGTATCCACCTGAATGTTCTCTTGGGGATAGAAAATATAGTCTTTGCTATGCACCAGTTTTTCTGTCCAGTATTCAAGAAAATCTGATTTTTCCTTTTCATTGAAACTATATTTATCTAATATCTTTATTATATCATTTCTTCTGGAATTCCACCTTATTTTCCAACCATTTTTTTTCTGAAAGTCACTATCGGGAACTAAAGCTTCATAGAAAAGATAATCTCCCTTTCCATTCAGGCTGCCGTTTACAATTTGTGCTGTCCAACCTTCATTTTCTGGATAAATCGGATCGGAAAGTGTTATCCAATGACCAGGGTATAGTTTTACATTAACAGACATATTAGCATCAGAATAAAGATAGATGTTTGGCTTATATACAGGGATGCCTGTGGAGGGGTCTGGTATTTCTCTTCTTAAGCCGGGATAAAGATCAAAGCCAAGTTCTTCCTCGATAATATCAAGACCTTCCTTTATACCAGGTCTCTGTAAGGGAGCAAAAACCAGTTTCTTTTTACCTGTTGCAAGATCAATAGCATCACTGACAGTATTACGTACATATCTGGAGGCATTTCTGTAAGTCTCTGAGTTAAATGCTATACGGGCTGCACCAACTCCAAGCTTGGAGACCAGGTAGGTTGTGCCTGTTGCACCTGCAGCAGCAACCAGCCCGGCACCCCATGCAGGAGCAGTAAATAGAGCGATTGCGCCTGCGCCTACAGCATACCAGCCCATTCCAACATCAACAACAAATAATGTCTTGTCAATGCCTTTCTCTACCATGGTTTCATGTTTTGATTCTTCGGTAAAGAGTTTGTAGGTGTCAACTGCGGTGTTGTATATGTTTAGGATCTGTCCTCCTGCTCTTAAGCCGTTACCAAGGTTGATTATCTTGTTGCCCTGATTAATAAGTTCGGCCGCTTTTTCAGGTCTGTATTTGGTAAGGTCTGCACCCTGTCCTACGCTTACATAAAAATTTCCTGTACTTTCGCCCCAGTCCGAGAGTTTGCCTATAGCGAAATAGTCATAGGTATTATCAACAACAAAACCGCCGGTATCGTCCTTTATATCAAAAAGGTCTGCTAAGGCACCTGCCTGAGGTCTGTTATATGAAGGTACGGTACTAATGGCAATACAAACAGCAACAACAAGCGCAAAATATTTTGCATGTTTTTTAATCATTTACATCACCCCCAAGATACCGGTTAATATCCTCAAGAGCCTTCTTTATGTTAGCTTCAACCTCTTTTTCAGGCTTTAGTGAAAGGGCATTCTCAAAAGCAGCTTTAGCATCTGCATATTCCATAATTGCATAATGACTTTTACCCAGATTATATTGTACTTCAATTGAATCGGGTGCAAACCATCGTGCCTGTTCAAGGTGATATATAGCCTTTGGATAATTACCAAGCTCCATGCTTATAGTCCCGGCATACAACCTGGGGCGCAATATTCTGGGATTTGTCTGGAGAATGCTAACGAATCTGTTTAGAGCATCTGCTTTATCATCCAGGTGATATCGTACCAGCGCCATATTATATTGAATATTCAAATCATATGGATTTGCCTGGTAAGCACGGTTCAAATAATCCCATGCTTTATCGTAGCTTTTCATGTTTAAATATACCAAGGCCTTGGCAAGAAGTACCTGGTCATCCTGAGGCTTTTTTGCTTCCATTTCCGAGAATGTGCTTTCAGCCTTTTCATATTCCTTATGGGAGAGATACTTCATTCCTTTGCTGTAATTTGATGACAATTCACGTTCTTCCTTAAAGGGGTTAAAGAGAGCACCAGCAACAAGGAAGCAGACAATAAGAACAATAGGTACAAGAATACCAGCAACACCGGAAGTACCATGAGAGTTATGAGCGCTGTGAGTGCCAGGAATACCAGGAGTACCAGGAATACCAGGAGTACCAGGAGTACCAGGAGTACCAGGAGTACAAGGAGTACAAGGAGTACCAGGCGCATCAGGAGTAACGGCAACACTTCCAGCACCGCCAGCGCCATGAATATTAGCAGTACCAGGGGTATCTTTTTGACCCTTCGAACCAATGCCTGAAAGAAGTTTTCTCATAAAAGGCAGTCCTGAGAGAAAAAACAGTCCTGAAACTATCAAAAGTACAATGTTTAGCAAACTGGCACCAGAAATAAATATCTGAATAAGGGTTCCAAGTAAGAGTAAAATACCTATACCCCACATTTAACGATTCCCCCTTTCCAATTCGTTTGAAAGCCTGTCTATTTCTCCCCAAGCATGTACTACCATCCCATAAGGATCCACGCGATGATCTTCGTATGGAACAAGCCGGACTACCTTCCGGAATGCTCTCAGTGCCTCTTCCTTCATTCCTGCTTTATTGTAGCAGTGGCCAAGGGCAAAATACCCTTCTACATGCTCAGGCAGTATTTGCAGAGATTTAAGATAATACTTGATTGAATCCTCAAAATTTCCACTGTTGGTTCGCACTGCATTTTCATAAGCATTGACGCCTTTGCAATACCATACATAACCCAGCCGCTTATCTTTTGCAATTATTTTATTCAGCTGCAGATTCGATTCTTCACTGTTTCTTTCCTTCCAGCCCTTCATAGCCAGGATGTAGTACTTAATAAGTGCATCTCCAAGCTGATTTTCAAGCAGGTCTACATGCTCTTGAAATTTTATGGCATTTACATATGCAAGAGAATAAGCGTACAAATAACGGTCATATTCTTCACTGTACGGTTCTGAGTATTTCTCGATCTCTTTTATTTTGCTAAGGGACTCTGCATAATTGTTCATATTGAGAAGGCAAATAGAATGGTTATAAACCAATGTAGGGTTTTTCTCCCCTTTTTCCAGTTCCTTAGCCAGCTTAAGGGCATCGTTGAATTTCTGATTTTTTATTAATAAATACAGGTATGTTTCAGCAGTTTCTCTGCTATCCGGGTATTTTCTGTACAAATCATCAAAAATTTTCTCTGATGTTACATAGTCGTTGGCCAGCATATGTATTTTTGCCGAATAACTGTCTTTTGCCA
>Ga0116195_1000601_pt1 | contig 28443 bp, 24 predicted proteins | sample AD_SCU002_MetaG_FD_89881 | JGI IMG/M metagenome (GOLD analysis project Ga0116195, IMG submission 89881) | Active sludge microbial communities of municipal wastewater-treating anaerobic digesters from China - AD_SCU002_MetaG | ecosystem: Engineered > Bioreactor > Anaerobic > Digestate | place...
ACTTGACAAATGGTAAGAAATCATTTGTTTTTACAGCTTTGAAACATTTATCTCATAACCAATCTTTATGCAAACTATGATTATATCACTTTTATCCCAAAACTATTTGACACTACCGAAAAATTCTAAAACCGTGTTAATATGCACAAGTGTTCCTTTAATCAATGCTTTTTCATCGATATCAAAACGAGGATGGTGATTATCATATATATATCCTAACTCTTCGTTTCTTCCACCCAACCACGCAAGTGTTCCTTTTGCCTTCTTGATATAATAAGCAAAGTCTTCTCCACCCATGGATGGTTTATTGTTAGGAATAAATGCATCGCTGCCCAAACTTTGTTCAATCACGGATTGATAAAACGCTGATGTTTGTTCGTGATTTATGAGTGGTGGATAACCTACCCCAATTTTAAACTCATATGTTGCATCATAGATTTGACATATATGATTGGTTACATCTTCGATTTTTTGAAACATATGTGCTCGGTCGATTTCATTTAAAGTGCGTAACGTTCCCTTAAGAATAGCTTTATTTGGAATGATATTAAATGCAGTACCTGCTTCTACAACTCCTATGGTAATCACTCCATGATTGGTTGGGTCAAGTATGCGAGATATGAGCGTTTGTAATCCGAGGATTACTTGTGCACTTATCACAATTGGGTCAACCGCTAAATGTGGATATGCCGCATGTCCACCTTTGCCAATGATTTCAATGGTAAATTGATCGCTGGCCGCCATTGCCTCACCATATTTTATCGTCATTTTACCAACAGGTATGGTATTGGTAATATGCATTGCATAAAACTCATCTACATCATCTAGTAATCCAGACTCTATCACTAGTTTCCCACCACCAGGATAAGGGCCTTCCTCGGCTGCTTGGAAAATCACTTTTAGAGTTCCTTTGATTTGATCTTTGTGATCTTTGAAATAATGACACGCAGCAAGCAACATCGCTGTATGTGTATCATGTCCACATGCATGCATTTTTCCAGGAACACAAGACTTATATGAAATGCTTTCATTTTCTTCGTTCATGTTTAAAGCATCCATGTCCGCTCTTAGACCAATTACTTTTTTAGATTGAGTTCCTTTTAGTACGCCAATTACACTACTAATTCCAACGCCTTCGTAAACTTGAAACCCAAAATTTTTTAACTCGTTTGCAACAAGCTTTGCAGTATTGTGTACATCAAATCCAGATTCAGGGTGCTGATGAATGTATCTTCGCTTTTCAATCAAATATTTTTCATACTTTAAAATATCTTCTAATCGAATCATATTGGTTTCCTCTTTCTCAAATGCTTTCTAATAATTTTGTCAAAACATATATATAATGTGTTTTAAAATCATTCTTGTAGAATGTTATGAAGATTCTTCGTGTCTTATAATCAAACTTTATTTTACTCGAAATCTTAGTTCCAATTTGAAATAACTTCTCTCCTGATATCTTTTGTGACCTCTCAATTGAGAAGTTGAGATTTACTCGATCGACTAATTCGGTGTATGCTTCTATCCCCTTTGCTTTTAATAAGTGCTCTAAATATTTTTCTTCGATATAAAGCAATACATCTTCACTCAAACGGCCAAATCGGTTTGTAAATTCATCTACAATTGAGTTTTGTATCTCTCTTGAAGTAATGGTTGCGATTCGTTTGTGAATCTCGATTTTAATCGAATCATCACTCACATATTGATTTGGAATATGTTTTGAAACTTCAACGTTAAATTTCTTTGATTCGGTTTCTGGCACATAAGTACCTTTCTTTTTTCGAACTGCATCGTGCAACATTTTCATATATAAATCAATCCCAATCGCGTCTATAAATCCACTTTGTTCTTTTCCTAAAATATCGCCTGCTCCGCGGATAGTTAAATCTCTTACTGCTATTTTATAACCGCTTCCTAGTGCTGTAAACTCTTTGATTGCTTCAAGGCGTTTTTGTGAGGTTTCTGTTAACACTTTTGCTGGTTGATACATCAAGTATGCATACGCTATTTTATCACTTCTACCAACTCGTCCTCTTATTTGATAGATTTGAGCAAGGCCAAGCTTATCTGCATCATCGATGATCAGTGTATTTGCGTTTGGAATGTCAACCCCTGTTTCAATAATGGTTGTACAAATCAACACATCATAAATTTTATCGATGAACGATTGCATCACATCTTCAATCTCATCTTTTGACATTCGCCCGTGAATCACAGCTACTTTGGAAGATGGAACCAAATGTGTCACTTTTTTATATATTTTATCTAACCCGCTGATTCGGTTGTGTAGATAAAAAACTTGTCCACCACGCGACATTTCACGATAGATTGCCTCACGTATAATTACATCATTTGCTTCTACAACGTAGGTTTGAATCGGATACCGATTTGTAGGTGGCGTTTCAAGTAAGCTCATATCTCTGATTCCCATCAAAGACATTTGCAATGTTCTTGGTATTGGGGTTGCACTTAAGCTGAGTACATCAATATTGTGTTTCATGTTTTTGATTTGCTCTTTGTGCTCAACACCAAATCGTTGCTCTTCGTCTATGATCAACAAACCAAGATCCTTAAACCTAATGTCTTTGGATAACAACCTGTGTGTTCCAATTACCACATCAACAACACCTTTTGCTAATCCTTGAATGGTTTGTTTTTGAACTCTTTGATCAACAAACCGATTCAACAATTCAATTCTCATACCAAATTTCTCAAAGCGGTGTTTGAACGTGTAATAGTGTTGTCTTGTTAGGACGGTGGTTGGTGCTAAATAAGCAACTTGCTTTCCATTTTCAATTGCTTTAAATGCAGCTCTCATCGCGATTTCTGTTTTTCCAAACCCAACGTCTCCACAAATTAAACGATCCATTGGATATCTTGATTCCATATCTTTTTTTACTTCGATTATTGCTTTTTCTTGATCTAGTGTTTCAACGAATTCAAAGTCGCTCTCAAACTCATGTTGATACTCACTATCTGGTCCGTATGAATATCCAATCATCGCTTCACGAGCTGCCTGTATTTCGATCAATTGATCTGCAATATCTTCTAGTTTTTGTTGAATCTTTTCTTTCTTTTTTTGCCATTCCTTTGTTCCTAACTTTGTAAGTTTGGGAACACTAGCTTCACTACCAACATACTTTTCGAGCATATGGATGTTTTCGACAGGAATGTATAATATTTTTTCATCATCATACATCATCTCGATGTAATCGTTCTTCACATTTTTTAAATCAATGGTTTTAATTCCAAGATATTTTCCGATCCCATAATCTTGATGAACAACGTAATCCCCTGTAGATAATTCTTCCTTCGAACTAATCTTGATGGTATCTTGGTAGAGCATCTTAAATTTCGTTTTGTGTTTGATGTGTTTATCGTAGATTTCTTGAGCTGTCATCACGACTAGTTTATCTTTTAGAAATGAAAAACTTATCGCATTCTCACATTCCACTAAATACACTGTTTGTTTTTTTACGTCTTTCCAAGAAGATGCATATATATATTCTACCTCGTGTGTGGAAAACAATTCTTCAAAATATACTCGTTTTTGTTTGTCGGTTGCACAAACAACATATGTTTTGTCGAGTTTGGAATTTTTTAAATCAGCAATAAAATTTTTAACATTGTTGTTATAGTCAATAACACCAACAGCTTGCATATCAATCAAATTTGTTAATTTAATATTGTTAAGCGTTTTAGTAAATTCACTCAAATAAATTTGTTTTGTTGACAAACCAAGCATCGATTCTAAAGGTTCAAAATAGAAATGTTTTACTTTCACCGCTTTATGTTTATGAGATAGATATTCTTCAAGATCAAAAAATGCTTGCGAATAGTTTTCTTTTATTTCGTTAAAATCATCAAAAATGACTGTTTTGTCTGTAACCATTTCTAGTATGGTTTGTGACTTTGGATCAAAATATTTAATATAGCGATTAAGTCTATCCAAATCGTGGTAGTTTTCGATATTTCTTATATCTTTTGATAATTCTTCATCAACGACAGATGCATCTTTTCGAATCGATTCTAAAACTTCTTTCATCAATGTTTTATCATAAAAAATTTCATAGACTGGATAAATTTCAATAGTAGATGTTTCTTTGTTTGAAAACTGTGTTTCTGGATCAAATTGTTTAATCGATTCAATTTCAATATCAAATAGTTCAATCCGATAAGGATAATCTGTATTAAATGGAAAGATATCAACAATGCTTCCTCGAACACTAAACTCACCTTGAGAAATAGTAGATGGCATTTTTTTGTAACCATATGATACAACCAGATCAACAAATGTGGTAACATCAATTTCTTCTTTTTTCTTGAGTGTAATTATTGCATTTTCCCATCTCGGTTTTGACAACAAATGACGCAGTACTCCAACAGTATGGGTAACAATAATTTGTCTTTTGTTTTCTATGATGTTTTTAATTGTATTTATTCGTTCAAGTCGAAACGTTGGACTGGTTGCTAATAACTCAGTTGTAATTAATTCATCAACTGGAAAAAGGCTGACATTGTCAGCCCCTACCAGTGTTTGAATGGTTTCATATGCTTCTTGTGCCTTATAAATGTTTGGTGCTACGTAGAATACGTAGTCTTGTTTCAAGTGATGAAAAACACTTGCTGCTAACAATTTATTTACATGCGATGTAGTGTTTGAAGCATATATCTTGAACTCATTATTTTGAATGAACTCAAGACATTCGTTCACTTGTTTATTTTGTTGAAATAATTGGATAATGTTGTTCACACTAACACCTCAATTTTGGTATTGTAGTGATTCATCACAAATTCGATTCCATTTTTTAAATAATCTTCAACGATATGCGGAGCGCTTTCGACTACTTTTAAAATTAGAGGCGCTTCGTTTTTATTAAACTTTGTCAATACATAGTCTGTCACTTTAATCACGGGACTTTTGTCAATCCCAATTCTAACTCTCATAAATTCACTCGTGCCAGTTAGTTTAATAATGGATTGCATTCCTTTGTGCCCACCACTAGAGCCTTTTGGTTTGATTTTTATTTGAGATACAGGAAGATCTAAATCATCGTAAATTACAACCATATCTTCTACTGCAATTTTATAAAACTGTAGAGTTGCAATAACGGCTTCACCTGATAAGTTCATAAAGGTCATCGGTTTCAAACATATATGTTTTTCTCCATTCACTTCAATAAATGCGATTTGACCTTTTAATTTTTTATCCAGTTTCCAAGTTCCCTTGTAAGTAGAAACTACTTCATCGACAAACATAAACCCAATGTTATGTCTAGTTGATTGATATGTTCTTCCTGGATTACCTAATCCGACAAAGAGTTTCATTTCTTCATCTCCTGTTCTATTTTTTCATTACTTGTTGTTCATAAGCGAGGAGTGTGTTTTGTAACAACGATGCAATTGTCATAGGTCCAACTCCTCCAGGGACTGGAGTAATATAAGATGCTACATTAAATACCGCATCATAGTCCACATCTCCACACAATTTTCCTTCAAATCGGTTCATTCCAACATCAATAACAACAGCCCCTTCTTTTACCATGTCTTTGGTAATCAGGTTTGCCTTTCCGGTTGCAACTACTAATATGTCTGCTTGTAATGTTTCAAATTTTAAATCTTTTGTATATGAGTTTGTAATTGTTACGGTTGCATTTTCGTTTAATAACATGATGGATACTGGTTTTCCTACAATATTGCTTCTTCCGACAACCACAGCCTTTTTCCCGGCAATTGGAATATTGTATGTCTTAAGTAGGGTTAGTATCCCTTTGGGTGTTGCTGGAAGTAACCCTTTGTTTGCTAAAAGCATCGTTCCTTTGTTTAGAGTATGAAATCCGTCAACGTCTTTTCTTGGATCAATCGTATCAATCACTTTTGACTCGTTCATATGTTTTGGTAACGGTAACTGAACTAAGATGCCATGAACAGATGAATCTTGATTTAACTCTTTAATTGTACTCAACAATTCCTCTTCCTTAATGTCTGCACTTTTTCGGATGGTTTGTGTTAGAATTCCAGCATCTTTACATGCGCGTTCTTTGTTCTTAACATATATTTTTGATGCTTCAATGTCACCAACTAATACAACGACTAATTTAGGAATCACTCCTTGAGTTTGAACATACGTTTCTACTTGTTTCTTTACTTGATTTTTAATATCAATACTTACTTGTTTTCCATCTATAATCATCTTACCACACCTATGCCTTACGACAAGTTGTGGATGTTATAGTTACTATCGATGTCGAGTGCGTTTGCTGCTGGGACTTTTGGAAGCCCTGGCATAGTCATAACATCACCTGTCAAACAAACTAAGAATTTTGCTCCTGCTGAAATTCGAACTTCTTTGATGTTAATTGTGAAGTCTTGAGGAGCTCCACTTATTTTTGGATTGTCTGTAATTGATAATGGCGTTTTTGCCATACAAATATAGAAATCTGAGAACCCTAATTTTTTAGCTTGTTGAATTGTTTTTTTCGCATCTTCAGAATAAATGATTTCTTTTGCACCATAAACTTTATTCGCGATTTTGGCAATTTTATCTTCAATCTTGTCGCTCATCTCATACATTGGAGTATGCGTCTTTTCAGAAATTTGTTCAACAACTTTTCTAGCTAACTCTTCACCACCTGCACCACCTTTTGCGAACACTTCACTAAGTGCAATTGGGTGATTGTTTGCTTTTGCCCACTCTTGTAAGAATGAAATTTCTTCATCTGTGTCTGTATGGAATCTGTTGATAGCAACAACATAATTTAAATTAAATCCTCGAATAGTTTTTGTATGACGATCAAGGTTTGCAACACCTTTACGAAGTGCTTCCACATCTCCTTGAGAAATCTCCTCAAGTTTTTTTCCACCATGGTATTTTAATGCGCGTACTGTAGCGACAATAACAACACAACTAGGTCTTAAATTTGCTTCACGACACTTGATATCTAAGAATTTTTCTGCTCCTAAGTCAGCTCCAAATCCTGCTTCCGTAACAACATAGTCAGCTAATTTCAAAGCCATTGTTGTGGCTAGAATAGAATTGCATCCGTGAGCAATGTTCGCAAACGGTCCACCATGAACAAATGCAGGATTGTTTTCAAGTGTTTGAATAATATTTGGTTTGATTGCATCTTTTAACACAACGAGTACCGCCCCAACAATTCCTAAATCTTTGATGGTAACTGGTTTGTTATCATACGTGTAAGCAACAATAATTCTGCTTACTTTTTCTCTTAAATCTTCTAAACTAGTTGCCAAACAAAGAACTGCCATGATTTCACTAGCAACGGTAATATTGAATCCGTCATCGCGAATCACACCGTCTCCAGTTGAACCCATACCAACCATAATCTTTCTTAGCGATCGATCATTCATATCCATTGCACGTTTCCATACAATTCGTTTTGGATGAATGTTCAATTCATTGCCTTGATATATATGATTATCGATGATTGCGCTAATTAAGTTATTCGCTGTTGAAACAGCATGAATATCACCAGTAAAGTGAAGATTCAAGTCTTCCATTGGATTCACTTGAGCGTATCCTCCACCTGCTGCTCCTCCTTTGATTCCCATAACTGGACCAAGAGATGGTTCGCGTAAAGCAACTACAGCTTTTTTACCAATTCTATTTAGAGCATCTACCAATCCAATAGTAGTTGTAGATTTACCTTCTCCTGCTGGAGTTGGAGTGATCGCTGTCACAAGAATTAATTTTCCATCTGGTCCGTTTTTTCGTTCTTCTAAAACACTTAGTTTAACCTTTGCTTTGTCAGAACCATAGATTTCTAAGTCTGTTTCTTTAAGATTTAGTTTCTCTGCGATTGATGTGATTTTTTCTTTTTTCGCTAATCGACTGATTTCGATATCTGTAAGCATATATCCTCCTTAAATTAAAAACATTAGGATAATCCTAATGTTATTCAGTTTATTCAATTATATCATATTATTTTTTTTATTGGTAGTTTTTTCAAAAAATCTTACTTTTCCAATTGAGAAATTGCTCGTGCTACTTTGATTCCATTTGCTCCAGCTTGTGCCAATCCTCTTGTGATTCCTGCCCCATCACCCCCAACAAATAGATGGTTAATTTTGGTTTCAAAATTAGAGTTTACTTCCGGTCTTGCAGAATAGTATTTTGCTTCGACGCCATAAAACAATGTGTGTTCGCTTGCAATTCCTGGTGTAATATGATTTAGTGCCTCTGTCATCTCAATTAGTGATTTCATTGTGTTATATGGCAGTACCAATCCCAAATCTCCCGGCACTGCTTCTTTTAACGTTGGTCGAACAAATCCTTCATCAATTCGTTTTTGTGTTGATCTTCTCCCTCGTTTGATATCTCCATATTTTTGAACAATAACAGTACCATTGCTTAACTTATTTGCTAGTTTTGAGATTTCAACTGCATAATCATTCGGATCATCAAATGGTTCCGCAAACTCGTGCGAAACGAGTAAAGCAAAATTAGTGTTTCTACTACCTAGATTTTGATCGTGGTATGCATGACCATTACATATCACCGTTCCTGAGTGATTCTCGATTACAACATGTCCACTAGGGTTTGAACAAAACGTACGTATGGTTGTTCCAACACTTGAATTATAAACAAACTTTCCTTCGTATAAATGTGTGTTGATTTCTTCCATAATGATATCGTTTGTTTCTACTCGCACTCCAATATCAACTTGATTGTTTATGAACTTTATCTTGTGTTTTTCAAGGATATCCTTTAACCAGCTTGAACCATCTCTACCTACTCCCAATACAACATATTTAGCTCGAATGATTTCTTGTTTTTCGGTCACTATTCCAGTTACATTTCCATCTTCAACAATGATGTTTTCGACCTTTGTTTTAAACATGTAATCAATATGAGGTTTCATTGTCTCATATATATTTTTTAAAATTTGTAAGTTCACCTCTGTGCCTAAATGTCTTACATTACTTCGCAATAATTTTAAACCAACAGCGATTCCCTTTTTCTCAATTTCATGAACTTCTTTTGTTAGTGGATTTGTGATTTGTGTTGGTGCACCATGAGCTAAATTGATTTGATCAACGTAAGTGATTAAATCTAAAACTTCATCTTGATCTAAATAGTTTGTCATCCATCCACCAAACTCAGATGTGATGTTAAATTTCCCGTCGGAGTATGCTCCACACCCACCAAATCCATTTGTCATGGAACAAGCTGGTTTACACCCAATCCATCCGTTTTTGTCTGTTGGGCATTTTGTTAAAACCTTCATTAAAATCGGACATTTTCTATCATAAATATTGTGACCTTTATCCACCAAAAGAACCTTTAAGGTTGGTGATTTCACCATTAATTCATATGCTGTAAAAATTCCCATTGGACCTGCACCAACAATAATAACGTCATAATTTTTAATCATAAAAATCCTCCATGTTTTTTGTAAAAGGTCTACTAATTAATTTTGTTCGTTTTTCCAAATGAACAAAATGTTTTAATATTTGTATTTGTAAAACTCAATCGCTTCTTCAATAATTTGGATTGCTTTTTCTTTTCCAAATTTCATAAACCCGGTTGTCTCTTTATGCTCAAGTGTTTTATAAACTTTGAAGAAATGTTCGATTTCATCACTTATATGTGGTGGTAAATCTTCCATTTCATGATAGTAATTCCACATTGGGTCTTTGAATGGTATAGCAATGATTTTATCATCCGCCATCTCATCATCAATCATTCTTACCACCCCTACAGGATAGCATCGAACCATACTCATTGGTTCTAACTCTTCGCTACAAAGTACTAGCACATCAAGAGGATCATTATCTTCAGCATATGTTCTTGGAATAAATCCATAATTTGCTGGATAATGAGTGGAAGTATATAAAATTCGATCAAGGATAATTAACCCTGTTTCCTTGTCTAGTTCATATTTTTTTTTGCTTCCTTTTGATATTTCAATTACAGCAATAAAATCTCTAGTTGTAATTCGTTTTTCATCAATATCGTGCCAAATGTTCATACGATCCCCCTCTATCTTGTGTGACATAGTAATGTTTAATTTGATATTAAATGGCTAAAATTTCGCTTCTGTTCAAACTTGTATTGAAAAGTGTATCAATTTTCGTGTTTTATTGAAAAACGATTACAGAGGAAATTTACGCCTTTTGATTGGATTGATCTGTAAATTGTTTATAAGCGTATTCAATTGCATTTTTCATTAGTTTCTCACACGAAACACCTGTTGGATTGTTGTGTAAGCAATTGCTTGCAGTATGATCTAATTTATTTAAATGTTTTAACAAGACATCAAGATTTTTTTCGCCGTTTAAATCTCTTACCGCTTTCGTGATATGTTGTAGTTCGATGTTACGACAATAACAAACAACATATTTCTGCTTTTCTTTCTTGAACCAAATTGGTACTTTAATTTCATCTAGATCAAAAAAACAATTCGTTACATGAAAAATACGAAACGTTACAAGACGGTGTTGTGCACAATTTAAACGTGTCGCTTAAATTAATTTTTCCTTCTTTTAACAAGTTTTGAACTGTAATGGATGGTACCAAAATTCCTTTCGAACCACATACAGGACAAACCTCATAACAGAGAGAGCCATTTTGTTTGCAAGTACTACAATCACCCAAAACAATCACCCAACCTTATTGGTTTCTTAGTTTTTTTTGTAACAAGAAATGATATACTGCTAGTCCTGCCGAAGCAACATACAATGCTCCAAACGTTAGCATTGCTTCCAACACACCCGAAGTTGTTTGTTGGTAGATTGGAAATCTTTGAATGGACGCTCTTGTATCCTCAAACGCAACATCTAATCCAGATGCTTCATATCGATACACTTTGAACTCGTCTTTCACCCAAATCTTCACAACAAATGGTCTATTCCCTTCATCTGTTACTCTGCGAAATTTAATTTTCGAAATCTCTTCTAACTCATATGAATCTTGTGAAGTAATATCTTCAAAGAACAACCCAGATTCAAAATGATAAAATACAATGGTCGCAATAATCGCACCTATTAAAATAAAAATAGAAGCGATTAAGAATTTTTTATCTGTCATAATTGTGTGCTCCTTTTTTGGTTTTATTCAAGTAATAAATAACTGTTTTGTAAATATGTATTCACCGACTTAGCGATAACTCCCATAAAAAATCCTGCTATTAGTGCGACAGATAGTGTTTGAGGAACCAATCCGAGTACACCCCATCCATAGAGAGCAAATACACCTGCACCAACAATTTGACCTGTTGTGTGAGCAATCGCCCCGGCCAAACTTAAAATAACAATATTGATTGCACTTTTGCTTATTTTTTTTAAACCATACATTACAAAAAAACTTAACATAGTCCCCGAAAAGCCTATTGCAAACGTTATGTAATGTCCAAAAATAAAACTAACCAAAAATGATTTTAGAATCACCGTGATTAATCCATCCTTGAACCGAAAATTTAATACTATGATTAGTACTACTACATTGGCTAACCCTATCTTGAATCCCGCAGGCATAATGTATGCTAGAAAAGGCATGGTTGCTACAAGCGATGTTGTAATAAAACCATCCACTAAAGAAAACACAACTCCAAGAGCTACAAGTATGGAGAGTAGTACCATTTTCTTTGTCGTACTTTTGTTGCCCATTTTTATCACCAGTTATATTTTACTACAAATCTATTTATTTTTCCATCTTTTTTTGTTAAAATAATCTTGAGGTGATATTATGTGTGTGTTTTGTAAAATAGTCGCAAAAGAAATTCCAGCATCTATTCTTTATGAAGACGAGTCTTCGATAGCGTTTTTAGATATATCTCAAGTTACGAAAGGTCATACATTAATTGTCCCAAAAAACCATGTTGAAAATCTGTATAATTTGAGCGAACAAGATGCAACTCATCTTTTATTGGTTGCGAGTAAGTTGGCTAATGTTCTTAGAAAAACATATCAACTTGAGGGATTGAATATGATTAATAACAATGGGTTATTGGCTGGGCAAACAGTAAATCACTTTCACATCCACTTACTACCGAGATATCAAGTAGATGAATTGACGATTCACTTTAAACAAAACGAACCAAACTTTGTATTGCTAAACCAAATCAAAAATGAGATTCAAACAAATCTAAAATAGGAAAAACCCCGTGCGGGGTTTTTTTATTTTTCTAAAAATTTAAATATTGTTTTTACCATTGCTCCGGTTGCTCCATAATATTCTCCATTGCTTGGTGAGATGTGGAATGCAGTACCAGCAATGTCCAAATGAAGCCATGAAGTTCCTTCTTCAACAAATTCTTTTAAGAACGCAGCTGCACCACTTGCTCCCATAGATCTTCCTGTTGAGTTTGTAAGATCAGCAACTTTGCTACCACGAACTTGTTTTTCAATGTGTTTTGTGATTGGCATCGGCCAAGCACTTTCTCTAGTTTCTTTGCTTGCATCAATAAATGATTGCATCATTTCTTCATCATTACCAAAGACTCCTGTTGTGTAATCTCCTAACGCAACAACGACTGCACCAGTTAAGGTTGCTACATCAATGATTTGTTTCACACCTTTTTGTTGAATGAATGTAAGTGCATCCGCCAGCGTTAATCTTCCTTCTGCATCAGTTGATACAATCTCTATCGTTTTTCCATTCATTGCTGTTAATACATCGTCTGGCACATATGCACTTCCATCGATCTTGTTGTCGGTTGCTGCTATAACAAGTTGAATGTTGATTGGCAACTTTTGTTTCACTATAGCTTCAAATACACCAAGTACTGTTGCTGCACCACCCATATCACATTTCATGGTATTCATAGATTGCTTAATCGAATAACCACCAGTATCAAACATAACTCCTTTACCAACAAGCCCAAAAACTGGTTGATCTTTTGGTGCTCCATAATACTCCATTGTTATAAGTCTTGCTTCAATAGAGGATCCTTGATTGACGCCTAAGAACGCCCCCATTTTCATGTCTTGACATTCTTGTTTCGAATAAACCTTAATGGAAACATCCCCATATGATGACAATTCTTTTGTTAGTTTTTCTGAGTAAACAACAAGATCTTCAACATTTAAATAATTGTATGGCTTGTTCACCAAATCTCTTGTATTCTTAATTGCTTGATTTAAATGCAAAGATCGTGTAAATGTATCTTCATATCCGTCTACTAAAATATTTACATTTATTTCTTTAAACTCTTTCTTACTTTTGCATTCTAAATACTCATAATTAAAATAGTCAATTGTTTCAACTGCAGTTTCAACAAAATCCTTCATTGACACCTGTTGGTTTGTAAAACAACATCCGCACAAAGCAACTTCTTTCCCCATATCAGAATTCACTTTTTTTACTGCGTCTTCTAATACTTCTTTTGAAAATTTGTTAGATTCACCCAATCCAATTAACACAACTTTTTTGTTAAAATATTTACCTAGCGTGTAAATTAATTTTGACGAACCTACTTCTGTTTTGATTTCGTTTGATTCAATCATTTTTGAAATCTCACCATTTAAAGCAATGTCTAATTCTTTAACGCAATCACTCATTGCATCTTTGAATAGTCCCATAATGAGTGTTGTGTTTTCGTTGTATCTTTTGTTGTCGTTTAAAAAAATCATATTATCCTCCTATTTTGATATGATTGTTGTTCCCATATAAGGAACTAATACTTTTGGTATTATTACAGAGCCATCTTCCGTTTGATAATTTTCTAATACTGCAATGACGGTTCTCCCAATTGCCAAACCACTTCCGTTTAGCGTATGGACATACTCTGTTTTTCCATTCTTTTCTCTTCGAAAGCGAATGTTTGCTCTTCTTGCTTGATAGTCTTCTGCATTTGAAATAGATCCAATTTCTCGATACATATTTTGTCCGGGAAGCCATACTTCAATGTCGTATGTTTTTGCCATTCCGAATCCCATATCTCCAGTACATAATTCAACAACGCGATAAGGTATATCTAGTAGTTGTAAGACACGCTCACTGTTTCTTAACATCGTTTCATGTTCTTGATATGACTCTTCTGGTTTTGCAAACTTAATCAATTCAACTTTGTTAAATTGATGTTGTCTCAAAATTCCTTTAGTGTCTCTTCCAGCAGATCCTGCCTCAGAACGAAACGCAGTGGTAAAGGAAACATACTTGATTGGAAGCAAATCTCCATCAATGATTTCATCGCGATAGTAATTAATTGTTGGAACTTCTGCGGTTGGATTTAAGTAGTAGTCTTGATCTCCATATAGTCTAAATGAGTCTTCTTCAAATTTTGGAAATTGACCTGTTCCTACCATAGAGTCTCGGTTAACGATATATGGTGGAATCATTTCTGTATATCCGTGTTCTTTCGCATGCAAATCCATCATAAATGTCATCAACGCACGTTCTAATCTTGCACCAAGTCCTTTGTAGACAACAAACCTTGCCCCTGTTATTTTCGCAGCACGGTTAAAATCTAAAATATCTAAATCTTCTCCGATTTGATAGTGGTCTTTCGGAATAAAATTAAACTTGGTTGGTTCCTTGAATGTTCTTATTTCCCGATTGTCTTTTTCGCTTGCACCAACCTTTACACTTTCGTGAACAAGGTTAGGAGTTGTTAACAAGCTGTAACGTATTTTCTCATCAAGTTCTTTTAACTCATCATCAAGTCTTTTGATTTCGTCAATCGTGTCAGAAACTTCTTTCATAATTGAAGCCACATCTTGGTTTTGTCTTTTTAACACACCAATTTGTTTGCTTTTTTCGTTGCGATCGTTTTTTAATTTCTCAACTAAAACAATGATATCTCTTCGTTTAATATCCATCGCGTGAACGTCTCTTAAATACGAGAAATCTCCACCTCTTGATGACAATCTGCGAATAATTTCTTCAACATTTTCTCTAATTAATTTAATGTCTAACATCGTAAACACCCTTTCTTTTTTGTAAATAAAAGTCCCTGAAAAATAGATTACTATTTCTCAGGGACGAATTTCTTTTTTAAATCCGCGGTACCACCCTAATTAGATGACTCTCTCTTTGTTACAGGTAACGGTTGTATGCCGGAAGTACATTTGATACTTCATCTCCAAGGTAGATTCGTAACACTAAACTCTTAGTTTCCACCATACACTAAGTCTCTATAACGTATTAGTTGTTATTACTATTCCTCTTCATTGATTTTCTACTACAATTATACTATTTTTTTATTGATTGTCAAATAATTGTTATTCAACTAGTTTATCATCATCTAGTAAGTCATCAATACTTGATTTTGTTTCTTCTGAAAATGATGATTCTTTTTCAATTTCATCTAGTGATTTTCTTGATTCAACTGTAATAATTTCTTCTGACTCCTCTTCTTCATTTCTTGGAACAATTGCCATAGTTGCAACACTTTGACCATCGTAAAGAGAAATGACCCGAACACCTTGAGTGTCTCGCCCCATGGTTGAGATTTGATCTAGGTGTGTCCGAATAACCATACCTTTGTCGGTGATAACAATTAAGTCATCTTCACCCGTCACAGTATTTAAACAAACTAGCTCGCCATTCTTATCCGTCATGTTTAAACTTTTCACACCTTTTCCACCACGGACTTGTCGTCTATAGGCATCTACTTTTGTACGTTTTCCGTACCCTTTGTCTGTAAGAACAAGCACCTCGTCATCATCATTATCCACTACAGCCATACCAACAGAATATTCGCTTCCTTCTACTTTGATTCCGCGAACACCAGCAGATATTCTACCCATTGGTCTAACATCCTCTTCGTGGAAACGAATTGCTTTTCCGTTTGATGCCCCAAGAATAATGTCTTTGTTTCCATCTGTTAAGGCAACACTAAATAGTTCATCACCCTCTGGTAAAATGATTGCTCTAATACCGGTGGTTCTTATGTTTTTAAATTGAACTATTTCTGTTTTCTTTACAAGACCTAATCTGGTTGCGAACATAATAAATCCAGGATTATCCTCAATGTTGTTCAAGTTTAACACTGCGGCTAATTTTTCATCCTTTTCAAAATTAAGTAAGTTCACAATTGGCAACCCTTTTGATGTTCTGCTTGAAACAGGCACTTGGAATGCTTTTAATCGGTAAACCTTACCAAAATTTGTAAAGAACAATAAGATGTCATGGCTCGATGTATAAAGGATTTTTGAAACAAAATCGTCATCACTCATTTTAGTTCCAGTAATCCCTTTTCCGCCACGATTTTGTGCACGATAGGTATCTACAGTTAATCGCTTAATGTAGCCACGGTTTGTGATTGTTACAATCACATCTTCAACAGGAATTAAGTCTTCATCTTCAAGTGTTAACTCTTCACTCATATCTAATGACGATACGCGATCGTCTCCAAATCTTTGTTGAATTTCCGATAATTCATTTACAATAAGTTGTAACTTTTTATCATGGTGTTCTAGTATTAACTGTAACTCTGCTATTAGACTTAGCAATTCTTGATATTCTTGTTCCAGTTTCTCGATTTCTAAACCTGTTAAACGTTGTAATCTCATATCCAAAATCGCTTTTGCTTGAATTTCAGATAGGATATAATTTGTCATTAGTCCGTTGAGTGCAGCTTCTGTTGTTTTCGAAGCTTTTAACAACTGAACAATTTCATCAATGTTGGCAAGAGCAATTAACAAACCTTGAACAATATGTGCACGCGCTTGTGCTCGATCAAGATCGTATTGTGTTCTTCTAGTAACCACTTCAATTTGATGATTCAAGTAAGCTACAAGCATTTCTTTTAAGTTCATTACTTTTGGTTGTCCATTATCAAGTGCTAACATATTCATTCCAAATGTGATTTGCAATTGAGTATGTTTATAAAGGTTGTTTAAAATAACTCCACTATTTGCGTCTTTTCTTAGTTCGATTACGATTCTTGTTCCTTTTCGGTTTGATTCGTCTCGTAAATCTGTAATTCCGTCAACAACTTTGTTTCTTGCTAATTCAGCGATACGCTCTATTAGTTTTGTTTTATTCACTTGATATGGTATCTCAGTAATAATAATAGCTTCTTTTTGACTAGAAATATTGACAATATCAATCTTTGATCTGATAGTCACTGATCCACTACCCGTTAAATACGCTTTTTTAACCTGTGATAATCCCATTAAGATTCCACCAGTAGGAAAATCGGGTGCCGGAATGTATTCCATTAATCGTTCAATCGAAATTTCTGGGTTTTCAATTAACGCTAATACTCCATCAATCACTTCTGTTAAGTTGTGTGGTGGTATGTTTGTTGCCATACCAACTGCAATTCCTGTTGCGCCATTTACTAGTAGATTCGGAAATCTTGATGGTAGTACAACTGGTTCTGATTCACTTCCGTCGTAATTGTCTTGAAAGTTAACCGTATTTTTATTTAAGTCTCTCAACAACTCCATTGCAAGTTTTGACATTCTTGCTTCTGTATAACGCATCGCGGCAGCTCCGTCTCCATCAACAGAACCGAAGTTTCCGTGTCCGTCCACGAGTGGATATCGATAACTAAAATCTTGCGCCATGCGTACCATAGCATCGTACACAGCAGAATCACCATGAGGATGGTATTTACCAATAACATCTCCGACAATTCTTGCTGATTTTTTGTGAGGTTTATCACCATGAACCCCTAAATCGTTCATTGCATACAAAATTCTTCTATGAACTGGTTTTAATCCATCACGAACATCAGGTAGTGCTCTAGAAACAATAACACTCATTGCATAATTTAAAAATGATGTTTTCATCTCAGTAATGATGTTATGATCCTTCACCTTGTCATGAGAATCATGATTCAATTCTAACTCGATATTTTCTTTTTCGTTCATGAGTTCTCCTTTCTAGATGTCAAGGTTTTGAACATAGACTGCATTTTCTTCAATGAAATCTCTTCTTGGTTCAACATCTTCTCCCATTAGAGTTGAGAACGTTCTGTCCGCTTCGATAGTATCTTCTAATGTAACTTTCAGAAGTATTCTATCTTTAGGATCCATTGTGGTTTCCCACAACTGTTCTGCGTTCATTTCCCCTAATCCTTTATATCGTTGGATGTTTGGCTTTCCTGTAAATGTTCCTAAAAGTGATTTTAGTTGTTCTTCCGAGTAAACATATTCAATGCGTTTGTTTTGTGAAACTTTATAAAGTGGGGGCTGAGCGATATAGATATACCCCGCTTGTATCAATGGTTTCATATAGTGATAAAAGAATGTTAACAGTAACGTTCTAATATGTGCGCCATCCACATCGGCATCGGTCATTATTACAATTTTATGATAGCGTGCATGTGCGAGATCGAATTCTTCGTCAAATCCTGTACCAATTGCTTGAATCATTGAAATGATTTCTTTGTTAGCCAGCGCTTTGTCGAGTCTTGCTTTTTCAACATTAAGGACTTTTCCTCTCAGTGGTAATATCGCTTGAAATTCGCTATCCCTACCTTGCTTTGCTGAACCACCGGCAGAATCCCCTTCGACGATATACAATTCGCTTTTTGCGGGGTCTTTGCTTCTGCAATCTGCTAGTTTAGATGCAAATCCAAGAGCATCAAGCGGACTTTTACGTCTTGTTGCTTCTCTTGCTTTTTTTGCGGCAATTCTAGCTCTTGATGCAAGAAACGCTTTTTCAAGGATTGCTTTAGCAGCAACTGGATTTTCAAGAAGAAATACTTCCAATCCTTCTGACATAATTTGTGATGATATTCTTCTGACTTCTGAGTTTCCTAATTTGGTTTTTGTTTGTCCTTCGAATTGAGGATCTGTTAATTTACAAGAAACAATCGCCGTTAATCCTTCACGAACGTCATCACCACTTAAAGCTTCTTCTTTTTTGAAAGTTGGATGATTTTTTGCATAGTTGTTTAGAATTCTAGTTAAGCTGTTTCTAAATCCTTCTTCATGGGTTCCACCTTCGTGTGTGTGGATGTTATTTGTAAACGAGTAAATATTACTGTTATAGTCATCTGTATATTGCATTGCAATTTCTAATTGAACGTTATCTACTTCATCTTCAAAATAAATAATTTGATTATGTAGAACTGATTTGCTTTTGTTTAAAAATGCAACGTACTCTTTAATTCCACCTTCATAGTAGTAATTGTGTTCTTTATTTGGTTTGTCAAATCTAGAATCTTTAACAATGACTCTTAATCCTTTGTTCAAAAACGCAAGTTGTTGAATCCGTTGGCGTAAAGTTTCATAATCATATTCCACAGTTTCTTTAAAGATTTCAGCATCCGCTTTAAACATTACTGTCGTACCGGTTTCTTCGCTATCCCCAACTTGCTTTAACTCATACTCTCTTTTCCCTCTACGGAATAGTTGTTCGTAAGTGTGTCCGTCTTTTTTAATCTCAACTCTTAACCATTCACTTAGGGCGTTAACTACCGATGCCCCGACACCATGAAGCCCTCCAGACACCTTATAGCTTTTCCCGTCAAATTTCCCACCAGCATGTAAAACCGTAAATATCGTTTCCACTGTCGATATCTTTGTTTTTGGGTGAATATCTGTAGGGATTCCGCGACCGTTGTCAACAACTTTAATAACGTTGTCATCCATGATCTCTACATTGATTTCGGTTGCGTATCCGGCCAATGCTTCATCAATCGCATTATCCACAATTTCCCAAACCAAATGATGAAGTCCTCTTGCGGAAGTAGATCCAATATACATAGCTGGGCGTTTTCTAACTCCCTCTAATCCTTCGAGTACTTGTATACTACTGGAATCATAGTGTTTACTATCAACTGATTTGTTATCTTTCATTGCCATTCTCCTTTGTCAAATAAATCAAGTTAGATTTATTTAATATCTCTTTATCAATTTCGTTTATAGTTGTTGTGGTAATAAATGTTTGCACACCTTTATTAATTAACTTTAGTATTTCGTTTTGTCTGTATTCGTCAAGTTCACTAAACACATCATCTAGCAATAATATTGGCATCTCTTTTTTGACGTTTGAAATTAATTGCAGCAATGAAAACTTGAGAGCTAACACAGACGATCTTTGCTGTCCTTGTGAACCAAACAAAGAAACATCCTGATCATTTATTTCAATAACAAAATCATCTCTGTGCGGACCCACAGACGTCGATCCTTTTGCTAAGTCGCTTTCAAGACTTTGTTTCAATGTTTCAGAAAATTGTTCAACAGCAACATTTTGTTTATAAACTATTCTAAGGGTTTCGTTGTTGCGACTAATCGCTGTCATCTTATCAACAGCGATTTGGTTTAACATGTTAAGAAACTTTGTTCGAGCTTGTATTATCTTTATGCCTACAAGAACTATTTTTTCATCCAAAACATCAAGTAATGTTTTGTTTTTTGGGGTTGTTGAGGAGAAGTCCTTTAACAAAGCGTTTCTTTGTTTGATTAAATCTTTGTATTCAATTAAGTCTCGAAGGTAGTTTGGAGATATTTGTCCCATTTCCACATCCAAAAATTTTCTTCTGTCTCCGGGAGATCCTTTAACAATCAACAAATCCTCAGGACAGAACAACACAACATTGACGACTCCAATATAAGAGCTTAGGTTTTTTACTTCTTTTGTTCCAATCTTGGCGATTTTACCTTTGTCTGATAAAGAAAGCTGCAAGTCTATAGATTTGACAGGAGACACAAAACTACCTTTCAAAACCAAGAAGTCAGATCCCAATTTTATCATTTCAATATCCTTTTTAGCTCGATGCGACTTAGTCAAGCAAAGAACATAGATTTGCTCTAATAAAGATGTTTTCCCTGTTGCATTATCGCCACAAATGATGTTTATTCCTTCAGAGAATACATGGGTAGACCGCGTGAAATTACGAAAATTCCAAGATTTAATGTTTTGAATCATCATTTTGATCATCAATTAAGATTTTTAGGTCAGATAAAACCACTAAATCTCCCTTTCTGAGTTTTCGCCCTCTTCTATCTTCTAGAGTGCCATTTACAAATATTTTATGCTCTTTTATGTAAAATTTCGCTTCTCCACCGCTTGAAACTATATCAAGTATTTTAAGTAGTTGTCCAAGTGTTATAAACTCTGTTTTTATGTTAATTTTTTTCATATTTTGGACCTCTTTATTCGTTAATTTATTATAACATAAAAAATCAAAAAACACCAGTGATTTTTTAAGTTTTTTGAAAGTTTATGTTTTTTAATTTGTTTTTTGATTATTTCCTATCAAATTATTAAAACTTGCTTGATATTAACAAGCAATCCCTTTTTAATCATAATTTTTCTATTTAAAACGATTGTCCTTATTATATATTATACATAAAAGAGTGTTTATAAAGAATTTTTATAAAAAGAGTGGTTTTTTATGCGAAAACCACGTCATAATTGATGTTTTTTGTGTTGTTTGAATATCAAACTATGCACCAAAAACAAGATCTGGTTGACTTTTTTTGTGTTTTTATGTATTTACTTATTTACTCTTTTACGTTTATACTTAATTTTATTAAATATTGCGATTATTTTTACTTATATACGTTTTTATGTATTTACTTTTTTGTGTTTATGTGTAAAGTGGTGTGTTTTTTACTGTTTCAAACCTTACGTTGGGTCTCTAAGAGATATTCAAAGTCGAATGATGTTGATTTCAGTGCAGATCGTTATTAGACAGCGAGTCCTGTTATTGATTGAAGCACATACCCAGAACCAAACAACAACGTTCCATTATGATTCGATTCAACGACTCAACGCACTTTATGCTGTCTCTTTAGTTTGAAGTTAAAACCTTTAATCAGGCAACTCATCCGAAAACCTAGCTTTTTTATTTGAACTTAAAAGTAAAATCTGCTTTTTTATGGTTTTTTTATTTGAATTTCAAAATTGATTTGGCTCTTTTTGTTTGAACTTCAAATTTATTGGCTTGGTTTTTGTGCGTTTTTGTTTGTTGTTCAAATTAATTTTTAGATTTTTTCGTTTTTTTGACCAGGTTAAGGCATCTGTTTGCATTAAGTGTTCCGTGTTTTTTGGTATTTACTTTTTTATTTATTTATGTTTTTACGTATTTGTGGGTGGTTTTTAAGTTGTGGTTTTTAAATTCTATCGATCGGTCTTGAGGTGTTGCTGGCTCGGTTTAGCTTCTCCACTGTGAGTGTTGTGTCATCACCATAATTTCGTTTTTGACGATTTACGAGGGTGGGGGTGCTATAATTTTTCATTCAACTTTGGAAAATCGATTTAAACTAAAATTTGAAGCTGATTTTTGGATTCCCTCAGGTCTTCAGGTGTTGACTTTGTTGTATTCCTGTGCGATTTTGTGTTTTGATGCAAAAGCATGGTTTTGATCTGAAAGACAATGTGTTTGTGGTGTCAAACTTCGAAAATTGCTTTTTTACCTTATATACTTATTTACATATGTATGTATATTGGTAAATACTAAAATAAGTACTTGTGCTTTTTAGGTTGTTGTGCTATAATTTCGGGTGAAAAAGAGGAGGTTATGATATGAATCAAATTAAAAAACGTACAAATCCGTTTGAAAGAGCGGGTGTATCTCCAGAAAAGCAAGAATTTGTAGCACCTGTGGCAAAACCAGCACCAATCGAGCAGGTTAAAACCCCCGAAAGAGACAAATATACTGCTACTATGGATCCAACACTGAGAAAAAGAATCAAAATAGCTTGCGCAATGAGTGGAATGATGTTTTCAGAGTTCATTGAGGAAGCATGTAAAGAGAAATTAACAAGGGAAGGAGTAAAGTAGTATGGCAATTGTATCAACCTTTTGCAAAAAGGGTGGTGTTGGTAAAACAACCTTCATTGGTTACTTAGCTCACTACTATGCACTCCAAGGGAAAACAGTGTTGGTAATCAGTGCAGATGATCAAAATAGTGTGTTCAAAATCTTTGGAGTAGAGGATCAAATCTACAATAACGACTCTAATTACTTAGAACACTTGTTGGCGGGGTTAATAGAGCCCAAAGATGTGGTTTTTGAGGCAAGAATAAATATGTATTTAATTAAAACCTTAAATACAGACAAACTTTCGATGAGATTGACCTTAGAAAGATCACAAGAAAAGCGTTTAAAGGACATAATGAATAGTTTTAAGCGTTTCTTTGACTATATTTTTATCGATTTTCCACCTTCAAGTAGTCGTTTGACAGAAGTTTTGTTGGACATAAGTGATGATATTATTATTGTGGTAGGCTTAGATAGTTTAGGAATGGATGGATATTTAAGTACAATTCAATATTTTGTTGATTCTGATATCGATGTGACAAAAATCAACTATATTGTACCCACTGGATACCACAAAGTTAAGATTGCTCCGAACAAATATTTAAACAATTTGGTGGAGTCTGCTAAGAAGTATACCCCAAGTGCAAAAGTGATTACTCCAATCAGTGAAAAGTCTGTAATTCAGAATTTACAAAGTGAAGGTATTAGTATCTTTGATAACTACCAAATGTCGTCAAATTTTCACCAAAAGAACAGAGATCAAATGGAAGAAGAGATGAGAGAGATTTTCAGCGAGTTTTCGTTATAATTATACCTTAAAAGCAGAAAAAAACCACCGAAAGGTGGTTTTTTGATGTCTTTTTTGCTATGAAACCCTTACTGGAAGGATTAATTGGGTTAAATTTGGATCATATTCTCCACTTACAACAAAAGGTTTAATTTCTCCTGTAAAATGGATTGTAATTTCATTTGAATCGAACGATTTTATAGCATCTAAGAAGTATTTTGAACTAAACGCGATTTGGAACGGTTTTAACACACTACACTCTGTTGGATAAACTTCTTCTACGACTTTTCCGATTTCGTTAGAATTAGAAGCAATTTCGACCACTTTATCGCTCTTTAAAGTCAATTTAACTATGTTTGCAGCATCCAACACAGTGAATAAAGCTGCACGATCAATCGCTGAAATAAGCTCTTGCTTATTAAATTTCAAATCTGTAAAGAATTCTTTTGGAATTAAACTTGATGTGTCTGGGTAAGTACCTTCAATAAGTCGAGTTAGGAATGAAATGTTTTTATATTTAAATAAAACTTTATTATTCATAAGGTGAACATAAACTTTTTCGTCTGCATCATCGATGATTTTATTCAAATCATCTAATGCTTTTGAAGGAACAACAACGCTAATTTTCTCATAATTTTTAGGTAACTTAATTGTTTTTTTCGCCAATCTAAAACTATCTGTTGCAGTTGCGGTCAGGCGATTTTCATTTATTACAAACGAAATCCCTGTTAGTATAATTCTAGTTTCACTAACACCTGTAGCAAATGAAGTTTGTTTGATTATTTGTTTTAAAGTGTTTCCATCAAGAACAACATTTTCAGAAGAATCGTTAAAATTAATCAATGGATAATCATCCTTATCTAATCCAATCAATGTAAAGTTTGACCTGTCTGCAAGAATCTTAATCATATTTTCTTCGAAAATTGCGAAGTCAACGTCTCTAGCATCAATCTTACGAATAATCTCTAAAAAGTATTTACCAGGAACAACACACTCACCAACTTCTTCTATAGTTAGGTATTGTGACTTTGGAATCTTAACTTGAATGGATATTTCAGTGTTTGAGGTTGTTAGCGTTAATCCATCCATTTCTACAGCAATTTTTATACCAGTTAGTATTGGCATAGGAGTTTTTGTAGACAACCCTTTCGACACATGATTTAATTCTGAAAGTAATAAATCTCGATTAATAGTAAATTTCATACCAGAAACTACCTCCTATTTCATTCTTTTAAATTAGTTTTTATTATTAGGGTGTGTGGAAATGTGGAAAACATGTAAAACACCACATTTTTCATAGCTATATTATACCATAAATAAATAAATAATGAAACATGATTTTAATTATTTTTTTCTTTTTTCTTTAAACTTTCCTCGATTTTAGACTCTATAATGTTAATGTCATTTTTGATTTGTAAATTCGAATTAATATCGTTAATAATTTTATCATAAGAGTGTGATATTGTAGCATGATCTCTGTTTCCAAAAAACTCACCAATCTTTTTTAGAGGAATGTCATAGCGTGACCGAATCAAATATATCGCAACTTGTCTTGGATATGTTATGTGTTGTTTTCTACTTGTTGATTCTAAGTCAGAAACAGTTATTTTATAATAAGATGCAACTGTTTGTTTTATTTTATCAATATTGGTATCGTTTGTTACAAATGAATCCAATTTGTTTTTAGGTGTGATTCCTTCTAATGATTGCTTTGCACTTTCTAATGTAAAAGGCAAATTAAACGAAACACAAAAAGACACAAATCTTCTTAAAGCACCTTCTAAATCTCTTACATTTTGATCAAATGTTGTTGCAATAAACTCCAATACATTATTAGGAACATCTATTGGATTTGGAATCAAGAATGCTAATTTTCTTTTCAAGATAGATATTCTTAGGTTTAGATCGGGGCTTTTAATATCTACGAGCATTCCCCATGCAAACCTTGACTTAAGTCTTGCCATCATATTCTCTAAATCACTTGCTGCTCTATCTGATGTAATAACAATTTGCTTGTTTGTTTCAAATAAATGTTCAAACACTTTAAAGAATTCTTCTTGTGTAGAGTTCTTGCCACTTAAAAATTGAATATCATCAACTAGTAAAATATCAGCTGCTCGATGATAATTGTAAAACTTCTCAATATCGTTAATGTTTTTTTTGTTGGTTGCTAAAAAGTAATCTTCAGCAAATTGTTGAGCGGTAGTATAAACAACGTTAGCGTGGATGTTGTTATCTAATATGTAGTGTCCAATTGCCATCATCAAATGTGTTTTCCCTAGACCAACATCCCCAAAGATGTAAAGAGGATTGACTGTTACATGAGGGCTCTCTGCAACCTTGATTGCATTCATCCATGCAAAACGGTTCGACTCACCGGTAACAAAATTGTCGAATGTATACTCACTCCTTAGGTTTCGTTTACTGACTTGTCTGTCTACTGAGTCCACACTTGTTAAACCAAGCTTTTGGTTGTCTGAGTTTTCTTTGTCAGCGACTTCTCTTGTTATTAATTTAAAGTTGTGTTTATCTTCTTCAATTTGCACTAATAACTTATTCATTGTATCCAAATAGAATTTTTCAATACGAAATTTTGTTAAAATATCTGGAACAATTAAAAAAATATATTTGTTGTGTATTTTATGTATTTCAGTTATTGGATCGAAAATTTCAGAAAAATCTGTCGAAGCCATCTCTAACTTTAACTGATTTTTTACTAAATCCCACAACTCTTTTCCTGACCTCATACTACCACCTCATTAAAATTTCATCATTTTAATAATACCACAAAGAAAAAAAATAATAAACAATAAAATAAAAAACCTGCAATTTTAAGTTTTCCACAGAGTTTTACAAAAAATATCACCTTATTCACTTTTCCATAATTTGTCAAAACTTTTGCACATTTGGAAAAGTGGAAAAACTACTTGCAAAAAACAAGCCCTTAAAGTAAAATGAACACGAACCAAAAGGAGTGAATGAAATGACAATTATCGAGACAATCAACAAACTGAACAAAACTACAAAAACATTTTTATTTTTATTTATCACAATCATTCTTGGTCTTATCACATTCGGGATAGTTAGTTTAGTTGAGAACGCAAACAACCCTTACAAAGAGTTCAAAGAAATTTATGAAAACAACGATATTCATGTGAATTTTCGAGTGAATGAAACAAGATCATTGTCGGGAGCAAACGAGATTGCTTACTATAGTTTTTATACTGTAATTAACGCAAAAGACCAAATCGAAATAAATCGCACTATTGTGTACTATACCATTGTTACCACAGAGGGAAAACATCTTTTTAAAGAAGATGTACCACAAAACACAAATACAGTTACGAACTGGAAACCAAACGTGCTCAGAAAAACAATCAACAACACTCCAAATGAAACACCAAAAACAGTGTATATAAAGGTAATATACGAAGTCATAGAAAACAACTCTGAGAAAACAGAAAAAGAATTAAAAATTAAAGTCAATTTAAAGCAGGAGTTAACTCAAACAACTTCACAATATACCACCCCAAGTCAAACAACAAGTGGAGTTATTAGCAATGACTATATCTCAATGACACTACGAACAAGATTAACTTCATCCACAACCAGAAGAGTTCAGTTAATCATAAGCCCGAAAACAAATCAAGAAGTAAATTCCATCTCTCTTGTTGGATTTATGATGATTGAAAATCACGAAAGTGACACAAATGAAAACATTACTAACACATTGAAATATGTAGAGTATAGAGGATCCTTACTAAAAGCACTTGCAACCTTTAACGGGGATCTTCGCATCGACTATAATCCTACTGACTTATATTTTGAATTAAAGATAACATTCACCAATGGACAAAGTGAGACATTTTTCTATAAGTTTCCTGTCACTACTTTACCAACATATTAATGCATTATAATTAAAAACAAAAACAGTTGACATTTGGGTTAAGTTATTATACAATGTAGCAGCATGGTTTTTGATTGGGAGGTGCTCATATGAAAAGAACATACCAACCTAATAAACGTAAACATAGTAAAACACACGGTTTTCGCGCGAGAATGGCAACGCCAGGCGGAAGAGCGGTTTTATCGCGTAGACGTCGAAAAGGTAGAGAAGTATTATCAGCTTAATTTTATTAAAGCAAAAAAAGAAAAACTTAATAAACATTTTCTTGGACCTCTTGTTTGTCAAATTTAGTTGCAAGCAAGAGGTTTTTATTTTGGGTGATACACATGAAAAAAAGATTTAGATTAACAAAAAACCATGATATCAAAAATATTGTAGATTTAAGACAAAGTTTAGGGAATAAGTATTATGTTGTTTATCGAAAGTTAGTCGGTGGACAAACTGCGAAAATTGCGATCTCGGTTTCAAAGAAGTATGGAACCGCAGTAGAGCGTAATTATGCAAAGAGAGTTGTACGAGAAATTGTGCGACCAATGCTCAACTCCCTAGAAGATGTTTCTTTGGTAATTGTTGTAAAAAAAGCATCAGAAGAGTTGCCATATTTACAAAAAAAAGAACAGTTAGAAAAACTACTACGAAATGCAAAATCACCCGTATTACGAAAAACAACAAATAAAAATTCATCGGAGGAAACACAATAAATGAAAACACATAAAACACGAATCAAATATTTCTTGATCCTTGTGTTATTCTTAGGGCTGACTACCATTCTTTCTGGATGTAGTACACAAGCAGTCCCTAAAACAAAACCACTCGAAATTAACTCGTTGTACGAGTACAACTCATCCGAAGAAATTCGAAGCGACTTTCAACATTTGTTTGACAATGTTACACAAGATGGTACTTCCATTTCATTCACACAAGAAGGTGGAGTTAGACAAGGAAAAGGTCTTGCTTTTACTTATGGATCAAATGGAGTTGGTACTGAATTTGTTTCAAGCACAATTAATATTGAAGATATTACAAATCAACATATTTATTTTTCGTTTTGGTACAAAGGAACCATTGAAAACCTATTAGTTAAATTAGTGTGGAGCGATGGGGAAGCAGTAAAAGAAGTCG
>Ga0116195_1000606_pt1 | contig 28327 bp, 27 predicted proteins | sample AD_SCU002_MetaG_FD_89881 | JGI IMG/M metagenome (GOLD analysis project Ga0116195, IMG submission 89881) | Active sludge microbial communities of municipal wastewater-treating anaerobic digesters from China - AD_SCU002_MetaG | ecosystem: Engineered > Bioreactor > Anaerobic > Digestate | place...
GCAAGGAAGTGATGCAAATAAAAGGGTTTAATTAAATAAAAAGAAAAAATGTATATCTTATTTAACATTTTTGGCTATAAACGGGGAAATGCCAAATGCCATATTTTGGACTAAATGTAATTTACAACCCAAGGGTAAAAAATAGTATATGATTTTTTACTCCTCAGAGCTGGCACTCAAAGTTTGTTATTGATTTGTCCGCATTGATTCGATATTATATAGTATATACACTAAGTCCATTCCTATTATTTGAAAACAAGGGGGTAGCTTGAAAAATAAATTTTCAATTGCTGCCTGAGCCACCGACAGTAACTGCAGAATGGAGGTAAATATGCGAGTTCCATATGGTATATCCAATTTTGAAAAAATTAGGCAAGAAAACTATCTTTATATTGATAAAACAAAATACATAGAACTTTTGGAGGATGATGTTCCATACCAGTTTTTCATTAGGCCCAGGCGTTTTGGCAAGAGCTTGTTTTTATCTACCCTTGAAAATTATTATGATTTAAACAGGGGCCAACTATTTGATGAACTATTCAATGGGCTATATATTGGAGAGAATCCAACAAAGCGCAGAAATACATATTTAATTTTATTTTTAAGCTTTTCAAAAGTAATAACCAGTGAAGGAAAAGAGAGACTTATTGAAAGCTTTGATAATCTTGTTATTTCTGAGGTAAGTAATTTTCTTAGATATTATGACCCGATCTTTAATGAGAAAGGCATCCCGGAAAATATAACAGGAGCAGAAATGGCTATTAATTATGTAGTAAACAGGGCTAAGCAGGAAGGTAAAAAAATACTTATCCTTATTGATGAGTATGATAATTTTGCAAATGATTTAATAACGACAGGCAATAAAGAATTGTATTATGGTTTACTTTCTAGTGAAGGTTATGTGAGAAGCTTTTATAAAACGATAAAAGATGGGACTATGAGCAGCATTGATCGTGTGTTTATGACCGGAGTCAGTCCGATTATGCTGGATGATATGACCAGTGGTTTTAATATCACAAAAAACCTGACACTTGACGGCAAATATAATGAAATGCTGGGATTTACCAGGGAAGAAGTAATGAATATTGTTGATAAGCTTCACTCTGTTAAGCCTCTGGATAAGAAAGTCCTTATGGAGGATATGGTAAACTATTACAATGGATACCTTTTTTGCAGGAATGGCAGGGAAAGAGTATTTAATTCCAACATGGTGCTTTATTTTATAAATGCTTTAATTCAAGACGGAAATTACCCAGAGAATATGCTTGATATGAATATGAAAACAGACTATAAGAAAATAGAATCAATGGCATTTAATTTTCAGGATGAAGATACTATTCATACTTTAATAACAGAGGATACTATAACCACCCAGTTGGTAGAAAAGATCAATCTCGAATATATGTATAGCAATAAAGAAAATGTTATATCTCTTCTATTCTATATGGGAATGCTTACTATAAAAGATGTTATTTTTAAAGAATATACATTGACTGTCCCTAATTATGTTATAAAAAGTATTTTCTGGGAGTATTTCATTGAAAAGATTTCATATCGGGATAAAGTGGATATTAAAATACAAGAGCTATCTACTGCTATAAGAAGCATGGCAGTAGAAGGTAAGATAGATTTACTATCTACCTATATGAATGATTTAATGACGCAGCTTTCCAATAGGGATCTTATTGCTTTTGACGAAAAACATTTGAAGATGATTTTAAATACGGTATTCAGTTTAAGCGGTATTTATGTTGTAAATAGTGAATATGAAGTTGAGAATGGATATAGATATATTCCTTGCTAAAAATAAAGCATTTGAACAATCTATTCGATATGAGTGGATAATAGAGTTGAAATACCTGAAAGAACAGGATAGAAATAAATTCAATAAAGTTTTGCAGGACGCAGAAAATCAGTTAAAATGCTATGCCAATAGCAGCAGAATTAAAGAAATGAAAAATATTGGCAAAATTAAGAGAGCGGCAGTGATAATGGTTGGAAAGGATAATATTTTTATGAAATTAATATAACCCTAGGAGTCTGCTTTGATATCTCAGACTTTCCGAGCAGACTCCTAGTAAGCAGCGGCAAAGCTTATATTTCTAAAGCCTTGAAATCTGTGTGTTGCTGGAAAGAGAACTGGGTCTTGTAAGCTCATATGTAGAGATAGAAAAGGCGCGGTTTGGGGACAATCTTCAGGTAATATCCGATATTAGCAATACGATAAAGACCGGGATACCTTTGCTTTCTATACAGCCATTGGTAGAAAACGCCATTATTCATGGTCTGAGAAAGAAAGGCGGTGTGGGTACTGTTTTCTCTTTGCAATATCCTCTATACTACTTTTTTTTGTTTTTATATTGTTCGAAAATTGTTTTATAAATAAGTTCATATCCGGCCTTATTGGGATGAATACCATCAGAGCATAAGAAATCAAAATAATTACTGCATTTCAAAAACGCACTGCGTATATCTATTATTGGAACAGCCATCTTTGATGCCAATAGCATAACCTCAACATTATACATCTCCTGCCAGCGGTAAATCATATCAACACTTCCAAGCCATTTCAGTATATTGTCACTATTAATGCCTCTGGAAATCCAGTTAAAATATCTGTTTGGTTCTAATGGAGGCAGAGTAAGAATTATTGGGTTACCGCCGTTGCTATGGATTTCATCGATTGCTTGCTTATATAATTCCCTGAATTCCCCAAGTGGCGTTTTGGGGACATGTTGCTTTTCAGGATTATCTGCAATTTCATTCCACGCGAAATCACAGTCATTACCGCCTAATTCCAAAAAAATGTTGTTATACCCCATAAGCTCACGAACATGCCGTTTAATAATTGACAGTCCTTTTGAGATTGTGCAACCAAACATGGAATAATTTTTTATGTTTATTTCATCCTGCCCAAATAGTTTTTCAGAATTCATTTTTACTACTTCATAACGGCTTGTATTAGGCTGTAATACAACTCCTTTTCCAATTGAATCTCCAAATATACAGATATTTACAGCACTCATATTTATTCCACCTCTTATACTAAATTATTTTGCCTCTTATGTTTGGCTTTTTAACCTTTTCTTTTTTCGATAATATAAAGAACTAATGTAACAATTGCTAAATATACTACATATATAATCCATGCTATGCCCCAAAGTTGAAACCACATTGACATTGACAAATAAATAATAGTTGTCAATGTGAATCCCAATGCCAGAAGGTGAATGGATTTTTCAAGTACCGTAGATTGTTTTAGATATACTATGTAATCAGTTAAAATGTAAAAAAACAGAATAACTACCGCAACCAACCAACTACGATTCCATACATTCTTAGAATACACTGTAGATAAATAAAGGGATGGGAAAACATAAAATACAGGTACTAAATTGAAGTAAATAATCGCTATGCCGCATCTAGCTAGAGTTTTAAAATTGAATAATTTTGCATATCCATATATTGTTACTGAAAAATAAACTAAATACGTAAAAGCGCCACCAACAACTATAAGCCATGTTTTCTCAAATGTTTTAAGAACAACCATACTTACAAAAAGATATATAAATGTTAGCGTGATGTAATAAAAGGAAGTTACAAATGCAGTATTTATAAGTTTCTTTTTCAGTGCACTTAAGGAACTGCCTGTTTCAACCTCTCTGATAGCATCTTTATAATCAATCATCATTTCAACTGCATTCTTGTAACTTTCATCTTCAGACATTCCTGAACTAAGACAATCATTATACTTATCAAGCATGATTGAATACAATTCCTCGCGAACTTCCAAAATCTTATTAGTTTTAGGATATAAGAGAAACTTTCTATTTAAATATTTCCTTAATTTTTTCTCCATCACAAGCCGCCTCCGATCAAGTTATTCAATACAATATTTATCTCTTTCCATTCATCGACTTTCTGAGCATACACATCCTTGCCTTTTTCGGTGATTCTATAATATTTTCGTCTTGCGCCATCATCTTCGCCACCCCAATAGCTTGTAATCAATTCATCTTTTTCCATGCGCTTGATAGCAGTATAAACAGTGGCATCCTTTATGTTGAACAAACCTTTACTGTTTTCAATAATGGTTTTCATAATTTCATAACCATATGAATCTTTTTTTATAAGAATAGCTAAAATAATTGTTTCAGTATTTCCTCTTAATATTTCACTAGAATAACTCAACACATCTCCTCCACTACCTAATCAGATTAGATATATTATATGGTTATTGCTTTTATTTGTCAACTATTATTAATTCACATATTATATGGATAGATAGCGGGAAAGACATTAGTCTGGAACGCTATGCGCATCTGCCTGTTTTAGATATGATAAAATCGCATAAACATATTAATGCTTTTAGTAAACATTATTGCGATACACCACAATATGATTTAGAAAATAACGATATTGGAATATAAGGGAAGTTACTTTTTTAATTGAGGGTGTCAAAAAAAGTGGTCATTATGGTTAAAAAAAGAGTTGAAAAAAGTAGCTAATAATGGTATAGTTATTAAGATTTGCTAACACCAATTATTGGGGGTATAGTTATGAAATCCTGTTTATTTTTATGCAGTTTTGGCTCTCTTTTTTCAAAGGGATTAAGCCTGAATGAGGCTGTCGATATGGCAGTTGAATATGGATTTGATGCTGTTGAACCTTATCCTGTCAATGAACTTTCAACATATAACCTGACTGCTGCTAAAGAATTTGGTGAGTACTGCCACAGCAAGGAAGTTGCCATCCCGTGTTTTTCAATGCTTGCCAAGCTTGAAGGTACAAATTACAAAGAAGAGGTAGAACGCCTGAAGGGATTTATAGATATGGCTGCTGCCATGGGTGCCGGTTTGTTCCATCATACTCTTGTTCCTTCTTTACAGCATAACGCAGCACAAATGCCTCTTTTAAAGAATATTTTACCGCAGCTGATTTCTGCATGTGAGGAACTCTGTGATTATGCTTCCCGGCACAATATCACTTGTTGTTATGAAGACCAGGGCTTTGTCATAAATGGTATTCGTGCATATGAGGAGTTTTACTTGAGCTTGGGAAGAGCTAACAAAGGTGTTGTTGCCGATCTTGGCAATATACTTTTTGTAAGTGAGAAACCTCAGGATTTTGTGGGCCATTTCGCACCTTTGGTGAAGCATGTACATATTAAGGATTATCTAGTTAAGCCCGGCAGCAGTCAATTTCCGGGAAAAGGATGGTATTTAAGTGCAAATGGAGATTATTTGCGTGGTACTATAGTAGGTCATGGCACTGTAGATTTTACTCAAACAGTCAAAATACTATTGCGGGCTGATTATAACGGCTATTACTCCTTCGAATTTGATGGTATGGAGGAGCCTGGTGAGGCACTTGCATATGGTTTGGCGAATCTTCGGTATTATTTTGAGGAAGCAAAGCGCCAGTTAAATGCATTCGAGGGTAAGAAACTTAGTAGTAATATTTGAAGAATGTGTCTTGAAAGAATCGTCCATATTTGACTTGCTGAAAAAATGACTAACTTATGCAAAAATAGGATTGAAGTACAGATAATTTGATATAATATAAAATAGAGATGATTAAGTTGAGATGATAATCAAACTGATGGGGAGTTGTATATGGGGATAAACGATATTATAGCTAAATATAACTTGCGCTTATTATTAATATTTGGATCATATAATACTGACAGGTTTACAGAAAATAGTGATATCGATTTGGCATATTTATCAGATAGAAATTTAAACATAGAAGAAGAGATGGAACTTCTTATGGATATGGTTGTCCATTTTATGCGCGATGGTATAGACTTGGTAAATTTGAATAAGGCTGATCCACTTTTATCATTTCAAATAGCATGCAACTCCAAAGTGCTATATGAAGAAAATAATAGTTATATTCTGTTTAAAATGAAAGCATCAGCAAGATATGCAGACACTAAGCATCTTAGGGTTTTAAGAAGAAAATTTCTACAAGAACAGTTGAAATCGTCAGGGTACATAGAGAAGACTGAAATGGAAGTGATTTAATGGGTAATTTTGAAGTGATTATTGAGAAATTAATAAAATTAAGAGAATATATTGAACAAATTAAAAAAATCAAACCAGATAGTTATGAACAGTATGTTTCGAAAATAACTATAAAATATGCAATAGAAAGAATAATACAGTTAATTATGGATATTGCACTGGATATAAACAATATTTTACTTGCCTATAATAAAAGACCACCTGCACCTGATTATTACAATTCATTTATCGATATAGCGGAATGTGGTGTACTTGATAGTGCTTTTGCTGTTTCTATAGCTCCTTCAACTGGTTTACGAAACAGACTTATACATGAATATGAGAAAATAAATGATGAAATTGTGTTTAATAGTATTAATAAAATTATTAGCGAATATCAAAAGTATGTAGTTATGGTTTTTGAGTACATAGAAAAGACATAAAAAATAAACATGTATTTATTAAACGGTGTGAGGCAATCCGATTAGTGGATTGCACTGATGTAATAACAAAGATAGAAGGTTCTTGATCTTCCAACACAGGCAAGACAAGAACCATTTCCATTTATCTGTAAATCTCTAAACTCCACGTTTGGAAAGCAGATATTCAGGTTGTATTTCGCTTATCTCCAGACCTTTCATGGCTTCACCCAGATTCTGGGAAACTTCAAGAAGTACTTCCGGGTTGTTATAGTTAGCTACTGCTGTTACAATAGCTTTTGCTGTTTTTGCCGGGTTCGCAGATTTGAATATACCGGACCCTACGAAAACGCCTTCACTGCCAAGCTGCATCATGAGAGCAGCATCTGCAGGTGTAGCTACTCCTCCTGCTGCAAAGTTAACTACCGGCAGGCGGCCTTTATTGTGAACGTATTGGATAAGGTCGTAAGGAGCACCAAGTTCCTTTGCTGTCACCATAAGTTCATCTTCTTTCATTGCGACAATTTTACTTATTTCACCCATAATAAGACGCATATGGCGAACTGCCTCAACAATATTGCCGGTACCTGCTTCTCCTTTTGTACGTATCATGCAGGCACCTTCACCGATCCTTCTTAAAGCTTCTGCAAGATTTCTGGCGCCGCATACAAAAGGGGTTTTGAAATCCCATTTGTTGATATGATAAACATCATCAGCAGGGGTCAGTACTTCACTTTCGTCTATGTAGTCAATTCTCAGTGCTTCAAGTATCTGTGCCTCAACCATGTGTCCGATCCTTGCCTTTGCCATAACCGGTATGGAAACGGTATTCATGATTCTTTTAATCATTCCAGGATCTGACATCCTTGCTACACCGCCCTGTTTTCGAATATCTGCAGGAACTCTTTCAAGAGCCATAACGGCAACAGCACCGGCTTCTTCTGCAATTTGTGCTTCCTCAGGTGTGGTGACATCCATTATTACTCCACCCTTTAACTTTTCAGCAAGGTTATTTCCTGAGTTATACCTTGTAATTACATTTTTACCAGCATTAGTATTATCTTTATAATTTGCATTTGTAGTTTTATTCTTACATAAATCCATATCAAAAACTCCTTTACAAATAATTTCTTTTAGTATAAAATAGCATTAAAAAGCGTATCGATACAATTAATTAAAATACACCTTTAATTATTTTGATATTAGCTATTTTAACAAGATTACAATATTATTCAATGAAAGTTGGTGAAATAACTTGAAATGTGTATCGATACAAATAGACAGAGAAGGTAGTGAACCTCTCTACATTCAGATATATAACGAAATTAGAAAATTGATTATGGAAGGCTGCTATAATAATAATGAAAGGCTGCCATCAATTAGATCTCTATCGAAACAATTGGGAGTAAACTCAGTTACAATTATTAATGCATATCGTCTGCTGCAAAATGATGGATTTGCGGTGGTGAAAACAGGGAGCGGTGCTTATGTGAGAAAGCGGGAGTTAAAAGTAATATCAGCCGGTTCTGAATCTATATCGGATGAGCTTTATACAAGTGAAGATATAGAACTAATGAATAAGGGTAGTATTGATATTAGTTCTGCTATAGTTAATTTCGCTACTACAACCCCATCACCTGATATTTTTCCCTTGGAAGATTTTAAAAGGGCAATTATTGAAACTATGGATTCGGATGGAGCGGAGGCGTTTAATTATCAGGAAAGCCTTGGATTTGAGGGGCTTCGCCAAATAATAAGCAAAGAGTTTCTTTCAAAGGGAATAAACGAACAGACACACAATATCCAGATTATTTCAGGTGCACAGCAGGGTATAGACATTGTAGCTAAAGCTCTTCTAGGTCGGGATGATTGTGTAGTTGTAGAGAGACCTACCTATGTGGGCGCAAATGCAGTTTTTAAATCCAGAGGAGCTAAAATTGTTGGTGTTGATATTAAAAATGACGGAATGGATATGGAGGAACTGGCTTCTGTAATGAGAAAGTACAGGCCCAGGATTATATATACAATACCAACCTACCATAACCCCACAGGTTATGTCTATTCTCTTGAAAAAAGAAATGAACTTCTGCGTCTGGCAGCAGCGTTTGGAAGCTATATTATAGAGGATGATTACCTTAGTGAATTGAATTATTATGGAACTACTGCGGTATCATTAAAAAAACTGGATGAAAATGACCGGACAATATTTGTAAAAAGCTTTTCAAAGCTTCTTATGCCTGGGCTTCGTATCGGTTTTATGGCAGTACCCGATCATCTTATGGAAGAAATCAATAGTGCTAAACGAGCAACGGATATTTCTACCTCAGGTCTTATACAGAGAGCCTTTTCCCGTTATATTGAAGCAGGTCTGTGGGAAAAACATTTGAGCAGAATAAAGCAGATATACATAAAAAGATATGAGCTTATGCTATCTTATTTAAATGACATGAAAGAATATGGCTTGAAATTTACACAGCCTGGAGGTGGTTTTAACTTCTGGGTTAAACTTCCTATAGGAATGGATGCCAATATGCTTTATTATCAGACATCTAAAAGGGGTGTAGTATTTATACCCGGAAGCATTTTTTCATATGGACGAAGCACCATAGGGGCGGATTATGTCCGTTTAAGCTTTGCCCAGGCGAATGAACAAGATATCAAGTATGGGATGTCAGTACTAAAAGATTGCATTGAAAATATCACCAAAGGCTATAGCAGTACAAATAGGGTTTATCCACTTGTATAGGCTTATAGTGTCTTTCCTTTATAAGTTTTAAGAGTGCATTTGATCAATGCACACAAATAGTACAATAGTACTAATGGTATTGACCAATGTATACCTAAGTAGTGTATAATATGCTTATAAATAAAGAGCAAATACTGCATGGTTAGAAAATATATGCCAAGTATTTAACAAGACTCTAATAAAACCCTGCAATTGGCTCTAACAAAACCTGCAACTAATAATTTTGATATTGATATTAAGATTATTATTGATATTAACATTAAGATAAGGAGTTATATTTATGAAAGTGTTATTTATAGGTGGTACGGGTACAATAAGTACTGCTGTATCTGAACTTGCAGTGAAAAAGGGAATTGATTTATTCCTCTTGAACAGGGGAAATCGTGGGGAATTTTTTCCTGAAGGGGCTACTCTGATTAGAGGAGATATCAGGAATATAGAAACAATACATAAAATATTGGATGATTATAAATTTGATGTTGTGGTTGACTGGGTAGCATTTACTCCGGACCACATCGAAGCAGACATAGGTCTTTTCAAAGGAAAGATAGGGCAGTACATATTTATAAGTTCAGCATCAGCATATCAGAGACCACCGGCCCATTACCTGGTTGATGAATCAACTCCGCTGAGCAATCCTTACTGGCAGTATTCAAGAGATAAGATTGCATGCGAGCAAGTACTGATGGAGGAATACCGTAAAAGTGGATTTCCATGTACAATTGTACGACCTTCGTATACATATGGGAAAACGATGATACCTTTCATATTTAACAGTCGGGAATACAGGTGGACTTTGGTTGATCGTATTAGAAAAGGTAAAAAAATCATAGTTCCGGGAGATGGTACTTCTCTCTGGACCCTCACACATAATACTGATTTTGCAAAGGGATTTACAGGGTTAATAGGAAATCTTCAATCCATAGGTCATGCTTTCCACATTACGTCAGATGAGGTTCTTACCTGGGATCAGATTGCATATATAATTGGAGATGCAGTAGGCGCAAAACCTAATATAATTCATATTCCATCAGAATTTATAGGTGTTTTTTCACCTGAACATATAGGTGGACTGCTGGGTGATAAATCAGTAAGTGTCATATTTGATAACAGTAAAATTAAACGGTTTGTACCGGGTTTTACTGCTACAGTGCCTTTTTCAGAAGGTATAAAAGGGACTGTTGATTGGTATGAATCTAACCCGGACAGGTGTGCTGTAGATGAAGAGTTTACTAAACTTTGTGATAGAATAATCACAGCATATGAGGGAGCAATAAGGGATGGCTCTTAACTTGCCTGTTCTGACAGGCAAATCAAGGGCCATACCCTTTTATACTCTTTTACAAAAATATTACATTCACTTTACAATATACTAAACATTGTTTAAATATAGAATAAAGTGTAATATCTTAAGTAATATCTCCGATATATTTTATATAGAGGTTTTCGGCTGTTTTAACAAAAAAAGGAGAGAAAACATGTACTATTACATAAATTTAGGTGTTACATATATAAAATCAATAAATATTGATGGCAAAGAATACATAAATAATGACTACATACCTAATGCTTGTATAAAATTGGGGGTTCCCTATATCAAAACATTAAAATATAATGGGGTTGAATATTTTAATCTGGATTATAAGGAACCCGTAGAACATAATAAGGATTATAGGGGAAAATCCTTAAAATGAAAAAAACTTAATTACTAGCAAGAGCCAGTACTGCGTCCATGATTTTTTCAATATCCTCCTGGGGCAGACCTTTAGTTAAAACATGTCTGTCAAGCAGCATGGATTGTACTCCTAAAAATTTCAAAACAGGAGGTATCATGTTGCTGTTAATAACTACAAGCTCCGGATTTTCATGTAAATATTTTATTGCCATTAGTACTAACCACCTTTTTATAATAATCAATAAATTAGTAACTATTTGAGCATAAATTGGTATTTTTTATAGTATGCACAATATGTACAATATAGAACGAAAAACAGAAAATAAAAACAAACAAATACAAAACAAATGGGCACCTGGATTTAATTAACCAGTTGCCCACAACGATTACTTGAATTATAAATCGAATAATATTTGACTTGTAGAAAACAAATTTGCATATCAATGCATATATATATTGTTATTATTATTCTAATATAATTAATAATGCTTCGGCAACCTGGCAATCATAGAAAGAAAAACCTTTCCTTAGACCCATAGCTTTGCGTCACTGCCTTTCGACAGATATGCTATTATCGTGCAACAATATTCAGTTTTTGCAAACACCACTACTTAAGTGTTTATCCTATTTACACATGTTATATCAATAGTACATCATTCAAAAATACATCATTCAAAAATACATCATTCAAAAATACATCATTCATACTTAACTATCTAATTATATATAATATTCCATATTTCAAAAAAAAGCAATAATATTTTTCAAATTTCCTAAATTTTCTTAAATTTTTAAAAAATTCATGTTAATCATGCCTCACTACTGTTTTTGCTGTTATTATCATCGCTAATGCTGTTTTTCAAAGCACTTATAGCGTCCATAATTTTTCGTACATCCTCAGGTGGAATGCTCTGCTCACTCATTTCCATTGCAAGTTCCAAATATTCGACACCTATATTTCGCAATTCTGTGGGCATTTTATCATTTTCAATCATAGTCAGATTTTTATTATCAACTCTTCCCAGGAGCCAGTCTACGCTGACATTAAAATAGTCAGCTATTTTTAAGATAATATTATATTCAGGAGTTCTTTTTCCACTTTCATACAAGCATATAGTACTGTCGTATAAACCAAAAAGATTTCCAAACTGATGTTGAGTCAGATTATATTCTTTTCTTAACTGTTTAATTCTATTTCCTATCATTACCTATTATGCTCCTTATTGGTTAAATTACATGATAATATTAAATTCTATTACAACATATTATATTTTACAAGAGGAATTCTTAGTAAAGAGGAGGCAACATTGATTAAAATGTAAAATGTAATCAAATTGTAATAAATAAACACTAAAAAATTATATAAAAAAGTCGAAAAAATATAAGGTGACAAATTTCATTAATAAATATATAATAAATAATATGATAAATGAGCATTGTTATATGCCTATGCCATAAATTAAATTGTTTAATATGCAAAAATCATAAAATATAGAATAAACATGGTAAATCGGGGAAATAGGATATATTTGGGTTGACAAAAGTATGTTAAAAAAGTAAAATGTCAATCAGTAATTATCTAGCATAACCGAGTCAATAATTATGAAAAGGTGAATTAATAATGGAACTTAAAGAATATTTTAATATTTTATTAAAGAGAGCGTGGCTGGTTATTGCATTGCCTGTTATAGCAGCCTTAATTTCAGCCTATGTGAGTTTCTATATGTTAACTCCGGTATATGAGGCAAACACAACTTTATATATAATAAACAAAACTAATGGATCGGAGTTTCAAATTGCATATAACGATCTTCTCATAAGTCAGCAATTGGTAAAAGATTATAAGGAATTTGTAAAAAGCAGGCGGGTGATCAGCCAGGTTATAGAACAACTTGGTATAGAAGGTATCTCTGCATCTGCTATGGCTGCGAAGGTTAATGTTAATGCCAAAAACGAAACAAGGTTTATTGAGATAAGAGTACAGGATAGTAATCCAGCATTAGCTGCAGATATTGCCAATAAGCTGGCAGATGTTTTTAAAAATGAAGTAGTGGAATATATGAAGGTTGAAAACGTAAATATAGTTGACACTGCGCAACAACCGGGCAATCCTATTAAACCCAAGCCGATGATGAACATAGCTGTAGCTTTTATTGCGGGTCTGCTTTTTGGTGCAGGACTGGCCTTTGCAATTGAATATCTTGATGATACCATTAAGTCAGCAGAGGATGTAGAAAAATATCTGGGTGTTACAGTACTTGGCGCAATACCGGAGTTCTCAGGTAAGTAACACTGATATTTAAAATATGAAGTTACAAATAAATTGGGGGAAAGATGGATGGCATTAGTTGAGAAAAAAATATATAAATTACTTTATGAATTAAATATACCGGCAGAAGAAGCCTATAAAACTTTAAGATCTAATATACGCTTTTGTGGTGTAGTAAATAAAATTAAAACAATAACTATAACGAGTTGTGTGCCTGGAGAAGGTAAAACAACAACTGCAGTAAACCTGGCAATGTCTATGGCAAAAGCAGGTATAAAAACATTGCTTGTAGATGTAGACTTAAGAAGGCCAATGGCCGAAAAATTACTGAAAGTAAATCAAGATATTGGAATGACAAACTATATAACAGGGGAAAATAGTATTAGTGAAGTTGTACATAGCACTGGTATTGAAAACTTCTACCTTATTCCATGCGGTCCAATACCTCCAAACCCTGCAGAACTTCTAAGCTCAGAGATGTTTTCCGACTTTACAAAAATCATTAAAGACCAATACTTTGAAATTATTGAAGGAAGTTTTGATATGATAATTTTCGACACTCCACCGCTGGGAAGCGTTATTGATGCAGCATTGCTGGCAGCGCAGACCGACGGTACCATACTGGTAATCAAATCGAAGTCTATTAACTGCAAGCTTGCACAACAAGTAAAAGAGCAGTTGGATAAAGCAAATGCATACCTTCTTGGTGTGGTTCTTAATCATGTAAAGAGGAAAGATTATCAATATGGATATGGGTATGGATACAAGCACTATGATTATTACTATACAAAGGATAAGCCAAAAAAGACATTATTTGAAAAACTGTTTAAAAGGTGATAACTATATAAATATAGTAGTCACTAAAATAAGGATAGAAGGGTTAAATTACAGTGATTGATATACACAGCCACGTAATCTTTGATATAGATGATGGTTCAAAGGATCTTGAAGAGTCCCTGAAAATGATGTCTGATGCTGAAAAGGCAGGGGTAAAAACAATTATTGCCACACCACATTTCAGGGAACATGTATTATCCCCTGACAAAACCTTTGAAAATTTACAGATATTAAAAGAGAAATCAAGGGATTTAGGCGTAGATATCAGAATAGGATTTGAGATAATTCTCCATCCCATGTTACTACAGGGTGAAGATATTATTGAAAAGCATACAATAGAAGGAACAAGATTTATACTTATAGAATTCCCGTTTACAGGTTTTTTTAATCAAAGTTTTACACTTTTGACAAAACTTCAATTTAGGAAACTAAAACCTATAATAGCGCATCCTGAGAGGATAGAGGCTTTCTATAAAAATAGGGATATAATAGTCGATCTAAAAGGTAAAGGCTGCCTTCTGCAGGTAAATGCGGGAAGCATAGTGGGTTATTATGGTGAACGTGCAAGGACATTTGCCAAATGTATAATCAAGAGCAGAATGGCTGATTTTGTAGCGTCTGATGCTCACAAACCGCAATATTATTTACCAATGTATAAAAGTGCATTTAGTAAGGTAATAAAGTGGACAGACAATGAATATGCTGAAAAATTGTTTACAAAAAATGGGGAAGCTATTTTTGAAGTATAGGAATCTATAGGAGCCCCCAAAAATTACCATTAGGTGATTAGAAAGGGGATTCACCTTCCCGCTTTAAGGGTATATGATAACATAAATGAACATAAAATTGGTTCAATTATTGGAACTTATTAATATCATAGTATAGGAACATTTATTTAGGGGCCGATTATTTTGGACCAAAATAAAAATAAGCGAATATATTTATCACCTCCCCATCTAAATGGGTATGAGCTTGCATTTGTTAAAGAAGCATTTGATACGAATTGGATAGCACCCCTAGGACCTCATACAGATGCATTTGAAAATGAAATTGCAAGATATGCAGGTGTTAAGCATGCTTTAGCCATTTCATCAGGAACCGCAGCAATACATTTAGCCCTCAAGTATTCAGGCGTCCGTCAGGGCAATTATGTATTTTGTTCATCATTTACATTTGCAGGAAGCTGTAATCCGATTATGTATGAAAAAGCAACACCTGTTTTCATTGACTCAGAACCGGATTCCTGGAATATGTCACCTGCAGCGCTGGAAAAAGCTTTTCAATGGGCTGATACACGAGGCAAAATGCCTAAAGCAGTGATTGTTGTTAACCTTTATGGCCAGAGTGCGGACTGGGACAGGATATTACCCATATGCCAGCATTACAGTGTACCTGTTATAGAAGATGCTGCTGAGTCTCTGGGAGCAACATATAAAGAAAGGCAGACAGGAAGCTTTGGATACTTTGGTGTATTTTCTTTTAATGGCAACAAGATAATAACTACATCCGGCGGAGGAATGGTTGTATCAAATGATGAAGATGCAATAAAGAAACTTAAATTCTGGGCAACACAGGCCAGGGAACCCGTCAGACATTATGAACACAGGGAAATAGGTTACAACTACCGATTATCAAATATTTGTGCTGCTATTGGATTGGGTCAGCTTAAAACAATTGATGAACGAATAGATGCAAAAAAGAGAATCTGGGATAAATATAAAAAAGCATTTAAGGATATCCCAGTAAAGATGATGCCGGTAATGCCGGAAGGAAACCCAAATTGGTGGTTATCAGCAATTACTGTTGATAATAATTGCAGCAAAAAACCGGAGGACATTATCGTTGCGTTGGAGAATGAGAATATTGAATCCCGGCCACTATGGAAGCCCATGCACATGCAGCTTGTTTACAAAGATTATCCGTTTTTTACACATTTCAGCAATGAAAGAAAAAGCTCAAACACCTGTAAAAATACTGAAATAAGTAAAAGTATAGAAGTAAGTGAAGATTTATTTAAGAGGGGGATTTGCTTGCCTTCGGGGTCGGCAATTACGGAAGAAGAGCAGGAAAGGGTAATATCCGTTGTTAATGAAGTGCTCTATTAGGGTAAATTTTGAGAATAACATATAAAAATTCCTGATACTTGCTAAAATTTGCTCTAAATTATGGAAGGCTTACCCATAATTGGCGGGCGCATATTTTATTTTTTAACAATATAATTATAATTGTTTTATTCAGATTATTTTGTGAGTTTGATTTCGCCCGTAGCTGAATTTAAAGGCTCCAAGTACCGTAACAATAGCTTCTGGAGTATATTTCCTGAATAATTTTAAATGTACCCAGAATTGTCCAAAAGTATTGTATAGAAGTAGCAATAATGGTATAATGTAAACAAAAATATAAAGGTGGAATGCTTAAATGAATGCTACGGGGATTGTTAGAAAATTAGACCCGCTTGGAAGGATTGTTTTACCTGCGGAGCTTAGGAAGTCGTTAGATTTGAATGTGGGTGCTCCATTAGAAATCTTTGTTGATGGCAATAAGATATTGCTTAAGAAGTATGAACCTGTATGTGTATTTTGCGGAGAAGCAAGGGATGTTTCAAGCTATAAGGGGAAACTAATTTGTAATGTATGTATCGATGAATTACGAAGTTAATATGCATTGTATATTTCAGTTTTTCTCAAAAGTATATTAGTAGACATGGAAGGAAACAAACGGATAGGTTAATTTGTACTGTTCTGTTTAATTTGAATAATGATAGATAAAAAACAAAGGAAAACAAAATTACGAGTTTATACCCATTGGCTAGTTGTTTTATTTTATATGACTATGATTTTTTATTTTTCAAGTCAGGATGGAACAAAATCCCATAACGTTTCTGCGGGGTTACTTGGGTATATTAAGTTGGCTGTTTCTTTGTTCTCTGAAAGGTTTCTTGAGTTTTTTTCTTATACAGGTAAAAACTATGAGTTTTTTTTGAGAAAAACAGCCCATTTTACAGAATACTTTGTTTTATCACTGCTTTTTTATAAAACAATGATAGTCAGCAACATAAGAGCTGGAAAAAGTATTGTTATAACTTTGGCATTTTGTTTTCTATATGCAGTTTCTGATGAGATTCATCAGATATTTGTTCCTGGGAGAGCCTTTGCTTTAAGAGATGTTATTATTGATACATTAGGTGCTGCTTTTGGACTTAGTGTATTGATGATAGGTAAAATTATTAAGGAAAGAACAGTAAAATGTAAAGAATAAGCAAATGATGACAATAAAAGAGGCTTTTAGATATATGTAAATTCTGGGAATAAAATAAATAATAGGGGGTGGACGCGATATTATGCGTCGGATGTTTAAAGCTTTTGGGGTAGCTTTAGTTGATGTTATGTTAGTACTAATGTCAATTTTACTTGCTTTTTTGTTGAAATATGACTTTAGTATTACTAATATAATGAATAATTATATGGCAGATATTGCATACATATTACTAGTTTCATTAGTTATTAAAATTATATGTTTTAAGATTTTCAAACTTTACAGCAGCCTTTGGAAATATGCAGGTATATATGAAGCTATTAACGCAGGCATGGCTGTTTTTGTATCTAATACATTAGTTATTGCTTTATGTTTTATGTTGCCTATATCTGTTCCAGTCTCTGTATTGATAATGAACTTTTTGCTGGATTGCATACTAATAATTGGTATAAGGTTTATTTACAGAATTGCTTATATTGTTATGAAACATAAATTCAATAACAATAATTCTGATGAATCTGAATCTAAAAAGCTTATGATTATCGGTGCTGGAGAAGCAGGATCGGTTATTGTCAAAGAGCTTGAACACAGCTTTTTAAATAGCAGAGCAGCAGCTATTATTGATGATGATGAACTTAAGAAAGGGAAAAAACTCCATGGAGTTCCTATAGTAGGCAATAGAAAAGATATTGTAAGCATAGCAGAGAGAAACAATATAGATGAAATAATTATTGCCATACCATCAGCACCAAGAAAAGACATTAATGAAATATTCAACGAGTGTTCAAAAACCAAATGTAAGGTAAGAATACTTCCATCCATTTCTCATCTGATTGATGGAAAAGTTTCCATTAAAAAGGTAAGGGATGTACAACTGGAGGATTTGCTTGGAAGGGAGCCGGTGAAGCTTGATATTGAGAATATAGCTTTATATCTTAAAGATAAGGTTGTATTGGTAACCGGGGGCGGAGGATCCATTGGTTCTGAGCTTTGCAGGCAAATAGCAGCTTTTTTGCCACAAAAATTAATAATACTTGACAATTATGAAAATAATGCCTATGATATACAAAACGAACTATACCATAAATTCCCTAAACTGAATATAGCTGTTGTAATCGCAAATATAAGAGAAAAACAGAGACTTGAAAGTATTTTCATGAAGCACAGTCCGGAGGTAGTATTCCATGCGGCGGCTCACAAGCATGTTCCCCTTATGGAGGACAACCCTACAGAGGCCATTAAGAATAATGTGTTCGGTACTTTAAATGTTGCTGAATGTGCTGATAAATACAGGGTGTCCAGATTTATACTTATATCTACCGATAAAGCAGTAAATCCTACTAATGTTATGGGAGCTACAAAGAGAATTGCTGAAATGATTATCCAAGCTATGGACAAGCATAGTAAAACTGAATTTGCAGCTGTAAGGTTTGGCAATGTTTTAGGGAGTAATGGAAGTGTTATTCCATTATTTAAAAAGCAGATTGAACAGGGAGGCCCGGTTACGGTAACTGATCCTGAAATAACAAGGTTTTTTATGACCATACCTGAGGCAGCTCAATTAGTTATTCAGGCAGGTGCTATTGCTAAAGGAGGTGAAATATTCGTCCTTGATATGGGGCAACCTGTAAAAATTCATGATTTAGCAAGAAATCTTATTAAGCTTTCCGGATATGAACCCGATAAAGATATTAAGATAGTTTTCTCAGGGTTAAGGCCGGGAGAAAAATTGTATGAAGAGCTCCTCCTTAAGGAGGAGGGTCTAAAGGCAACAAAGCATAATAAAATATACGTTGCGAAACCAATTTTTACCGATCTGGCACTGCTAAAAAGAGAATTAGGCATTTTATATAACCTGCTTACAAAGGATACAGAAAACATAGTTGCTTATATACCTACTATTGTTCCAGCGTATAGCAGAAATAATAAGGTAGTGTCGGACAGGCATTACACCAATATATAATTTATTAAATTAGGAGGTTTTATGCAATGAGGAAAAAGTTATTAGCATTTGTAATAATAGTAGCAGTACTAGCCACACAGTTCTGTGTGACAGCAGTATTTGCGGATAAAGCTGATGTAAAGTATGCTGTTGATCAGTTAAAAGGGTTAAGTGATGAAAACAAGGGGTTATTGCTCCAGAATATTTGGGATTTCTGTGTAGCAAAGATTGGTGATGGGATGGTAATTTCTGAAGATGAAATTCTATCAGCAATTATAAACAGCTTAAATGATGCTGGCAGTGGAGACTTGATTTCTGATAACCAAGTGGCGGGCGATAATAAAATTGGTAAAGAATCCGTCAGAATAATAATAAGAGAACTATTAGATTATAAAGATATAATTATGGATTATTATAATCAGTACAAAGATATTGTTACGAAATCATATGTAAAGAGTTTTCTAGGTCTTCCTCCTGAAGCAACAGAAGGACAGGTTTATGTGGCTTTACTGCCTTATTCTGTTCCCGTAATAACAACAGATGCTTCAACAGGTAAATTTGACAGAAATGAGGATGTATCAGCAGCAGTAGCCAGAAAGCTAGGAGCAGATAAGGGAACATTTGAACTACTCCTTGGAGATATGAACAGCAGGATTGACGAGCTTGTTGATAAAATAGAAGCTAAGATTGGTGTAAATGGAATTACCAGGGAAAATGTGATTTATGTTCTGGATATATATACCCTTTATGAATATGATCCTTCAGCTCCTGCTGTTAGCTCATCTACTCCTGCAAATAATGCTACAGGCGTAGGTATTAATTCTTCAATTACTGTTAAATATAGCAAGAATATATATGAAGACAAATTGGCTGCAATTAGTCTCAAGTCGGGTTCAACTGAATATGCAGTGCAATGTTCCATAGAAGGTGGTACTCTTAAAATTACTCCCAAATCACCTCTGGCATATAATACTACATACACTGTAACAATACCAAAGGGAGCTGTAGCAAGTGAGGTAATGAGGCAAGCAGATGCATATACACTTACATTCACCACAGAAAGCCAAGGTGGTGGCGGTCCCGTTACTCCTCCCTCAGATGATGGTACAGGCGGAACAACTCCAACAGAACCTGAAGATCCAAAAACTGATGAACCTGAAACCGAAGAAACAAAAACATTGACTGAAATAGAAAAAATTATCGAATCAATAGATGAGAAAGCTTTATCTGAAGCTACAGGCACTTCACTCGAAAAGCTTGCAGAGGAAACAGAAGCTAAGGTTGCCAAAGTATCTCAGCTTGTTGACCAAGTGAAAGATCCTGAAAAGGTATTTGAGTATGCAAAAGAACTTCTAGATAATATTGGAACTCTGCCAGCTAAACTTGAAGCTGCAAACAATTATGAAGCATATGATTCAATTTCAAAGGAATTAAGCAAGCTTGCTGAAACAGTAATAAGCATTGCAGGCACCTTAAAGGTTGATGTTGAAGCAGCTGAGGGGAAAGTTGAAGGCGAAGCTAAACTTGGTGAGGTAAAAGCTGGAGAGCTCATTGATGAAGGTACTTCAGAATCACTTGATTTGATACTTGCTATGGCAAAACAATTAAATGAATTACTTGAAAAAGCAGGAATGGAAGCTGAAATTGAGCCATTACTTTATCTTAATGCGGTTAGCGGTTCTGATAATGTAGCTTCTGCTGAATTGAAAATACCTGCAAATCTAATTATTGCCGCAAAAGAGAAGGGTATTGCCGGAGTAGTTGTTACAACTGATGTTGCAGAATTTACAGTTCCAGCTGATGCTATTGAACTGAAAAAGGACAGTGTTATAGTACTTAATTCAGAGAAAAAAGACAATGAAGCTCTGTCCGATGAAGTAAAAAAGCGTGTAGGTGATGCTCCGGTATATGATTTTTACTTTACAGTGGACAATGAAAGAGTGGCGAAATTCAATAAGTTAATTACGGTTTCCATACCTTACACACTCAAGGAGGGTGAAGATGCAGAAAAAGTAACTGTATTCTATATAAATGAAAAAGGTGAACTGGAAAACATCATTGGTGTATACGATGATGAAACCAAACGTGTATACTTTGAAACAGAACATTTTAGCATGTATACAGTTAAAGTCAACAATGTAAAATTCAACGATGTAGCAAGTACTTTCTGGGCAGCAAATTATATAGAAGTTATGGCATCAAAGGGAGTTGTCAAAGGTATAGGCGGTAATTTATTTGCTCCTGACAAAAATGTTACCAGAGCTGAATTTGTAGCAATGATAGTAAGGGAATTCAAGCTGTTTGATGACAAAGCTGTGAATAACTTTAGCGATGTCAATGAAAAAGACTGGTTCTATCCAGAGGTAACATCTGCTGCAAAACTGGGTATTATACAGGGAAGACCTGGAGGAATATTTGCTCCAAATGATAAAATAACAAGAGAAGAAATGGCTAAAATACTTAGTAATGTTCTTACAGGAATAATGGGCAAAAAAATGCCTGCAAACAAGGCTGCTTATCTGGATTCATTTAAAGACAAGGATAAGATTGCGGATTATGCTATAGATGCAGTTGCATTAGGCTCAAGATATAAGTTCTTTGCAGGAAGACCTGATGGTACCTTTGCACCTAAGGATAATGCCAACAGAGCTGAAGCATCCAAACTGATTTATATGCTATTCTACATGGAATAAACAGGTAACGAATATATAATAAACAGGTAACGAATATATAAGTAAAAAAATCACTCTGCATAATAGAATGCAGGGTGATTTTTTATTTTCATTAATATAAATAAAAATTTTGATATACTTGTACAAAATATGTTAAAATAGTTATATCACAAAGTGTTTGTTAGAGTAGTTATCTGCCCACTACCCTAAAGGGTAATTGCTTGCAAGAAGTAAAAGGAAACAATTATATATTGAAGGGGTATGTTTAGATGAAATGGAAACCATTAATTATCATTGTAGTTGTTGTTTCGGTGCTTGGAGTATTGAGTAAAGTTGCAATTGACCATATTTTCAGCTTTATTTTAATGTCACAATTTTCTGAAATAAATATAGACATGAATAGTCTTTTGTCCGGCGATAATGGTGGCAATATTCAAAGCTTGCCAGGTAGTCTGGATAATAAGAATAACAACATAGCTGAAGTTAATAATATTAATAATGCAAATAATAAAGCAAATAATAATGCAAATAATAAAGATATAAAAAATGCCGATAATATTAAAGACCCTGAAAATATTAGTACTGCTAATGGTAAGAATAATAATGATGGTATTATACATAACACAAAAGACAGCATAAGTAATGGAGATGGAAGTAAGATAGATGTCAGGGCCAGCGGAAATACAAATAGTGATGCGGACTGTAGTAATATAAGCAGTAATACTCATGGTAATGAAGGTAGTGATATAAGCGATACTTCAGGTATTGATGGAAAAAATCAAGTAGTAAGTAACTCAGATGGAGATATTAATAATAAAATAGATAGTAATTCAGATGATGCTGCAAATAGTAATGCAGGTAAAAATGTAACTGGAAATGCAACTGGAAACATTGCCGACGGGAACAGTAACAATAATGGTAATAAGAGTGGTGACAATATTGTTAATGGAATAGATGACAGCCATACTGTAGGTGGCCGGAATAATAGCACTGACAGCCAAACCAGCAATGGAAATAGTTCTATTATTGTTACTGAAGATAAAATCAAAGAGGCTGAAAAACAAGTAAGTACAGGTGATAAGCTGAAAGCTTTGCAAATACTTCTTTCGAAACTTGAGCCTTCAGACATAGCAATTCTTAAAAATATGCTTTTGGGCGGCAAGGTTACAGCTGAAGAGATGAGTAAGGCCAAGAGTATTATTAAAAAAAGAGTTACTGAAGAAGAAAAAGAAACTCTAAAGGAAATGTATAACAAGTACAACTACCTTGTAGAAGATTAAAGGAAATGTTTAAGAAAAAAACAACTACGAAAAATATAATTATCAAAAGTAAATATAAATGCAAATGTAAAGGCAAGGTGATTTTATGCATGGAATAATAAATGCATACATTTTTCCCCATCCACCTATAATCATACCTGAAGTAGGCAGAGGGAGGGAAACTGATGCCGCTAATACAATAGAAGCTGCTAGAAGAGCAGCAAAGGATATAAGAAATGATAATCCAGATACGATTATTATAACTACACCACATGGGCCGTTTTTTGAAGACTATTTCCATATACCTGTTACAGATTTTTTGCAAGGTGATATGGGAAATTTCGGAGCACCAAAAATAAAGCTTAAGTTTAAAAATAATATTGATCTTATTAATAGAATTAAAACAAATGCCCTATCAGAAGGAATATATGCCGGGGGATTAGATGACAAATTAATGAAAGAGATGCGTATTTCACAAGGGATGGATCACGGAGCCATGGTACCTTTATATTTTGTCAGCAGGGAACTGACGGATTTCAAGCTGGTGCTCATATCACTGGCTAATATGCCATTTAAGGATCTATATAGATTTGGTATGTGTATAAGCAAGGCAGTGGCAGAATCAGGCGAAAGGATTGTGTTCCTTGCAAGCGGCGACCTTTCTCATAGTTTGACTGAAGATGCGCCTTGTGGTTATAATAAAAAGGGAGAAGAATTTGACAAGCTTTTGATTAAATATATCTCAGAAGGTGATGTCGAGAGCATACTCAACTTTGACAGAAATTTTTGTGAGCAGGCTGCCGAATGCGGTCTAAGATCCTTTATAATTATGCTGGGGGCTCTGGATGGTTATGAAATACATCCCGAAGTGTACTCATATGAAGGCCCTTTTGGGGTTGGATATTCCGTAGCCAAAATCGGCATCGGTAAGAAAAATTCAAAAAGAGAGTTATTGAAAGAATATGAGAGAATTCTTAAGGAAAAGATAGATAAAATAAGAGCAGGTGAGGATCATTATATATCTTTGGCCAGGATGGCATTAGAAGCATATGTAAGAGAAGATAGACTCATAAAACCGTATGAAATTGGATATTTACCAGAGGAAATGCTTAACGAAAGGGCAGGGGCGTTTGTATCCATAAAAAAAGATGGTAATTTGCGTGGATGCATAGGTACTACAGGCCCCACCAGGGGAAATCTGGCTGAAGAAATCATCCATAATGCTATAAGTGCAGGGACAAAAGACCCAAGGTTTTACCCTGTGGAAGAGGTTGAGCTTGGAGAGCTGGTATATTCAGTTGATATATTGAAAGAGCCTGAACGAGTCAAATCAATAGAAGAGTTGGATGTAATAAGATATGGGGTAATTGTACGATCAGGATTTAAATCAGGACTTCTGCTTCCTAATTTGGAAGGCGTTAATACGCCGGAAGAGCAGGTTTCAATAGCCCTTAAGAAAGCAGGGATAAAGCCCTATGAAAAATATACAATGGAGAGATTTGAAGTTATCAGGCATGAAGTGAAATAGGAACAGCAAAATAAGAATTATCGTGCAGCAAAACTACAGTCACATAGATATGACCCGGTGGAAAATACAAGGTTGTATAAGAAGGAGCTATTGGAGGTGGGGAACAGATTAATGAGCAGAAAAGCCATGTACTTTGAGAAAATTGAAAATGGAAAGGTGCATTGTTATCTCTGCCCGCATAACTGCATAATAAGCCCGGAGAAGGTTGGTATGTGCAGGGTCAGGCAGAATATTGACGGTGAGCTATATTCCTTAAATTATGGGAAGATTACGTCTATTGCTCTTGACCCTATAGAAAAGAAACCCCTGTATCATTTTCATCCTGGCAGTAAAATACTTTCTGCAGGCACCTTCGGTTGCAATTTAAAGTGTTCATTTTGCCAGAACTGGACTATAGCTCATGACATTCCGGAATCCTTCGAAATTACTCCGTCACGGTTGGTGCAGGAAACCGAAAAAAATGTTTCTGAAGGTAATATTGGTATAGCATATACCTATAATGAACCGTCGATATGGTATGAATTTGTGTACGAAACATCTAAGCTCATAAAAGGAAAAGGCCTTTTAAATGTTCTGGTAACAAATGGATTTATAAATAGTGAGCCATTAGAGAATCTGATGCCATATATAGATGCAATGAATATAGATGTAAAGGCTTTTAATTCCTCTTTTTACAAGGATGTGTGCAAGGGAGATGGAGCTTTGGAATATATAAAGAGTACTATTGAGCAGGCTTCCCAAAAGTGCCATTTGGAAGTAACTACTCTGGTAATACCGGAATTAAATGATTCCATGGATGAAATAGGAGAGTTGGCCAAGTGGCTTGCATCAATATCAAAAGACATAGTATTGCATTTATCCAGATACTTTCCCAATTACAGGATGAACAAGCCAGCAACGCCGCTAAAAACTCTTAATGCAGCAGCGGAAAAAGCTTCTCATTATTTAAGGTATGTTTATCTGGGTAATGTATAAGTGGGTAGTGGGTAGTGAATGTATTTCATTTATATTAAAAAATATAAAATGTATTTACATTTATTGAAAAAACAAGGTATAATTCAAATGATAAATTTATAACACAACGATACTTTTTAAGAGTATTCATAAAGGTGTGAGGTTGCTTGGATTTTTTCTACAAAATAAATATTAAGGAGTTGTTTAACAACTTTGTAGGGTATGTAGGAATTACGGGACCTTTATCGGTCATACGTGCTATAGTTGATATTAGTCTTGTAACATATGTAATTTACAAGATTATTATTCTTGTTAGGGAAACAAGAGCTTGGCAGCTGATCAAGGGTATTATTTTCATACTCGTAGCCGCTGAGTTGAGCAAACTGTTAAAACTTAATACAATAGCATATATTTTGAGTAATACGGTATCCATACTTGCTCTTGCGATGGTTGTTTTGTTTCAGCCCGAACTGCGGCGTGGACTGGAACAAATAGGAAGGAGCAGATTCAGGGATTTTTTCAACTTTGAAGACAGCGAAGACAAGCTAAGAACTACAGCAATGATTGAAGATATTGTAAAGGCATGCATTGAGTTATCAAGGAATTTTATAGGTGCCCTTATAGTTGTTGAAAGAGATACCAAGATCGGGGAGATTATTAAAACAGGTATTGAACTCAATTCAAATATTTCGTCAGAGCTGATTATTAATATTTTTACTCCTAATACTCCGTTGCATGATGGTGCTGTCGTAATAAGAGATAACAAATTAAAGGCTGCATCTTGCTTTTTACCGCTCACCGATAACCCCAATTTGAGTAAGGAACTGGGAACAAGGCATAGGGCGGCACTGGGGATAACGGAGGTATCTGATGCCATAGCAGTTGTAGTATCTGAAGAATCGGGGAAGATATCCTTTGCATTAGGTGGTGGACTTACCAGAAATCTTACTCCTGATACTTTGAGAAAAGCGCTAAATAAGAATCTTTTAGAAAATAGTCCATCCAACAGAAAGTTAACGTTATGGAAGGTGAAGAATAAATGAGGTACATAATTAACAGGTTAAATAACAAGTTAAGTGAAGACCTTGCCACAAAGTTAATATCTGTATTCCTCGGTATTATATTATGGTTTATTGTATTGAATATAAACAATCCATATATAGAAAAGAAGTTTTATATTGAATTGGATGTGAGAAATGAAAATACACTTCAGGAGAAAAACATATACCTGGTAAACAAAAATTATAGGAGAACAGTTGAGGTAGTTGTCCAGGGAAGACAAAGTACCTTGGATAGTTTAAGCTCAGCTGATTTTGAAGCTGTACTGGATTTCTCAAAAGTACGATCGGTAAATGACAAATCAATAAAAGTAGATGACCCATATTATACAAAGAATGACAAGCAGATAACTATAACCGGCATGTCTCCTAAAGAGATTCCCATTGAACTTGAGCATGTACTTAAAAAGGAATTGCCTGTAATGATTGAACTGAAGGGAACTCCAAAGCAATCCTATATGGTTATAAAAACTGCAACTAAGCCTGAATATGTATCTCTGCATGATAGAGAGTCCCTTATAAATACTGTATCCTCAGTAAAAGCTGTAGTTGATATAAATGGTATTGACAGGGATAAAAAAGTCATCAATCAGTCATGCACCGTATATAATACAAAAGGAGAAGAAATTTCATCCCTTAGTAATCAGTTTACTGTAGATATAGTTCTTGAAGTGGGGAAGGAGGTACCCATAGAACCGGTTATTACAGGTGAACCTGCAGCTGACCATGTAATATCGGGAATAAAGGTGAATGCACCTAATGCTGTTATAACAGGTTCTTATGATATAATTTCAAAAATAACGTCTTTGAGCACAGAAACTATTAATGTTGATGGGTTAACAGCTGCAAAGGATTACAAAGTGCCTATAAAATTATCTGAGGGTGTAAAGCTTTATAATACAGAAGCTGATGCAACTGTTGCAATAGAAGTAGAAAAACTGGAAGAGAGAGAAATTGTTATTAGCAAAATGAGTATTAATATAGAAAACGTCGCTGCTAATATGGGAAACATGGGAAATAACTCCGATAATGGTGGCAGTCAACTTAAATATGAAATATTGACAGATAGTTGCAAGGTAATATTAAAAGGAAGAACTGCCAGTTTAAACAACATAAACCCAAGTATCCTTACGCCCCATATTGATGTAGAAGGGCTGCAGGAAGGTGTACATCATGTGCAGTTGAAGGTTTCACCAAGTCCGGATATAGATGTTATAAAATTGCCTTCTGTTGAAGTGAAGATAACTAAGGTCAAGAATGAAAAGCCTCCTGAAGAAAACACCAATGAAGATGGAAGGACAGATGGTAAGGATAGTAGTAACAATACGGAGAGTATAACCAGCTAAGTCATTAATAGCGAAAGCAAGTTATATATACAATACAGGTCATTAATATATATACTTGTCACTATGTATTTTTTTTAGGGGGAAAAATAATGGGAAGGCTTTTTGGTACTGATGGAGTAAGAGGTATAGCTAATGTGGAATTGACACCGGAACTTGCATATAAACTGGGTAAGGCCGGTGCTTATGTACTTACGCAAGAAACAAAACATGTACCTAAAATACTTGTAGGTATGGATACAAGAATATCCGGGCATATGCTAAAATCAGCTATAGTATCAGGTATTTGTTCAATGGGTGCAGAAGCTGTTGTTCTTGGTGTTATACCTACACCTGCAATAGCTTATCTTACAAGGTATTATGGC
>Ga0116195_1000609_pt1 | contig 28177 bp, 37 predicted proteins | sample AD_SCU002_MetaG_FD_89881 | JGI IMG/M metagenome (GOLD analysis project Ga0116195, IMG submission 89881) | Active sludge microbial communities of municipal wastewater-treating anaerobic digesters from China - AD_SCU002_MetaG | ecosystem: Engineered > Bioreactor > Anaerobic > Digestate | place...
CGAACATGGCGTCTTCCGGGCTGCTACCTTTGTCGGCAATCGTGTCCCAGGGATCGACTGCATCCTCGTTGTCGGGATCGGCCTTGTAGCTGTTGACCTTGGCATCAAACAGGGGATCGCGCAGTTCGCCCTCGTAGCGATCCTGCAAATCCATGTCGTGATCGGACTCATCGAGCATGATGGTCAGTTCAAGCGACAGGTCTTTGCCGACCTCAAGTCTCTGCGTAACCACGCATTTTGCGTCATCGTCCCAGCGTTCGTAGCAGTAATACTTGCCGTCCGCCGTGAGATAACATGTACGGTTGGGATTGAACCCGCTCTTGCGCTTCTTTGAATAGTTGCTCTTCATTGCAGTGTCCTTTCCGTCCGAGCGGTACGGAGGGACACAAAAGAGCCTGTGGTTGAAGATGACCACAGGCTCCGTTAGCCGAAAAGGCGCACGAAACTACGGTGGGAGCATCTTCGTTCCAAACACAGCCGTCATCGCTGCGTTCCGAACTCTTATGCATCCCTCCGTCCTTATAGCGCTATTCGGACTAAGAGATTGATTTTGCTACCAACATTGGTAGTATCTTTATTGTACTCTGTAATGAAGAGTAAGAAAATTTCTAAACAATACCCATTACTTTAACAACTTTATGTAATTGATATTTCTTGCATTTCCAATTATTTATGTGTATAATAAGAAAAAGAGGGCTCCTATGCAGGAACCCTTCAAGTTGATTAATAATGGTTTTTGTAAAAGCAGAGCCATACTTCAATAGCTCGCTGGAAAGGAAAATCAAAGTAATGAACGAAAAAATTTCTGGAATTTCTATAAATACAATGTTTCAACACGAGGGATATGGCTGTCTTTGTGCGAAGGATACGGTTAACACCTCTCCCGGCGAGGCTCCGACAGTAACTATCAAGGTTTGCCCGGATACTAACGCACATCTGTTGTTTTCCTATGCGCCGAAGGACGGTTTGAATATGACCGGCGTTGCCGGCGGCCTGCATGAGAAAAACATTCTCGGCAAGTTGCTCGCCCTTCCTAATGGAGACATCGACAAGCATATCGAATTTATAGAAAAGTATGGATTCTTATATCCGTTACCGGAAAACGAGTACACGGCTGTTGAAGCAATCAATCTTGTTGAAATCATTAACAGAATTAAATCCACCATACGGTTGTATAGTTGCATCAATAAAAAAGACTACCGGGGAGTCCTCATCCACGTGATATATCTGCTTTTTTCTCCCGCGACAGAACTGCGGATTGGTGATAACGTTTTTTCCACTTGTACACATCGTTTCAAGAACCTGCTTGACTCCTATAATCTGTTTCCGGATTTGAGCAGGGAGCCGGAGGTGGCTGCGAACGGGACATACTCCGTAGACGATGTATTCCTCGGAAAGAAAAATGCCATCGACATTGCTTTCTATAATGCCGTGCGGAGCGGCTCCGATACGGATTTGCATGGTAGTAAAGACCCTTGGTTCAAAAATCTAATGGCAATGTATATGGGATGCAAAGACGTGGATGAAGAGACTCGATTCCTTATAGATTTCTTTTATCATCTTCAGACAGAGGTATCTGTCATAAAAGAAGTACATTTCGGTGGTTTCAAATCATATACGACCTTTAATGAAGATGCACTTGATGATTCCTTTAGGAACGCTCTGCTGAAGATTGCAAGGATTGTCGTGGCAGAGGAGATCAACCATAACATACGCGGCATCCATCCGAAGTATAACGGCGGCAAGCTGACCGCTACATGGCAGGTCGATACGCTCATCGAAGCCCTTTATTTTTCGATTTTCTATATGAGAAATGGCGAGATGTATAAAGAATGCGAAAATCCGAATTGCAAGAGAGACAGGTTTTTCCTGGTAGAAGCAACGAGGACGAATAAACACTACTGTTGCGAACAATGTAGAAACGCTGCTGGTGCACAGCGGTATCGAAATCGCCGACTATAAATGGGCAAAAAACAAAGGCTCTACCTCTCATCTCAAAGGTAGAGCCTTTGTTTTTATGTTGCTGGTCTTGGAACAGGTGCCCTGAAATTCACTTTTTCTATGGCTTCCGCAAGCAGACGTTTCTGCTGATCCGGCATACCGATGTAGTTATACATCAGAAACCGAGTATCAATAACGATGCCTTGAACACGCTCGTAGTTCTTGGGATCAGGTTTCCAATCACCGACAGCTTCACCGATATTTCCAATGTTGTCCGTTACACGCGGTATTGGATTGCCGTCTGCACCCATCTCAAAGAAGGTGTTATCCTCGCGATTGAAAGGCATAATGAACGCGTTGTACAGATTAGCGCTCGGCACTCCCTTGGCACGTTCAATGTACTCCCCATAGGTAATCTGCTTATTGATATCGGGACCATTCGGCAGATGATTGGGATTGCCGCTATATCCGTAACGATACAGTTTTGCATCGAGTACATAAACCTTGCCGTTGTAAATCATAATAGAATCCGGCTGCAACGGCGTTTTCGTCCTGTTGGGTCCGTAGTCAAGAAGCCACTGGGTGCGTGGAAAATACTGATCCTTATCTTCAATTCCAAATGCCTTATCTATCATTTTCTCCCAAATGCGCTCAAAAAAGTCCGTGCCGAAGAAGTACTGCTTTTCAGAAGACTTCTCGTCCATATATTTGAGCATGGAAATCATAGCAGAAAACAGCTCTTGTTCCACATCATTGTGCGTGGATGCCAGTTTCTTTTCCAGTATGTAAATGGCTTCTCTGCTGTCCGGATGATGACCAGGCTTTTCTGGCATATAGGGAACATAGAGCCAGCCCATCTTATCGAAGGCCTCGTACACACAATGTTGGTGAATCTGCGTAATCTTCTTGTCAGCATTAGGCGTGACAGAACGAACTGTCATGTTCGTATATATCAAGGAACCATTCTTCTGCACCAACGCTCTCTGTTCTCGAAAAGTACGCGGCCACGATGCATTACCTTTGGTATCTGTTTTAAAACGTGGATCCGTTTCAACATAGTATCTGCCTGTTCGCAAGAAATCCCGGATTACTTTAAGATAGGCATGCATCGGGAAATCAACCGTTCTCGGTGCGGCAAACTTCGACTCCTCTATCAGCTTGTCCTCCTTCATAAAGGCGGCAAGCACATAGAACAGATTGTTTATGTCTGCACGGAGATCATCATCATTAGGTGGAAGCTGATAACCTATTGGAAAATAAATCACAGCATCATCGGTATCTGCTTTTACGCCGACAAAACTGTCTCCTTCGTCATTTTTATTGACGTGGCAACGTTCTCTAATATTCTTTTGTAAATCCATAGCCACTGACCACCTCGCTTTCCTTTCGGCACAACATTATGGCTGTGTATCAGGATAGAGAGATGCACGAACTGTAGGCTTAAATATCTTGAAGCGATCTCGACCTCTGGAATAAATGAATGTACGGATGACTTGCTCCAAACTCTCCATATTGTCAGTATCAAACAGGGCCTCTGGATTAAATTTAAATGCATCATCCCACAAATACTTGATTACCTTCTCTGGGAATTTTCGAATTTTCTTCAAGGCTTCACGAATATCATAAAGCCTTCCTCTTTGCTCTGGTGTCAGCCTTCCATCGCGTTCTGCTTTCAGGAGAGCATTATATTCGCCGCGAAGGTCGTTATCTGGTGATATGGCTCTGCCATCGAACTCAAGATCACTCTCATGGACAAAATAGACGCCAAGGCGCTTATCCTCTGCGGATGCCATCTTAGCCCTGTTTCCAACCACGAGCTTATTAATTGTCGTACAGAAGGTTTCCCAAGTGACCTCCGTATCTAAAATCGTGGCATTTGCCAAAGATGGCCGTACATTTTCGAATGTATTCTCTATCAAACGCATATTCCATCTTCTCTGAAATGCCGTGTCAAGCGTAAAAACATTCTGATCAGAAGTGTTCATTGTACCAATAATAGAGAGGTTAGACGGAATGCGTACCTTATGCCCACCATCACCATAAATGACAGTAGCCATATAGCGATTTGTAATTCCGTACTCACTTGTCCCTGCAGGATATACAACCTCGTGTTCCATTTTAGGCTCTAACGTTCTATCAAGTAACTGAAACACCTCTCCAAAAATTGCAGGTGCATTTCCACGGTTTATCTCTTCAATTATTAGTATGTATTCCCGAGTCGGATTTCTGTATGCTTCACGCATAATTGTTGTAAAAGGTCCCGGAGTGAATTTGTATGTCACAAGACCCTCATCATCCACATCTGGCAAAATCTGTCCTACAAAGTCAGAGTATGTGTAGTCAGGATGGAAAACGAGACGATCTACGTAGCTGTCTGCCTTGCAATACTCATGCTCAATTGTCCAACTTTTACCAGAACCAGGAACGCCGTATAATAGGATGTTTGTGCCACAATTGATTCGTGACTCTTCCAAGTTATCAAGAGAAATACCTTCGTTGTCTGCATCCAAATCTTCAAAACCGATTACCTTTGTTGCATATAAACGCAATAGCGTATCCACGCGTTTTTGGTAATCCTCTATTTTCTCACTATTTGGGGTAGCGATAGTAACCTCACCATTTGTATAATGAAGGTAGGGATTCATTCCTTCGGATAGGAGAGATTTTAAGATGCGTAAAGGTCCCTTGGCTTCTTTATCTCCGTTCACATCTACAGCGTCAGCAGTTTCTAACAGTTTCCGATAGATACTGTTTTGGTTAAAAATAACATCTTTACTACCATCCGTAAGCTTAAATACCGCACCTTCAGACAAAGCAGTCAAAAGGTGAATCAGGGTCTTTTCGCATTCCGGATCAGCGTTTACTTCAAAGCCCGTCCATGCCAAAAGGACGCGAAGAAATGCACTTTCATTGCAACTTATCACGCTATGAATAATGTCGATGTTAATTGAATAGGTGAGCTTTTTAGGAAACCGTACTCCACCAGTTCTTTCAGCGCTGGCAGCCTTTGTCGTATCAACGAAATTAACCTTTGCAAGTTTCCACACTAACTCGAAAGCTACCATTAGAGCTTCCATCTGTGACTTGAAAAGCTGATTCTGGTTGAGTTTGGCAATCAGGTCATCGGTTGAAATTTTTTCTTCCTCACAAATGTCCGCCAAATAATCAATTACCCATTGCTCAAGTTGCTCAGCCATTACCGTCTCATCGCCGTTCTGTTCTGAATAAATCAGTTCGGCAGGATGATCGGAACACTCCCAAAGTAAAATTGCCAACGCGAGAGTACTTTTTACGTGTGGAAGAGATGACTTAATCCCAAGCTTCAAATCCATCTCATCATAAGCGAGAATGTTATCAGGTCTGTTCATTATTTACGTCCTCCTCTATGTCACGCATTATTACTTCGGCAATCGCACTTGCCAACAATGGCGGAACAGCATTGCCTACCTGTTTCATCTGCGAGCCTTTATTTCCAACAAATCGAAAACTGTCTGGAAAGGATTGTATTCTTGCCGCCTCTCTTACAGTTATAGCACGGTCAAGGAAAGGATGCGTAAACTTTCCAGAGGATGGAGTATCAAACCTCGTGGTAATCGTAACTGATATTTCATCCTTTCTCATGCGTGTCCAAGTTCCGCTGTAAATTGATTTCGTCAAATGTTCCTCTGGCAAAACTTCTTTTCCGGCATTCGGAGGAATCATTGCCAAACGTTCTAATGCCAATGGAGAATGCTTTGTAGCCACATGATTATGCAGAATCGTGCTTCCAGCTCTGAGCTTTCTTTGATACTCGCTTTGTGGCTCATTGCGATACTTCTGTTCTTCTTCTCCTTCACCAGAATTCAAATAAGCCAAATCGCTAATAGCATCCCAAATAGTGACTACTATGTTTTTGGGCTTAGGCAAGTCGGGAGCCACGCTACCATATTTCCCAATTATGACTGCTCTACGTCTGTTTTGTGGAACGCCATAATCCGATGCGTTGAGGACTCCCATTTTTAATTGATATCCCATTGAATTAAAAAGTTCTTCAATTTCTTTTCGGAAGTATCCATCTTCGGCAGTTAACAGGTTAGGCACATTCTCCATCACAAAATAGCGTGGTCTTACAAGGTCCACAACCTTCACATAGTATTTGAACAGATAATTCCGTTCATCATGAATGGTCTTTCGTTGCCCCTTTTGGGAGAATCCTTGACAGGGAGGACCACCTATTATCACATCTACTTTCCCAGCGTAAACAGAAAATGTTTTCTGCAAATCAAGTGATGTAATATCACCGCAGATCATTTTAGTTCCTTTATGATTTTGCTCATACGCTGCGGCGATAGCAGGATCATATTCATTTGCAAGAATAACATCAAATCCGCAGTTTTCAAATCCAAGAGACAGGCCTCCAACTCCGGCAAACAGATCTATTACCTTTGGTTTCATCATTATGCCTCCTGAATTCTATCCTGGGCGATTTTAAAGTATTTCTCATCAAGTTCAATTCCAATAAAGTTGCGATCAGTTCTTTTTGCAACCACACCAGTCGTTCCACTTCCCATAAATGGATCAAGTACGGTATCCTTTGGATTAGAGAGTATCTCAATAAAATGTTGAATAAGCCCCTCCGGCTTTTGCGTGGGATGTTTTCCATACTTTCTCTCTCCATTAGGCGTCACTGATGTTTCAATAAAATCATGGAACAATGCACCGTCATTATTAAAAGTGCCCGTCCTTTTTTTATACGTAAAGTAAATCCATGCTTCCGTGGAATTCACAAAATGAAGGTTCATGTTTCTTGGCATCGGATTTGTTTTATGCCAAATTCCTGTGGTCTTGTAGTAAAATCCATGCTTTTCTGCAAGCTTTATTATGGTTTCAACCTTGATGATTGCCATGAACACAATCATGCTCCCACCCTTTTTTATAACACGGGCAGATGCCTTGAAAAAGTCTTCCATAGATTTTGACCACTCATCAAACTCCAAGTCATCCCAGCCTGCAGACCCAAAAAAGTTATCTCGCATCTTTTTAAGGTTTGTATCTCTTCTCTTCATAAAGTTCCCTAAATTGTATGGCGGATCAGTAATAATCAAATCAATAGATTCCGTATCAATTTGCTGCATGGCAGCTATGCAATCTTGGTTATATAATACTGTTTCAGGCATATTATACAGTCCTTTCCATCTCAGATGTTATTTTATGGCGCTTTTTCCGCTGTTCACCCATGCATCCAGTTCGGAGCGTTTGAATTTCCATAAGCGCCCAATCTGATGTGCCGGAAGGTCTGTCTTTTGCTTTATCCACTTACGCAGAGTTACTGGCTTGATATTCAAGTATTTAGCTGCATCTTCAAGACTGATGTAGTTGTCATCGGCTCTCTCTCTCATAGCGTTCACCTCTCAGGATATCAAAAAACATAATTATACAGCTTCAAGTATAGCACATATTAAGCGATATTTCAAGCTTTACTATGATATTTATTAATATTCATTAATACTCTTTGACATCTTTTTTGAGAGAGAACCCTGCATACGCACATATATTAATGTTACTCAAAAAGTGAAAAAGGTCACCTTAATAAAACTTTCCGTACCCGTATGAGTATGTTGATCAGACACTCCATTACGGAGGAAAGAATATAGTTTAGGGCGAAAATTAACAACGGTTGTCCCGCTTTTTCGTGTATCGATGCTGGATGTAGCACTCATGGCTACAGTACTTTCTTCGGCTGTCCCCATAAACCGTGGTAACCTTTCCACAGTGCCGGCAAATAATCTCGTAGTAGGTTTTCCGTTTCACTTCATCGAGATGTTGATTCCACCATTGATTCCGGCATTCATTACAACAAAATCTTCGCTGTTTTACTTTCGGTCTCTGGACGATCTCCGCTCCGCAATTCTGACAGGCAGTAATGATTGGCGGAGCATCTTGTTCCTTTACAGCAGGCTTTTTCGAAGCCTTCTTCCGTGGTTCTTGCCGCTTCTGATTCTCTTCCGTATACTTCGCCGGATGAAATTCCGGGAATGTGTATTTCTGAACGTTGCTATCAATCAGATGCACCTCTGCTGTGCCGTTTTCCATAACAACGATACGGTCGATAATCATTGCAATATCCTCTTCATCAGACTGAAGTTTCCATATGTTCCTCAAGCGAAAATCCCGCAGCCATTCCAAAGCTTTCTTTTTTCTTACCTCCGGCAGGAAAGGAAGGACAGCAGCCGTTACCGTCTGCTCGATATTTCTCCTGCACACCTCATTCATTGCTATGTCGTGAACTGCAAAGTGAAGCAATTTATCGTAAATATTGAAGGCCAGGCATTTGTTCTCTTTAATGTGCCTTCGGCGGCATTGCCAAACTAAGTGGTTATAGCTGGTGGAGTGCCACGGCTTAGGACCGTAAATCGATCCGCATTTATCGCAAATCAGTTTACTGCTGAACAGCGTAACTCCGCTGTACCTTGTGTTCCCAATCTCAAAACGAGAGTCCAATCTTTTCTGCACATAATCAAAAAGCCACGGGCTGATAATCGGCTCATGGTCTCCTTCGACATAATATTGAGGTAGCTCCCCCTCGTTTTTCTTCTTTTTCTTTCGGAGAAAATCTACCGTGAACTCCTTTTGCAGGAGAGCGTCGCCTTTGTATTTCTCATTTGACAGCATCCTGCGAATAGTCTGTTGATTCCATGTATCGCAGCCACACGGTGTCGGTACTCTGTCTGCCGTAAGCAGAGAGGCTATCGTATGTGGCGTATATCCTTGCAGAAACAAATGAAAAATCCTGCGCACCGTGACAGCCTGTTCCTCGTTTATGACCATCGTGTACTTTTCTTCACCCTTGTCATATCCGAGAAAATTGCTATAGGCAATACTGACTTTCCCATCCGCCATTCTCTTTCTTTGTCCCCATGTTACATTTTCAGAAATAGATCGGCTCTCTTCCTGGGCAAGCGAGGACATGAGGGTCAATAGGAATTCCCCTTTGGAATCCGTTGTAAAGATATTTTCCTTTTCAAAATAGACCCCGACCCCTTTTTCTTTAAGCTTGCGGATTGCGGTGACAGTGTCCACCGTATTCCTTGCGAACCTCGATATGGATTTCGTCAGCACCAGGTCAATATGTCCAGCAAGGCAGTCCTCCATCATGCGGTTGAAACCATCCCGGCGGTTCGTACTCAAACCAGAGATGCCATCATCCACGTAGATTTCCACGAACTCCCAGCCAGGATGTTCTGTGATTTTCTTTTTGTAGTAGTCCGCCTGTGCGGCGAGACTCGTTTCCTGGTCTTCATGGTCTGTGGAAACCCTCGCATACGCAGCAACTCGCAGTATCGCCCTTGCTGTCTCATTGAAGATCGCTGGTTTCGGCAAAGCAGTGATTCTTGTGACAAGCCTATCTGTCATCCACAATCATCCCATCTCCCATTTTGTCATCCAGATTCTCGACTTCAAGAAACGGCGGTTCATAGTGTCCTGCTATATTGATCCAGGCAAGGCGTAACTCGTCTGGCGTTATGATTCCGTCCTTCTCCATGTTGAGGAGTATCCACTTCGCCAGACGGTAGTCGACTTCCTTTTCAAACATTGAAAATCCTCCTTCCGGATGTAGTGTCTATACATCACTCTAAAGGGCAGGAAAGTCAAGGGGATTAAGCGATAATCGATGCTATCAACAATTTGCACACCCTCATAACGACTGAATTTGTAAATCGTTACGGGACGGTTTTATCGTTATGAGCGTGTGCAAAATCTAATGGGCGCACACCCCTCTGACTATTCCCAAAACTGTCAACCAAAGTTCGCAGACAAAAAAAACAAGGCATCTGCACACCCCTCGGTGTCAGAAACCCCTTATATAAACGGCTTTATAGGCGTTTTCAATCTTAAATCGTTATGCAGTCCGTATCATTTCGGCAACTGTTTCATCGTTTACAGACACATAGCCTCTCTTGTCGATTTCCGCTTTGAGATCCCCGGCGCTCATTTTTGCCATCATCACGCAGACACTATATGGTGTGAAGAATTGTCCGTTATGGTCGTTGCCTAGCTCCAGCCTCATGAAGAGCTCTCCGAGTAAATCCTGAGAAGGGTTGTCCTCGTAAGCTTTTATCAGGTCTGAAAACATAGCGCAGAACCGGTCCATTTCTTGCTCGTTGTACTTCTTGGCAATGTCTGCATATAGCTTTTCACGTTCTCCACGCTTTTTGAGATCAGCCAGTGAGAGGGTGCAAGCCGCCATCGCAACGAAATCAGACCATACTGTCCACTTTCTATGTCTGCCGGAGCTGAGCTGGCTTTCAAACTTCTTCACTATTGCTTTTTGATGTTCATCTCTCAAGCGCAGAGGTTGTGCCATGATTATTCACCCAGCCCTTTCTTTTCCTGTTTGTCCGGAAGGGTAGAGGGAGCTTGCTTTATGACAGGGCCTTTGGCGCCGGCTTCATATCCGCGCATGTATATCCGCTGCAGGTATGCATCCATCTGCTGCCTATCCATACGCTTAATGTTTTTATAGTCCTCACGCTTCAGCATCGTCTTCGCTCCCTTCGTACTCATATCCGCTCTGGTCGGAATACTCAAATAGATCCATCTGGTTATTCTTTATGGGGCGCATGACATAAGAACCTTTGACTTTATCCCAAACAAGCTCATACTCAGCTCCGCCGACAAATCCGCTCTTCTCGTCTTTGTACTGCATAACAGTACTTATCTTGTGCTCAAACTTCGGGAGGATAACTTCACGCTGGGCCTCATATCTGACTTCATCCAAATCTCGTGATTCTCCCTGTGTGAGAGATATTTTAAGAGACAGTTTCAGCTCAGCTTTTTCTCCCTCCTTTTGAATCATTGTAGAAAGCGTCTTTCTTAAAAGCATGTTAAAGTCGCTTTTAAGAGCATTGAATGCATCACTTTCAAGTGTTAACTCATACGCTTTTTTATCCATCTTGACCCTCCTTTCTCAATCCACGGAGAGGATCGTTACCTCAATCCGTGGTTGTCTTGAATAATATTTTCTTAACTGACAATCAACTACCTGTGCATCATCGCGGTAGGCTATCTGGTTCAGACTATCTGCTACAACCTTGATGATGTTATCCATGTCCGGCTTCTTAGTTGGCCGGATTTCTCCGTCTTCCATTTGCTTTTGTTTCTTCTTGCTGGTGCTGGCCGGAATGGTGAAGTACGCCATTATTCGCATGTCTACCATTTCTTTGTCTGGAAACTTCGCGCTTCCGACCTGTCTGCGATACTCTGTAGCAATTAGATTTTCATAGAGCACGGTTGCGTCTGGCGTGTGGGTTATCACTCTGCCTTTTACGTTCGCAAACCGTGGACGTCCTTTTCCTTGTGGCTCTCCGAGTACGGTAAACCTTATCTTCATTCATGAACCCTCCTATGTAGGCAGCTGCTGCAAATATCGCCATGCAAATAACGGATTGCAGAATACCCCTGCCCATTGTGATAGTGTCGTGTTCCATTGCTCCGACTGTTCCGATTAGCAACAGGAAGCCCAGGAAGCTAATTACACCGCATACGTTTTCAAATAACTTTTGCTTTTTCATGACTTCCCCCTAATCCCAGTTATACTGGTAACAAAATACATGACCGCCGATTGATCCCCATATATTGCTGTTCTCTCCGGAGCGGGAAAAGAAGACTACATCTGCCGGCAGAATTGTCGGACCGTAAAGCGCTGCGTTGATGGCGTCATACTGTTCCTGCCGAGGATCCACTGTGTTCAGCAGCCGGACGGTGGAGAACTGCTTCTTTTGGTGTAGGACATCATGCACCGTATCCGGGAAGTTATCTGCAATTACTCTGTTGAATACAACCTCAGCTACTGCCTGTTGTCCTTCGACGGATTCGCCCCTGGATTCGTGGTATATAATCTCGGCCAGCTCGTCCAGCTCGTCATCGTTCATAGTGATTTCTGAATACCGCTCCACCGGCTTTATGCACTGCGGTGTTGGATCTGGCGTAGATATTTCTATAGCCATCATCGGTTCGGCTTTCTGTGTCGTTATTGGCGATTCCAGCACCGGTATTTCCGATACGGTAGATACCTGTTCCTCAGACTTTCCGCCGAATGCAAGGTACAATAGGCCTGTTGCAACGACTATCAGAAGTATGTATCCTCGTGGAGCCAATCTCCTTTTCCTGCGTGTTCGTCTCATCGTTTCGCTCCTATCTCTGACGCCAGCTCGTACCGGTCATCACAACCCCGATGCACATTTCCATCAGGCGGTCAATCGTGGCCTCTGCTGTGACGCTATCCCCGGATGTCTTAGGTGTCATCCTTTCGATAAGCGCCTTATCGTCGTAATTGGTTGTGACTATGGTTGGCAGGTATGCTTCATAGCGACCGTTGATGATGTTGTAAACCGTGGAGATAGCCCATTCTGTGGGAGGCTCCTTGCCAATGTCATCAATGATGAGTAGAGGAACCGTCTTATACATACTGAGTACCGCGCTTTCATCAGTACCATCCCGGTTGAATGTCTTCCTGATCCGCGCCAACAGGTCAATCATAGTCATACATATTACCGGCCTTCCTTGATGGATAAGCTGGTTTGCTATTGCTGCAGCTATGTGAGTTTTTCCAGTTCCGGCAGGGCCTGCTATAAACATTCCATTGCGCCCTGGTTCCGGCTGCCCTCTCTTGGGAATGAGATTCTCAAAGCTATCAGCATACTTCTTGGCCATGGTGTAGGCCTTTTGGTTTTCCTTGGTTACTTCAAATGTTTCAAATGTCCTGCGCAGGAACCGATCTCCCATGCCGGACTCCCCGATTATCTTCCGGATCCGTTCTCTTAGCATGAATGCTTGTGTTGCTTTGCGTTCAGCTTCTTCCTTGGCCAGACGTTCAGCCTCAGCCTTTTCATAAGCTGCCACAGCATCCGGGCAGTCGCAGCGTTCCGGTCCGTAAGGCATCCACATTACTCTGTTACCGAGATAGATGCCTTTTGTATATCTGGGAGCACCGCAGTATTCACAGGATACGGCTTCTGGTGGATTGTGCTGTTCAGCTCTTGGTTCATTACTCATGATGTTGCTGTCAAAGCAATTGTCATTACTATTGTCATTATCATTTTTCTGTCTTGAATCCGGAGAGCTTGAAGGAACTATCGCCCTGCCCAGTATGCTCTTTAGTGACTCCATTCTTTTTACCTCCTCCGTCGTAATTGCCCTCTCTGACCTTGTCCATGTTAGCTGCATTCATTAACCAATCGAATGTTGCTTTCCAGTTTCGGTCATTTTTGCCCTTTAGGAAGTCGCTGTCCTCGGCTCTTTTGAAATAGCTTTCGAAGAAATCAAGGTCAGAGTGCTCACCCCATCGGGCAGCCACTGCTATTTTCCTCTTACCGTTTATCCCCATTACTTTTGAGAAGCTCGGGCATGTAACGTTGAAAAGCTCTCGTATCTTTTCATAGGGAACAGGTGGGGAGGGAGGGAGTGGCTCATCATCAGGTGGTGTTGTGTTTGGTTCTGTATGTACTGTACTGTTAGGTACGGTTGGTACTGTACTGTTAGGTACTGTAGCCCCTGTACGTGCAGTGTTCGTGTTTCGCACGTTCTGCGAACTTGCTTGTTTAGCCTTGGCACGTGCCTTTCTCATACGCTCTTTGTTCGCCTCACGTTTCTCAACTAATCGCCCGGCGTAATCAAACCAGTCATGTATTTCAAGCCCGCCCGAATCATTTCTGTCCAAGAAACCCGATTCCGTAAGAGCGTCTACAAGTTCCATTGGCTCACGCTGCCACAGTACCGCATCGGCAATGTCTCCAGCTTCAAATTTTGAGAGATCTCCATCTTGAGCGAAGTCCAATGCCCACCACCACAAATAATGGAGGTATCCGACGGCTTCAGGCCAAGTGATAGAGAGCAGACGTGCAAGCTTTTTCATTTTAGGGTGTCTTCCGATTTCTTGATTGCTTTCTATCCACGCCATCCACTGAACCCCCTTTCATGTTTGGATGAATAGACCGCCCCGCTAAGAGCGGTCTATTGTAGAATTAAAAGGGAAGCTCATCGTCTTCTCCATCAATCTCGGTGAATCCGTCATAAACAGAGGATGGCGCATTGCCTGCCTGCGATGTAGTGTTGTACTGAGATTGATATCCGCCGCCGTCGCTTTCTTTCTTGCTGTCACCGAAATACACATTTTCAGCGACGACCTCAACAGCCTTGCGTTTATTGCCGTTTTTGTCTTCCCACATACGGGTCTGCAGCCTGCCGACAGCAACTACCATGCGGCCTTTTGAAAAGTACTTTGACAGGAATTCAGCGGTATGCCTCCACGCAATGAAGTCTATGAAGTCAACCTGCTTTTCGCTGTCTTTGCCTGAATAGTCACGTTCAACGGCCAGGGTAAAAGATGTTACTGCCGTATTGCTTTGCGTGTAGCGCAGCTCCGGATCCTTTGTAAGCCGTCCCATGAGCGTGATGTTGTTAAGCATTGACATCACCCTTTTCAGGAAGAGGACCGAACAATAATTCAAAGCGGTCTTTCATGCTGTAGGATTCGGTGGTTCTGTAGATTCTGTCAGCGATGGACAGTTTAATCTCAGCCTCAACCAGTTCCTGAAATCTGGTAACCGGGATAGTGATGTGGTCGTGGTCGATACAGAGCTCCAAAGCTCCCTCGCGAATGATCATTTCTTCTTGCCTTTTTTCTGTGTTTTCCATTGTGAAAAACTCCTTTCATCATTACAAATTTTTATAACTTTCTTACATTGCTGAACATCAAACATTCCGATGTGAGTTTCCTTTGGCTTTAGCCCCATGCATCCGGCCAGCCATTTATAGGCTTCGTTCCGCTTCATTGCCTTGGATTGCCAGATGGGGTCAAATGCTTCATGGGCTGCCATTTTCCAATACCGGAGTTCCTTGTCGGCCAGACGGCCTAATGGTTTGTCTGTGCCTCTGTGTACTCCTACGTAGGCGTCGCATGGTTGACAGAGATAAATCATGCCGTAACTACGCCCATATACAACTTTGCTATTCTCGTACTCAGCCTTACGGCCGCAGTACGGACAAATTACTTTTTTAATAGTGCATCCTCCTCACAAGTAGTTCTTGCCAAACACCTTCAGGAAGAGGGCATGTCCCCAGATGGTTTCAAACTTAGCCTGGGTATCGTGCTTTATAGCCAGGTTGAGCTTCCGGTCGAAATGTACGCCGTAGTTGCTCATGTTGTGCCAGTCAGACCGGAGCCAAACCCAGCAGCCGTACTTCTCAGAGTTTTTGCGGTTCGATCCACCAAAGACATGGTGCTTGTGTAGGTTGTTGGTGGATCCGGTCAAGTAGCACTCTTTCCGTTCCTGCATGATGCTTTTCATATGCCCCAACCTTCCTTGTATTTGGCCAGCTGCTCAGGAGTGTCGGTTTCTATGCCGAGGTCCTGTGCAACGTAGATAGTGCCATCAATCAACCGTGCCATTTCTTTGCTATCCAGCTCGTGAGTATGCTTATAAACTAAATAGCAGTTGAACATGCGGCCGTTTTCTTCCCGGACATCGAATACCTTTGCGTAGGGATATATGGAGTCAATGTTCACAGATTCCGGGAGCTTGAAGCCAACAGTGAAACCGTCATCATCCTTGGCAAGAGCGCCGTATTCAATTACCAGGCTTTTCTTTACTTCATCGTTTCCTAAACCTTGGTACTCGGCGATTTTATTAACCAGGACGTGGAAGTAAGCGTTAGCATCTTTGCTCCGCCTCTCACGGTACTTCTTGATCTCAACTGAGACGTCGAATTCCTTGAGCATGTCAAAGTTATTGCGAAAATCTGCATCAACTTCAAGCGTTATTCTCTGTTTTCGATTCATCCCGAAGGAGAGGTCAATCAGTCGTCCCTTCATAGCGCCAGCCACTTCTCCTTGTACGTATTCATAAGCCCTTTCATATCCAGCCAGTCCAGGAAGTCCTCAATAGTCGGTATAATACTTGGAGTTTCATCACGCCTGTAGGTCTCCGGCCATACATAGCTGCCATTACTCACGAGGTAGGTAAACTGTTTTGCTTCCGGAACAAGCTCCAAGTATGTAGGGTGCTGGGTACTGTCGATATACTTCCCGGCGTCATAACCACCGGAGAATTTAATGTCGTAAACAGTGCCGGCTTTCAGTGCATCCAGTCTGCCGTAGAGCAGCAGGTCGAAACCCTTTACTTTAATATCCCGGCGGGCCTTGTATTGCAGTAGACCCCCTCTGACGATATTTGCGACTTGTGTTGCAGCTTCATACCAGTTACTGCTTTGATTGCCTTGGCCATTCAAGATGTCAGTAACCAGATCCTCGAAGTCGATACCTTTCTGCATGGCTGCATTTGTCGGAATAGGCACACGATTCAGCGAGGAAATAAATTCCGCATAGCTGTCCTTCTCCGTGGTCATATCCTCGTAGGGACTTTCCTTCATGGTCCATAGCCAGGACGAAAGAAGGGAGTGGGTTAAAAGATATCTGGACATTTATTCAGCCCCCTTTGCGTCCTCCTGAGCCGGAGTAGCCGGAAAATACTTCTTAGCCGCCTTGTTAAACTCCAAATTCAGTTCAGCGATTTTGGCATTGAACGAAACATTAAATTCCTGCTTTGAAGTCAGGGCGTGCTTTAGTGCCTTAATCTTTGGCATAGCTGCATTCGCACTATCTGCGTCTTCGATGGAGTCGAGGATCGCGTTACCCTTTGCCATGACGGTCTCGTACGCAGCCATTTCCTCAGCGTTTTGCTCCACTTCCTGAGCGGCGATGGCGTTATACTGCTCAAACAGTTTTAAGAGAAAATCATTAGAAGTGCTCTGTGACAGCTCAGGAATTTTGATAACACCATTGATGCCGCGGGTACCCTTAGCAAAGTACCGCTCACAGTTAGAAAAGCCGATGGTTCGGTTGTTGCCGTACATTTCCACGAAGCCACCCAGATCCATAGGTTCCCAGACGTTGTTCTTGGTCTGTCCTTCAACTTTGATGCGGAGGCGGGTATTATCACCGTCTTTGTCTTCGATGGCATGGAATACGACAACGATGTGCTTATTAAGCTCGTAGAAGCAGTAGTCCATGAGGCGAACAAACTCTTTCCCAACAAATCCATACCCTTTTAGGGATAAGCTGCCGTCACGCTGGCCATACTTCGGATCCTTCTTGATAGCCCAGAGAGACATTAGACTTATAAGCTTTCCTCCTGTGTCGAATACCAGGGTGTCAAAGTCTTTGAGTTTACTTGGGATGAGGTCACCCATGATCTCGTCGTATGAAGCAGGTTGAATAAAAGGCTTACGATACCTCGGCTCAATACGGTCAATACCGAAATCAACGTCGATGTGCAGCGGATTCGGTGCAGATAAGGCAAGAGTGGATTTTCCAATGCCAGGGTAGCCGGCAATGAGGATCCTCAGTTTCTTTTCCTGTTCCTGAATTTCGTTCGGGTTTCTAATCATTTTTTATTTGCTCCTTTCAAGAGATGGTGTATGCCAGTCTGCGAGTCTTACAAACCTCTGTAATGGCCATAAGTTCATCGTAGGTGTGGCATTTAATTGTGATTGTGATAAGTGACTGCTCCGGTTCGGGAGTTGTCACAACTTCGGGTATTTCTTCCGGCTCGGGCTCTTTAGCTGCAGGAACTACCGGCTCAGGAATAATTGTTTGTGCTACGACAGGAGCCGGTTGCTGCATTTCAGCTTTACGCTGGAGCTCAGCGGCCAATCTTTCCCGCCGTGTTTTGACTGTGAGAACAGAGCTGGTGAGATTGAGGTTGTACTTATACTCAACTAAGATTTCTTCCGGACAGTCCAGCGTAGCAATGACGGCCAGCTCACCGGCAATCTTATTGAGCGCGTCGTCGACATGATCTTTCAGTTTCTTCATACTGTCTGAGAAAAGAACTTTTATACCGAGATCCTCAAATTTTACGAAGTCTATATTGAGAACTGCAGCAGTCTCTTGGAAGTATGTCGCGACCTGGCTTCTTTTGTCGTCTAATAGGCTGGATTCTACTTCATCAATGCGAGCTTTCAGCTTTGTGTCGGCTGGCTTGAAGATGTCGGTTACATATTTTTTGTAGACTTCCTCGAATGCTTCATATGGAGCCATGACAGCAGATTTCACAGCCTTACGCTGTTCCTCCAGCTCCTTGAAGTTCTTGTTGAGCTCTGTCCGACGTTTCTTTATTTCCTTAACGGTATCCTCGGTGACTGCCAGGGAAAGAACTTTGGTGGTCTGCTCTTGTATCGCTGCGCTTATCGATTGCAGCCTTTCTTCAATGACGGGAAGCTGTTTAATAGCAATGAGTTGTTCAGACATTTTCAGCCTCCGTTTCCTCCGCAAAGGATGTGATTGTTTTAAGCCGAGGGAGGATATCTTCATCAATGAGATTCGCCGATACTTCCGTTTCCACGATACGAGCGATTGAATCTCCTCTCGGTGTAGGCACGTTTACGATGTCGCCGGCCTTTACTTCCAGCTCGCAGAAATAGTTATATGCTTTGCCAGTGAATTCGCCGGTCTTGCTATTTTTAAATGTAACTCCAACAATGGTTTTGCCCATGTTTAGTGCTCCTTTCTGAATTAGATATTTTTTAACCTGGTCTGTAAGCCAGTCCTGCATAGTGCGATAGCCATCGGCTTTCGTATGCTTCTGCAGTAATAGGTACTGCTCGTCTGGCAGTCGGCAGGAGATACGGCAGGTGTATTTGTGTCCGTCTCCTTTTTTCTTTTTGGTCTTGGTCAGCTGCTCCGGATCGAAGCGGGCATACAGTGCGTCCATGGCATCGGGCCTGATCTGAATACCGTACTCGTCGCCTCGCTCAGCTTTGCTCTGCATGGTCTTGTCATATTTGGGGTAGATATCCCTAACGACTTCCACCATTTCCTTAGCCGGCAGTTTCCGACTGATACGAAGTTCTCGTAATTTCTCAGCCATTCAGACACCCCCGAACCTTCTTGACATTCAATGATGGCGTTGATAAACTGACCTTAGTTATTTTAGAGAGAGGCCTTTCCCGTGGCAGCGGGGTGGTCTCTTTTTTTGTCTCGCAATCGCACCTCTCATTCGGATCCAGATTGCCGTGACATACGGCGCAAGTGCGGTAATACATCGCTACACCTCCTTGAAAAGCTCGATCACCGACTGGGCTTCTTCATCAGAGAGACCGACCATTTCATCTTCATTTTCCTTGCATACAAAACAGGTACCGACAATATAATCTGCGCCGTCCCAAATCTTGAAGTTGTACGGCAGATCATCAAGCTTGCCTTCTTCGTTGAGGACGAGTAACAATTCACGGCTGAGAACTTTCCCACCGGGAACGGCGCAAGCAGGAATGACTTGGATATATCCACCTACTACAGCCTGCATAGAAGCCAGGTCCTCTCCAACTTCTGTAATTCTGGCCGGCTTGTCCGGCTCAAGAATAACGATCTTAATGCTCCTTTCCATTGATAGTGCTCCTTTCGTTTTTCATTTTTCAGCTTTTTTCGCTGCCTTTCTTGCGTCCAGGAACTCACGTCCTCCCGGCTGCCGGATGAATTCTCTTACGCTTTCCAGCGTTGCCTCAGCGAGTTCTTCCCGGACATAATCAGGAATTGCTGCAAAGTCGATTTTGATAGTGTCAGTCATGCCTTGGGTGCTGGCAGTCGTTCGCCGTGCCACGTTCACTTGATCACCTCCTTGTTTGCAAAGTTCAACCTCATTGAACTTTCAGGTTAAAAAAATAGCTGGTTATTTCGTCAGCAGAGAGATCAAGCAACGGGCAAGCCTTAGTGATTTCATTCTGTTTGAAACCGACTTTTCCGTTTAGCTTGAGAGACAAGCTCCGTTCTGACAATTCCATAGCCTCTGCGAATTTTGCCTGTGTGCCAAATTTTTCAGTGATACGTCCTAAGAGCTTGTTGTAATCATATGCCACTGTTTAGCGCCTCCTTTCTACAAATAATGTTCAATGTCGTTGAACTTATGCTTAATATACCACAGGATATTTTCAATTGCAACCCCTTTTCGTCAAAATTTTTGAACTTTGTTTCCGGTTAGTCTTAATCAAAAAACTTGAACTTTATTTCCTTATGCTCTTGAACTTTTATTCAAGATATATTATAATGTGTTTACCCCCGAAGGAGTGTGATAGAAGTGAAGAAAAAAAGTACTTCTGATAGATTGAAACAGATAATGAAAGCTCGGAACCTGCGGCAGGTAGATATACTGGAAGCAGCAGAGCCTTACTGTAAAAAGTACGGTGTGAAGCTGGAGAAAAATGCATTGAGCCAGTATGTATCCGGCAAGGTAGAGCCGGGGCAGGAAAAACTCACAATACTTGGAATGGCTCTCGGAATATCTGAGGCTTGGCTGATGGGCTATGAAGTTCCAATGGAAAGACATGTAACGCCCACCGTCGATACAGACGATGGGCGCACAAGCAAAATTATTGAATTAGCAGGGCTTTTGTCCGCAGATCAAAAAGACCTCATTATTCACGTGATAACAGGGATTTTATCAAAACAATGATTTCATCCTGAGCAGCTGCCGGTAGTTTAGAAAATAGTTCGGCAGCAAATATAGTTTTAAGGGTAAGCTCCTTTGACTGGCTTTCGGCGTTACTATGTATCATGAAAATCAGCTCCTTTCATAATGATAGCTGCCGACAGTAACAAAATTATATCACTAATTAGGGAGAAATGTTGAAAAAGATATTATATAACTAACAAAGGACGCGGGCACGTGATATCCTATAAATGGGAAACGTTGTGAACTTTATAAGAGGAGGAATTCTTCATGATTATAACAACCGCCTTTAATGTGGAAGGTAAGACTGTAAGCGAATATTTGGGTGTGGTGTCTGCCGCAATGGTAATGCTTATGCCCGGAGGTAATAAGGGAGTTCAGCGTGGCTGGCAAACTGGAGTAGAAGGAGCTACCGAGCTGTTGAAAAAGCAAGCTTCCGATTTGGGAGCAGATGCAATAATAGCGACACGATATGAACCTCACGGAACGAATATATGTGCCACAGGTACAGCTGTAAAGTTGGGCTGAGTAATGGCAGTTTTTGTTTTTGTGATATCATTGGCGGTTATCATAATTGCTTTAGCTTCAACCAAAAGGAAGAATAGTTCTACCAATGTTGAAGCTGATATACATCAACAAAAAATCGCCATTCGAAACATGATTATTGATAATATTTCAAGAGACTTCAATGTGCCTTATTGGAATATTTGGGATGCCTCTGTTCATTCTGTTGATGGTCAGTACGAAAGATTAAGAAGAGCTGTAAGTGAGTCCATGGTCGTTCTCTCATACAACGACGAATCGATAGAAGCTAAGATACGGAGTAGTTCAAACAACGTGTATAAAACAAATTTTAAGGGATGCAGCTGTCCGGACTTTCGAATGCGGCACTTGCCTTGTAAGCATATGTATATGCTTCGCTTATGGCAGAACGAGAATCAAAAATAACTATTTTCTAATTGGGAGGGAGTGATGCCGGTGGCCAAGAAGAAAGTGGGCTTTGACGTACCGTCTGCGGTTGCCGTCATTTATGCCCGATACAGCAGTCATGCGCAGAGAGAAGAAAGCATTGAGCAGCAGGTGGAAGCATGCAAGGAATACGCTGCAGCCAATAATTTAGAGGTCGTTAATATCTATTCGGATAAAGCCGTAACCGGAAAAACAGATAAACGTCCGGAGTTCCAGAAGATGATCCGGCATTCTGAAAAGAAACAGTTCCAGGTTGTCATCGCCTACAAGTCAAACCGTATGGCCAGAAACATGCTGCAGGCGCTTGCTTATGAAGATAAGCTCGAAAAATTTGGAATCAGAGTTGTCTATGTCAAGGAAGAGTTCGGAGACAATGCAGCCGGCCGCTTCGCTCTTAGGACTATGATGAATGTCAACCAGTTCTATAGTGAGAACATGGCAGAGGACATCAAAAGAGGGCTCATTGATAACGCCATGAACTGTAAGGTTACTAATGGCGGCTTGCCTCTCGGATATAAAAAAGGCGAGGACGATAGATATGAGATGGTAGAAGCGGAAGCAGATGTTGTCAGGGAAATTTTCAGCCGTACTGCTTGTGGTGAAACCTTTGCAGATATAGCCAGAGATCTAAACGAGCGTGGCATAAAAACGAGTAGAGGGAATGAATGGGGAAAGAATAGCTTTCATAGGTTGCTTACCAACGAAAGATATACGGGAATATATATTTATGGAGACGTCCGGATTGAAGGAGGCGTCCCGCAAATTATAGGAAAGGAGTTGTTTTACTCCGTGCAAGATAAACTGGGAACAAAGAAAAATCCCTACGGTGGCCGGCGCCGAGCAAATGGCGACTATCAGCTCACCGGGAAGCTCTATTGTGGGAGGTGTAAAAGCCCCATGACCGGCATGTCTGGAACAGGCAAGCTGGGTAAGCTGCACTATTATTACATCTGCCAAAAGAAGCGGGTGGAAAAATCATGTGACAAAGATGCTGTTCGCCGGGACTGGATCGAGGAACAGGTGGCCGCTGCCATCAAAGAGTACATTCTTAAAGATGATGTCATTGAATGGATCGCCGACAGCGTGACGGAATACGGCAAGAAGCGAAAGGATGAGTCTCAGATATCCTTGCTAGAGAAGCAGCTCTCGGATATTAAGAAATCAACAAAGAACCTTATGACGGCCATCGAGCAGGGCATCATCACGACCACAACAAAAGAGAGGCTGCTTGAGCTGGAAACTGAGCAGTCGAAGATTGTTGCCAGGCTTTCTATTGAGAAAGCGGAAGTACCTGAGGTTGATAAAGAGGACATTATCGTCTGGCTTGAATCCTTCCGGGATGGTGACATCGCCGACAAGAAATACCAAAGAAAGCTATTCGATACATTCCTCGTAGCGGTATATCTCTACGACAATGATCTCAAAATAGAGTTTAGTTTTTCAGGAAAAAGGAACACCATTAAGGTGCCGCTGGATGCTTCCGTAGTCGACAACATTGATAAACACAGTATGTCGGAGTGTTCGTTTAAGCCCTCTTTTGCTCCACCATACTATAACAAAAATATTGATACAATGTAAAGCCACTGATTTCAGTGGCTTTCGGCGTTTTACAGGGGAAAATGTATTGTGAAATCGGGGTAATTATGACCCTGTAAAAGGACAAAATTTACAAAAACGCACCCGGGGTGTGCAAAAGGGTGCAAGGGGTGTGCATTTTTAATGAGGGGTGTGCACCTTTTAGCGGAATTGGTTTTGACACGTTTCGATAGACGGGCCATGTGGAGACGGTTGTTCTTTTGTCCAGAAAAATCACGGGTTGAAAGTATCAAGCCTATATATTTCACAGCAATGGCTTTTCTTAGAGTGGAATGAAATGATACGCATCGATACGACCCATAACAGTGTTAAGAATTGGTGTCCGTTGCATTGGGTGTTCGAGTATGCGGCTTAAAAGTTCAAACTGATGTAGAAATAAGGAAAACATTAAAAAACCTGCCTTGTTTATCGGGGCAGGTATTGTTATTTTAAAACCATACAACCAGAATTACACGGTTATGTGATTTTTGTTGATTGTTTTGCCATAATAATGTGATTTGTCTTGACTGATATTGAAATCTCGACTATACTTATCAATATAAATGTGATCTTAATACTCTAAACATGTATAATAATGTGTTGTTTCGGAGGTGGTAGTATGGAAAGACAGATTATGCAAAAACTGCTGGACTGGAAAAACTCCAAATATCGAAAACCCCTTATTTTAAAAGGCGTGCGTCAGGTTGGCAAGACCTGGCTTCTTAAGGAATTTGCAAAACGTCATTATGGAAATATTGCTTATTTCAACTTTGACGAGCACCCGGAATATAAGCAGTTTTTTGAAAGCACCAAGGATGTGGAGCGTATTCTGCAAAACCTGATGATGGCAAGCGGAGAGGTCATCAAACGAGAGAGCCCGGAGGACACGCTCATTGTTTTTGACGAGATACAGGAATGCCCTAACGCATTGAACACGCTGAAATATTTCTGTGAGAACACGCCCCATTATCATGTGGCCTGTGCAGGCTCGTTATTAGGCATTGCTCTTTCCAAGCCTGCTTCTTTTCCAGTTGGCAAGGTGGATTTCTTAGAGATCATGCCAATGACCTTTACGGAATTTTTAATGGCCAACGGCGACGGCAACTTTGACGCGTACATGGACAGCGTAGATAGAATCGAGCCGATTCCGGAGGCGTTTTTCAATCCGTTATATGAAAAGCTTAAAATGTATTTTGTAACGGGCGGTATGCCGGAATCGGTTCGTGTTTGGACGCAAGATAGAGATGTGGAGCTGATGCAGCAGGTTCTGTCCAATATTCTGGGGGCATATGAGCTTGATTTTGCCAAACATCCTGACCCTAAAGATTTTCCAAAAATATCGCTGATATGGAAGTCAATCCCTTCCCAACTGGCAAGAGAAAATAAAAAGTTCATTTATAAGGTTGTTAAGGAAGGAGCACGGGCCAGAGAATACGAGGATGCCCTGCAATGGCTTTGCGATGCGAACTTGACTTATAAGATATACCGCAGTACCGCACCGGGGCTGCCTATTTCAGCATACGATGATTTGTCTGCGTTTAAGCTGTATATGGCCGATGTGGGACTGCTGCGCCGTTTATCCCTTTTGGCTCCCTCCGCCTTTGGCGAAGGCAACAGGCTGTTTGTAGAGTTTAAGGGGGCTTTAAGCGAAAACTATATCCTGCAAGCCCTGCAAAATCAGTTTGAGGCCATGCCCCGGTATTGGACGATGGATAATCCGAGATATGAAGTTGATTTTCTTATACAAAGAGAAAATGACATTTTACCAGTAGAGGTTAAATCCGAGAGCAATGTTGAAAGCCGAAGCCTGAAAAAGTATAAGGACAAGTACGGCGATAAGGTGAAACTGCGTATTCGATTTTCTCTGAATAACCTGCGTATGGATGATGACTTGCTGAATATACCGCTTTTTATGGCGGATCATGCGGATAGGATTATTGAGATGGCGTTAGAGCGGATGGGATAATATCTGTCAATAGAAAGTAAAAAGATTCCAACTTTCCCATATGCTACAGTTGGAGAATTATGATTCCTGAAATAGTGCTTCTATTTTATCAATGTTATTTTGAAATTCGTACTCGTAGAGAAGAGTGGGAAGAAGCACAACGTAAACGTGAAGAAGAGAAACAAAAAGCTAGAATGCTTCAAGAGCGTATAGATCAAGAGAAAAAGAAGACAATAGAATTTTTAAATATTATTTCAGATTATAAAGTTGCTAATGAAATTAGGAAATTTAAGGTGCGGGTTTGGGAAAACATTAGGGCGTTATTACACTGTAATCAATAGGTTTATTATGACAAAGTACTTTTAAAGTTTTTATGTCACCATAGCCACCCGTAAGAACTACATAAGAGATATGATATGTATCATGACTTCCAATACTCGTAAATTGTATTACAATCCCACTGGCTTGGCGAAATTCTCTTGAATCAATAACAGTTGAAACTCCTGTTTTTTTATATTTCACTGTGGCTCCTCTTGGAGTGGATGTATAAAACTCACCATATTCATGAGCAGATATGATTTTAATACCTGAAATAGGAATCCATTCCACAGAAGGATTATTTCTAGGGACACCGACCAATGTCATTTTGTTCGTTAAATCTGAGGAACTGGCACCAAATACTAAAGTGTATTTTTCTCCTGCCGAACCCTCTATTAAAATATCAATGCCTTCAAACCCATAATGAGTACTGGAAGGTATATGTTTAATATTTTCTGTAGTATTACTTGCTTCTTTTAATTGCATGCTATCAGATTTCAAGAAATAAACAGTATCTATATCTTCAACTGTCAAATCAGATACGGTGTAGGTTGAACCCATCAGAAAGGAAGGATTAAAACTGGCAACAAGACCTGTAAAGAGGATTGCTGAAACTAGTACCCCGGCAACAAATCCTTGGATATAGTTTTTGTTAATGTTGAATATTTTCATTTTTTGTTCGGACTTTCGCAATCTTTCTTGTTCAATTATCGCTGTATTTTCCTGTTCATTGTTCTGCATACTCTTCTCTCCTTTAACTCTTCAATTATTATTGTATAGACCGCACAAAACGGATGAAATCATCAAGGTGCGATTATGTTACCTCCTTCAATCTCGATATCTCCTACATGACCTTCGGGCCCGCTGCCGATACCGGCACCGCCTTTTTTAGAACCGAATATAGAACCTGTATCAATCTTTTGAAGAGTAAAAACCAACACCTCTTTGCCGGTATCAAACAGGCCAGGGTTGGTATTTACATAAAGGACTTCCCCGGCAATTTTGGCGGGAAGCATCTTATGATCACTTACGAGTGCATCACCCAAGCCTGTCTCTATATACCGCTCAAGTTGACGCTGATCCACGATGTAACAGTAAACATAGAGATTGGAAAGCCATTTTTGCTGTTCTGCGGCAGTCAGACCGTTTATAACACCACGCATGAGGTCAACTTCATATTTGACCGGAATTCCCGTAAAACCGCTTTCCACCTTTAGTGTTATAATCGATCCGCCTGCTGCGTTTTGAAGCAACTCTGCAAGCGCTGCATGGGCAGTTAAATTGTATTGCAATGTAACGGCGCCATCACTCACACTATCAAGATATAGAGCAAGCCCATTTTCCATATATAGCTTAAACTTGTTGCCCGAAGCCCTCATCTCCTGAAGCGTATCGGCGGAGATCACGTCGCCGTTTTTAAGCGGCGTGTAAGGACTGTTTATTTCATAATACCCCGTGTTGCGGACTGTACCGGCAAGAAACTCAGGATTTAGCACTGACATCATGCCTACAACCAGGATAAGCATAGCGGCCATCCCCGATGCAAAGGAATAGACGAGCTGTTTATTTTTCCAAAACTTCGGCTTGCATTTTTTTTCGTTTTCCATGGCCTCCTCGGCTTTCAGCAGAAAGGCTGCTTTTGCCTTTTCTTTTGCCTTTGAATCAGGCAGTGGCTTGATATGGTTCATTACTTCATCCATCTCCCTGTAATCGCTCATCTTTTTCCCTCCTGACTCTTATACGCAAAATCAGAAAATTCGTCACGCTTTTCCAGTATATTTCTTAATTTCTTTATAGCACGGTTTAATATGGTGCTGACATTAGTTTCGGATATGTTAATAATGTCGCTGATTTCCTTATTGGAAAGCCCGCCATAATACTTTAGAGTGATGATGCTGTGTTGGCGTTCATCTAATTCATTCAGAAGGCGGAGTATGGCCGCTTTGGTTTCATTCGCTTCAAGGCAGACTTCCGTATCGGCGCCTCCACTTAAATTTTCTATATCCTCAAGATTGATAGTTTCTTTACCTTTAAAGGAACGATAGTTGCTGCGCAGCTGATTCATTGCAATAGTAAATATCCATGTGCTTAGAGCACCTTTTTCAGGATTATATGTCTTATATTTTTCAGCTACCTTTAGAAAAGTTTCGCTGGTCAGATCCTCGGTCAAAGCTGTATTTTTCACTCTGAAATACAGAAAGGTATATACCCTGTCATAATAATCGTCAAAAATCTGCCCAAGTCTGTTTCTGTCATAAGTATTAAGACTTATACGCTTCCCCTCCTTGTGTCTCATCATCATTCGACAGCAATGCAATACCGACAAAATAATGGGCGGCGGGCATAAGCAGGGCAACGATAGCCAGACGTGTGCCAATCAAAATGTTATACAGCGAATGAATGGTCGCTGACAGCGCGAGCAGGCCCAAAATCATCGGAAGCCTAATGATTTTATTGTCCCTGGTAATTCTGACTCCAAAGCCTACCACTGCTGTGGACATTCCATGCATCAAACAGGTGGTGATGGTTCTCATAATCAGTGGGAAAATGGAATATAGGCTGGGCGAAGAAACAAATGAAGTAAAATAGAACAGGGTTTCATTTACGGAAAAGCCAATTCCGCTTGCCATAGCGCAATAAATGACTAGTTTTCTGTTATGCCTGTCTTTCCGAAAAAAATGCAGCAAAGGAAGAGCTTTTACCGTTTCTTCCACAATAGGCGATATATCAGACGAAACTCGGTTTATTTGTCCGGGATATTGGGAAAACCATTCATTCAATATAAATGCAAAAATTACAGAAAAAACTCCATAGCAGAAATATCCCAATAAGTATTTTGAAAACTTGTCCTTTACCATAACGATTAGGAATAGCAAAGGAATTAATATTGAAAATATAAATCCGGGTATGTTGGATCCTAACAGGTTGTTTATTATGTTAGTAAGCA
>Ga0116195_1000623_pt1 | contig 27498 bp, 22 predicted proteins | sample AD_SCU002_MetaG_FD_89881 | JGI IMG/M metagenome (GOLD analysis project Ga0116195, IMG submission 89881) | Active sludge microbial communities of municipal wastewater-treating anaerobic digesters from China - AD_SCU002_MetaG | ecosystem: Engineered > Bioreactor > Anaerobic > Digestate | place...
ACCTGCCTGGGGATCTATTGAATGAAGAGCATGCGGATTGGTTTCTATAAGCTGGTCAAGTATGGGCATTATATTTCCATCAGTATGTTTTATTGTGTAGAAACCCATTTCTTTATAGCCTTTAATAAGTTTTGTCAGGTAGGGTGTTACAAATTCCGAAAACATGTTCGGACTTAGGAAAGGACCAGTGTTTAGGCAATAATCAGAGCACAAGGCAAATCCATCAAGACCACCATGTTTATGTATCTTTTCAGCTTTAATCAGCGCATTATCCACAAGCCTTTCAGCTTCTTCCTTCAATTTTTCAGGTTCATCTGCCAGTCTGTAACTGAATTCCTGCATGCTTTCGCCGTCTGGTATGGAGAAAGTAGCATCTCCGTGAATCATTAAAAAGTATTTATCATTAGTTTTTTCTCTTACCAGGTCAATTTGCCTTAGGATTTCATCAAGCTGCCATGGATTTGGATGAAGAAAAATAGCGCTATGATTGTATCTTTCTGCAGTTGTAATAAAAATATCTGCTATATCATTTCTATGCAGCTGCCTTTCCTTTTCGCTCATTTGACCCCACTGGCTGTAATATCTGTTTGATGGATGTATTTTCCCAAAAGCCTCCATGGTAAGGAAAAATACAAGTTCAAAATGAGGTACCAGTCCTTTTAAAGGCTTCCTTTCAAGAGCAGCAATAAATCTTTCTCTAGGTTTCATTAAATCCGCCCCCATAAATAGTGTGAAAAGCATACAATTTACGCTTGTTATGCTTGATATTTGTCATGCATTTGTTATGTTTGTTTTATGCTTTTATCACATTGGTTATGTTTTTGTTATTTATATGTTATCTATGTTTATTCTATTGTATGTTGTTGTTATTGTCAATATGAAAAACACACCATATATAAAACGGTCTATAAAACCAGCTGCTTAAAGCAGGCATATCTAAGGAACAAGCTTCAGTAATAACTGAAGCTTGTTCCTTAAGTTAAGTTCAATATGCAGGAGGATATTCATTGCATAGAAGATATAGCGGCGGCTCATCTTCTTCGATCTCAGGGAATCTGCCAATATCCTCATAAAAGCGGTTATCTGTCCTGTCATCATTTACTTTTGATACTTCGCCAACCAGTACCTTGCCCGCTCCCTTTTCACCCCAGAATTTGTGATACTGCCTCAGAGGCAGGGATATGCTTTCACCAGGGGTTATTCTAATAATACTACCTGCATCTACGTAATAATTTCTTCCATCAACTGAAACCCTTACTTGTTCATTGCTGAATTTACCATCCTTGGTAGGGTTGTATAATTGAATCAACAAGTTGCCTCCGCCTCTATTGATAATGTCTTCCATTTTGTTCCAGTGGAAATGGAAAGGGGTAACCTGCTCTTCTTCAACAATCATTATCTTCTCTGCATAAGGCTTTGAATACTTATCACTATTCGAATTTCCATTACGTATAGTAAATAGGAAAAGTCCTGTTTTTCTAAAATTTCCGCTTCCGAAATCGGTTATATCCCATCCCAGCATATTATCTCTTATTTCATCATACTCCATGCCTCTGTTTCTCCATTCGTCAGGGCTCCAGTAAGCAAATGGAGGCAGTTTAAAATTCATGGTTTCCATAAATGAAATTGCATCTTGCATGATTATGTTCAACTCCGACCTTTTCACAAAGAATCACCCCATGTCATATTCTGTATATTATATATATTGTAGTATAGAACATAGATTGTTTCAATTATTTTCTGAATATAAGATATCCTGGCACACTTCCCTTAAGAGCATATTCCCCTAAGGGTGCATATTTTATTTTTGAAGAAATTATTGGAAGAAGCATTGGTGAAAGCTCTAAGTACTATAACGATAGCTTCTGGAATATATTTCTTCAGAAATTTTAAATGCACCTTTTCCTAATAAAAAGTTGACCATCTAAAGCTAATAAACTATAATAAAAGCAGTATTTACGGGTGTTATCATGTAAATGAACCAAAGGGGGAGTTATGTTGAAAAAAGGAATTGGTCAATCTTTAGTTTTTTTCATTTTGTTTATTGTAGTAATGATAATGCTTTTCAAAGCTAATGCCCTATACGGATTAGCTTTTATATTGTTTAGTTTGGTGGCATTTTGCATAATTAAAAGAGCCGCTATTTTTGCTTTTTTAGGCAGAACCAGTTATTATAAGGGTGATATGGAAAAGGGACTTAGGTGGTTTAAAAAAGCATATAAATCCGGATCTGCCAAGCCCCAAACAATTACTTCATATGCTTATCTTCTCTTGAAAACAGCAAAAATACAAGAGGCAGAAGATATATTAGAGAGTTTGCTTCGCACAAAACTTGAAGCAAACGACAGGATGATGGTCAGATCGAATATGGCTCTAGTTCAATGGAAAAAAGGGAATTTAGATGAAGCTATTCAAACTCTTGAAGAGGTTATTACCAGCTACGAGACTACAAATATTTACGGCAGTCTCGGCTATATTCTTATTCAAAAAGGCGACCTTGATAAGGCTCTCGAATTCAACCTTAAGGCAAGTGACTACAACAGTACGAATACAATAATAATGGATAATCTGGGACAAACATATTATTTGAGAGGAGAATATGATAAGGCCGTTGAGATCTATGAGAATCTTATGGATTCTAATCCTTCATTCCCTGAGGCTTATTACAACTACGCACTGGTTCTTAAGGAGAAGAATGAAATTGAAAAGGCTCTTGAAACCGCCAGGAAATCTTTAAATTATAGTCTTTCCTTCTTGAGTACCATTGTTAAAGAAGATATTGACAATCTTATCAAGGATTTAGAGGAAATAGCTATTTCAAACCAAGGTTAATATTCAGATTAGATATTCCAGATTAATACTACTTTATGCTGTCAAAAATTATCCCAGAATACATCGCTTTTCGAATTGGCATAGTAGTATTGAGTATTCGGAGTTAAGTATCCTAAATTAAGTCAGAATTAAATATCCTGAATTAAATATGTTCCATGGAAAAGCGTCCGGCGGATTGCACTGAAAAGACATTTCATGCTTTCCAACCGGATGTTTTAAAGTTATTTTGTATGACCATAATGCCAGTTGCTGGCCTTTTTTATTTAATTCAACGCCGTATTTTTGATCACCATATAAAGGGCAGCCCGATGCTGAAAACTGGGCACGGATCTGGTGAGACCTTCCTGTAATTAGGTTTACATACACAAGGCTTAACTTATCTCCGGTTTCCAGGACCTGGTAATCAAGTACTGCTTTCTTGGCATCTTTATTTCCTTTAATTCCTTTGATATTACCTTCTACAATTCTTTTATCATCATTTCTTATAATCTCGTTATCATTACTAAGTATAATAGAACCGTTATCTAATACCTTAACCATATTTGTTTTTTCATCTTTTATTAAAAAGTGTTCCAGGCGTGCTTTCTCTGAAGCTGGTTTTCCATTAACAACTGCAAGATATTTCTTATCAAACTCTCCCATTCTTATCTGTTCGGATAATCTTGATGCTGCCTTGGAAGTTTTAGCAAATACCATTACGCCGCCCACAGGCCTGTCCAGACGATGTACAAGACCAAGGAATACATTTCCCGGTTTATTATACCTTTCTTTTATATCTTCTTTTAGAATTGTCAATAGATCTCTGTCTTGCGTTGAATCACCCTGGGAAAGCATATTAACCGGTTTTTCAACAACAAGAAGATGATTGTCCTCGAATATTACCTTAATACGAGCCTGTCCATATTTTTTTTTATTAATGAATCCATCATTTTGTCTGTTAATTTGCTCATTATTTTGTCTCATAGATTATCGTTCCCACCTTCCAAAAGCTCCGCAGGGGAGTATCAGTCCGGTAGAAGATATTGGCAATCCTATTTCATCACTGCTTACCCTTCCTCCATGTTTGCTTTTAATAGTTAACTCCAATATATTTTTTAGCACAACAGGTGAAAGCCCGGTAGTATATGTATTAATCAAAAAGAAAAGTGGGTTCTCTGATAAGACCTCCTGACATAATTGAATAAGGTCATAGAAGTTATCTTCCAGTTTCCACATTTCTCCATCAGGACCCCTTCCATAAGAAGGCGGATCCATTATTATAGCATCATAAAAATGTTCTCTTCTTTTTTCCCTCTGTGTAAATTTTATAACATCATCGGTAATAAACCTGACGGTCCGATGACCAAGTCCTGAAAGCTCCAGGTTTGCCTTTGCCCTTAACACCATGCCTTTGGCTGCATCAACATGGCATACCTCTGCTCCCGCGTAGGCAGCTGCTACAGTTGCTCCACCTGTATATGCAAACAGGTTGAGAACCTTTACTGAACCAGAGCCCAATTCAATTCTGTTTTTTATTTTCTCAATAATCCAGTCCCAATTTGCAGCCTGTTCAGGGAAAAGGCCCGTATGCTTGAAACCTGTAGGATGAACATTAAAACTAAGTTCCTTATACTTTATTGACCAGTCTTCCGGCAACTTCGAAAAAAACTCCCAGCTTCCGCCCCCACTCCGACTCCGGTGATAATGAGCATGTACCTTCTCCCAATTATCAGGGTCACCAGCTACAGGCCAGATTGCTTGCGGATCGGGCCTTCTTAAAATGTATTTTCCCCATCGTTCCAGCTTTTCTCCATTACCTGCATCTATTAATTCAAAGTCTTTCCAGTCACTTGCAACCAACATAAAAATTGTTTCCTCCAAAATTATTTATGGTGCCTGTTGTATTTGGTGCCGGGCACCAAATACAACAGGCACCAAATACAACACAACATTACTTTTCCACGTTATACCCGCATTATACCTATATAATATAATACACTTTTTCTAAATTGTATAGCAACTAATATGTTGATTTGACCGAAAAATTACTTGTTAACCTTATGTTGTGTAAAATCCGAATCTACTATTTTTTGAAAAAAAACGTTCTCAAGAGTTGTATCAAAAATTCTTGCTATTTTAATTGCAGTGACCATCCCTGGTCTTCTGCCTCTTTCAAGCTGTGAAATATAGTCGCTTGATACATTCACAAGTCTTGCCAGGTCTTTTTGTGTCATTTTATGCATCTTTCTGTATTCTTTTAACCTAAAATTCTGATTATAGTTCATAATTCCTCCTCCAAAATACATTTTTTAACTAAACTTATCATAAAAAAGCATATATAAGAAACTATATATAGTATAGCGGAACATTACGTTCTTAGTCAAGAACTTTACGTTCCGTTTTTCAATTTAGATTGGCCTATATGCTATAATTTTTTTAGGGTGGTGAATTTTTTGCTTGGAGAAAGACTTCGACAATTAAGAGAAGAGAATAAATTGTCCCAAAAGGAATTAGCTAAATATCTTGGGGTAACAGGAAGAACCATAAGTTATTACGAATATGGAAAAAGATTTCCGTCCCCTGAAACTTTAAATAGAATAGCAGATTATTTTAATGTTTCACTTGATTGGTTGTTTGGAAGAACTAACATTCGGACTCCTATTGCAAAAGTTGCAGAAAAAAACAGCAATAGGGAATATAATGATCCATATTCAAATAATCATGAATATTACATATCTGAAAAAGAGTTGCTTGAGTTTTTACAACAAAAAAAGAAAGGGTAATTTTTGAGAATATCTATAAGATATTCTTTACCCCCTCTTCCTCTATTTATCATACCCATTCGGATGAGTTTTGTGCCACTTCCATGCAGTTTCTATGATAGTATGCAATTGATTGTATTCAGGTTTCCACTTTAAATCATTCTTTATTTTATCTGATGACGCTACCAAAACCGCAGGATCTCCTGGTCTCCTGTCTCCCATAACAGTGTTGATGTTTACCCCGGTAACTTCTTTTGCTATATTAATAACTTCCTTAACAGAAAACCCCTGTCCGTTGCCCAAGTTGTAAATAACACTATTACCGCCGTCTCTCAATTGATTTAATGCCAGGATATGAGCCTGAGCCAAGTCTGTTACGTGAATATAATCTCTAATGCATGTGCCATCAAAGGTATCATAGTCACTTCCAAAAATAGTTATATTGTCTCTTTTCCCCAGTGCAACCTGCAACACTAATGGGATTAAATGAGATTCAGGGCTGTGATCTTCTCCAATCTTTCCGGATATATGCGCCCCTGCTGCATTAAAGTATCTGAGAGACGCATATTTTATTCCGTATGCACTATCAGCCCACTTTAAAACTTTCTCAACCGCCAGCTTTGTTTCACCATACGGATTGGTAGGAGAAGTCCTGCTCTGCTCCGAAATTGGTATACATTCAGGTTCCCCGTATGTGGCGGCAGTTGATGAAAAGACTATCTTCCCAACCCCATATTCCTTCATTTTTGTAAGAAGTTTTAATGTAGAAACAACATTATTATTATAATATTTTAATGGATCTCCCGTACTCTCACCCACAAGAGAATAAGCTGCAAAATGAATCACAGCCTCAATTTCATTTTCGTTAAATACTGAGTCCAGGAGCTTCTCATCTCTTAAGTCTCCGCAGTAAAACCTACCCCCTGTAACTGCATCTCTATGCCCCTTTTCAAGGCTATCTAGAACAACAACATCCTCAGAAGCTTCCAATAACTCAAGCACAGTATGACTTCCTATATAACCGGCACCTCCGGTAACCAGTACAGCCATTATTTTCCCTCCAATTGCTCATTGATCTTTCACAGTTTTATTATCTCCCGTGCGCCCTCACCCGTCTCTGATATATAAAACGAAGCCTTAAGACCGACACGTTCACTATATCCTTTGCCAACATTTTCAATAAACTTATCAATTGCATCTTCTTTTACAATACTCACTGTACAACCGCCAAATCCAGCGCCTGTCATTCTTGAACCAACAACACCATCGATTTTTAATGCTTCTTCTACCAGAGTATCAAGTTCCAAACCCGTAACCTCATAAAAATCTCTTAAGGAATTATGGGATTGAACCATAAGATTGCCAAATTCACACAAGTCACCTTTATTCAGCGCTTCAACAGATTTCAGCACTCTATTGTTTTCGGACATTACATGCTGAACCCTTTTTTTAATTACTTCATCCTTTATAAGGTACTGCCGTTCCTTATACTTTTCATAACATATTTCCCCTAGAAAATTCGCATCAGGAAAAGCTTGTTTCAGCATCTCAAGTCCGTCTTCGCATTCCCTTCTTCTTTCATTATATTTTGAATCGGTAAGACTTCTTTTCTTGTTTGTATTTGTTATTACTATTTTGCTGTCTTTTAAGTCCAAGGGTACAAGTTCATAGCTCAAATCCCTGGCATTAAGTAGTATTGCATGGTTGGCCTTTCCCATGGCAGAAGCAAACTGATCCATTATACCGCAATTTACACCTACATAAATATTTTCAGCTTTTTGACCGATTTTTGCCATTTCAATTAAACCGATGTCTCTGTTCATGGAAAATGCCTCATTCCCTATGGTTGCCAATGCCAGCGCTGTGGATACTTCAATAGAAGCAGATGATGAAAGTCCTGCACCATAGGGTATTGTTCCATGATAAAGCATATCGCAGCCAGTTAACTTATAACCGTTTTTTTGGAGCTGGTCAGCCACACCCAACTGATAATTACCCCATTTTATTCTTTTGTAATCTTCCAACCTGCCCAGAGAAGCCTCAACCCTGTCATCCAGATCTGTAGCAGCAAGTTTTATAATCCTGTCCTTCCTGGATCTTACAATTATGGTTGTATTCATTGTAAGGGCAGCAGGAAATACGTATCCGCCATTATAGTCGGTATGTTCACCAATAAGGTTTACACGGCCGGGAGCTGCAAAAACGCGAATTCCTTCTTCCGGACCGCCAAATATCTCTAAAAATTTTTGTTTAAGCTGGTCAGTGTTCATAAAAGCCTCCATTTCATACCTATCATTGATAACACAAATAGTAATGAAAATTCATTTTTCGTGCTGTGTATCACCCTGACGATTATGAATCTATTTTAACTATTTGGCTGCAAAATTGCAATTTTTTTCACCTACTCATAAACTTCTTATATGCCTCCCTTAATTCCTGAGCTTTTTCTTCCGGTTTTGTAGGATTGGCATGTGCCCAAGCACCTGTTTCACTTGATGCATTAAATTTTTGCTTATTAGATGCTCGCAAGGGCGGGAAAAATTCAATGTGAAAATGATAATATTTGCTAAAATCACCACTATTAACAGGTTCCTGATGCATACACATCATGTATGGAAACTGAAAACCAAAAAGAGAATCAAGGGTACCGGCAGCGCCCCTTACCGTCCTTGCCAAATCAAGCTTTTCACTTTCTGTAAATTGAGCCAGATTCTGAATATGCTTTTTGGAAGTTATATATATACCGTAGGGGTATTCAACAAAAAAAGGTAGAAATACAACAAAATGCTCACTTTCAAATATAATTCTTTCTTTGAATTCCATTTCATCCCTGGTCATATCACAAATAAGACATGAATTATTTTGATCATAGTATTCCTTACATGAATCAAGTTCCAATTCCAGTTTTTTAGGAATATATGAGTATCCATAAATCTGCCCGTGTGGATGAGGCATTGTTACACCTACAAGTTCACCCCTGTTTTCAAATATAAAAATATACTTGATTTTTTCATCTTTCCTCAATTCAATAAATCGTTCAGTCCACAAGTCTACCAGCTTTTTTACATGCTCTACAGGAAGCTGAGGTAAAGTAATGGTATGTTGGGGTGAATAAAGAATAACCTCACACTTTCCATATGCTTCTTTCATTTTATAGAATTTTGTTGGGACATTATCTGGAATTGAAGGGTTTTGAGATAATGACGGAAAATCATTATCATATTTCAGTACATCAAAGTTATCAGGCACTTTTCCGGAACCGGGACAAAAGGGACACCAATCCTTAGGCATCTGGGGACGGTTCTGACGATGTGATGCTATAATAACCCAGTCTTTAATTAAAGGGTGCCATCTTAATTCAGCCATAAATAATTCACCATCCTTAATTTAGCACAAATTTGTCAAAATACATATTCTAATGCCAGCATTTGACCATACTTACCGATAATAATTACCAATAATAATTACCAATAATAATTGCCAATAAACATTTTCACTAATATCATACCCTATATTAACTGAAAGTAAATAGAAGTATGTTATTTAAATATGGTATAATGTTTTATAGTAACTGATGATTTGAGGGTGTGACATGCTGGAAAAGTATTATTTTAATCAATATAATCATACAGATTTAAATGTGTACCGGTGCGGTATGGAAGACTGTAAACCAGGCCATTTCTGGGGGCCTGCTCTAAGAGATCATTACATTATTCATTACATTTCAGGTGGGAAAGGCATTTATCAGGTTAATGGGGTAACATATAACCTGGTAAAAGGTGATGGGTTTTTAATTTGCCCCTACACTATTGTATATTACAAAGCTGATCTGGAAGATCCCTGGAGTTATGCATGGGTTGGATTTCACGGGCTAAAGGCGGAAAGCTGCCTTAACCAGGCTGTCCTTACCGCTAATAACCCTATATTCAGATACAACAAAGACGATTTCCTTTTAGATTGTTTTAGCCAAATGATTGAGGCAATGCACCTTACAAGAGGAAGAGAATCCAGACTTATTGGACTCTTATATATCCTTCTTTCACAACTCATGGAATCTGCCAACTCGGTCAACAGGCAAAGCAAAGGGGAAAACTTCAAAGAAGAGTATATAAAGAAGTCTATAGAATATATTTCCATGAATTATTCAAGGAAAATCAGTATCAAAGAAATTGCCTCCCATGTTGGTTTAGACAGAAGCTATTTATATTCTCTTTTTAAAGAGTATCTATCCAGTTCACCACAGGATTTTCTCATTAATTTCCGGATCAATAAAGCCTGTGATCTTATGGGGAATTCTTCTCTATCAATAGGTGATATAGCACGTTCAGTGGGATATGAAGATCCGCTGCTGTTTTCAAAAGTTTTTAAGAAAGTAAAAAATGCCCCTCCCAGAGAATACAGGAGAGGCGTGTAATACTTAATAAAGAGGCATGTACTACTTAATAAAATTTTAATTGCTTTATATTACTTTATATTACTTCATATCGCTTTATAATACCTTATATTGCCTTATATTACCTTACATTACTTTAAATATTTAAACTGTGGCAGCCAATCCTTGTTTGCTTCAAACATTTCATCGACCATCTGTTTAATTTCCGCCAGGCTCAGAACTGCAGAAGTCAGCGGGTCAAAGCATACAGCATGGAAAACCTTCCTTGGATCCCCGGTAATTGCAGCCTCAACTGCCAATTCTTCACACCTTGCACTTATGTTATTAAGAATAGCCAGATGATCCGGTAATGGTCCCACATGTATTGGATCAAGCCCCCTCTTGGAAGCAAGAATAGGAACCTCTACGCAGCAGCCTTCCGGCAGGTTGTCAATAAGTCCGAAATTACGTACGTTTCCATTAAACTCAAACATGGTTCCATCCCCAATAGTTGCATTAAAAATGCTGGCAGCATATTCATGTCCTCTCTTAAGATTAACTTCATCTTTGCTGAGCCAATCCAATATGTCCTTTTTCCAGTTATCTTCCCTATCAAGATAACAATTAAGGATATAGGCATACTCACCGGGATTCCACCCTGTTCCATGGGTGCAATACTTTTCAATAAGATCGGGTCTTTTTCTGAACCACGCATTATACTCGGAATTATGTCCGCTGGATTCTGTAACATAGTAATCAAGGTGGAGGAACATTTCATTCCTTACCTGCTCTACATTGTATATTTCAGGATTCTCAACGGCTTCCCTTATTAAAGGATATGCATCTTTTCCATTCCACTTAAAATTCAAGTACCAGGCCTGGTGGTTGATACCGGCACAGAGATATGTAACTTCATCCATAGGAGCACCTATCCATCTGGCAAGCATTTCAGCCGTGCCCTGTACACTATGGCAGAGACCTGTAAGCTGAACTTTTGATTCTCCCTGCATAGCTCTGCAAAGCATGGCCATTGGGTTGGTATAATTAAGGAATATAGCATTGGGACAATATGTTTCAATGTCCCGGCATATATCAAGCATAACAGGTATTGTTCTAAGTGCTCTGAATATTCCGGCCGGTCCTCTTGTGTCTCCTACATTAATGTCGACCCCGTATTTTTTAGGTATCTCAACATCATAGCGCCACACATGAACTCCACCGGCAAGAATTGTGCATACAACTCCATCGGCATCCTTTAATGCTTCTGCCCTGTCCTTTGTAGCAATAACTTTGGCTGGGTAATTTCCTGCAGCCACAATCTTATCCACGGCTTTCTTAATGTAGGAAAGTCTTTCATCATCAATATCCATAAGAGCCAGAGTACAATCAGCGAATGCCGGAAATGAAAGAATATCACGTACAAGAGACCTTGTAAAGCCAAAGCTGCCTGCTCCAATAAATGCAATTTTTTTCATAGACTTTTACACCTCACTATTCATCAAAATGTATGAAGAATTATTCATCATGGGCTATCATTGCGTTGCATAGAACTACTATACTAATATTTTAACAATTTATACTACAAAGTAAATGGTACATTGCTATACTAATATGGTATAATGCTAGTATACCTTATAATACAGACAGGATGTGATAACCTGTTATGATAGAAGTTGTGCCTATTAACAGGCTAAACCTTACAGATTTAAATATGTATCAATGCGGGACCGAGAAATGCAAACCCGGACACTTTTATGGGCCGGCAGTAAGAGATCATTTCCTTATTCACTATGTAACGGAGGGAAATGGTGTTTTCCAGGTTGGAAATACCACATACAAACTAAGTAAAGGACAAGGATTCCTTATTTGCCCCGGAATAGTAACTTTTTACCAGGCGGATATAGGCTTGCCCTGGCATTACACCTGGATAGGGTTTCATGGACTAAAAGCAGAGGATTACCTTAAGCAGGCTAATCTTAGCTGGGATAACCCGATTTTTACCTATACTAAAGATGATTATATTGAAACCTGCTTTAAAGAAATGATAGAAACAAAAAATATTAAAAACGGAAGAGAGATGAAGCTGCTTGGTTTGTTTTACAGCTTTCTTTCCAAGCTTATTGAAGAAAATGAACAAGCTTCTTCATATAATGTAACTGTTAACAGGAAGGAGGTATACATAAAGAAACTGATTGAGTTTATTGAACTTAATTATTCCAGAAAGATAAGTGTTTCAGAAATAGCAGCTTATCTTGGTCTGGACCGCAGTTATATGGGTTCAATTTTTAAAGAATTTTTTAACACCAGTCCTCAGAATTATTTGATCGATTACAGGATTAACAAGGCTTGTGATTTAATGGCAAATTACAACCTTACAATCGGCGACATTTCTAGGTCTGTAGGTTATGAAGATCCGCTGCTTTTCTCTAAAATGTTTAAAAAAATAAAGGGACTGCCGCCACGGGAATATAGAAAAAGACTGCCTCTTTAATGGAGCTAGTCTTTTTCTATAATTTAAAGGTCTAAAAACCTTAGCGCCGGTAATAGTTGTGTCTATAGTAAGTCAGATTGATACAATTTTAGCTTTGAGTATACCACATCGGACTGTTTTCATTTTTCCATCGTTGCAGCAGGGGCATTTAATTATATCTTTTCCTTTTTATTATCTGTAGTTTCCTCACTCTTTAACAGGTTTTAAAGCCTTTCATAAATATCTTTTCTATGACCTATTCCCACTACTATTATTTTAATTTCATCATCATTTATTTCTGTTATTATTCTATAATCCCCAATTCTATATCTCCAGTAGTCTCTCAAATTGCCTTTTAAGGCTTTTCCATAAATCATAGGATTATCTATTCCTACCAAATTCTTTTCTATCCATGCTAAAATTATATGCCTTTGATTTACGTCTATTTTTGATAATTGTTTTATTGCTTTTTTTGTATATAAAACTTGGTATTTCATATTTACATACCTAACATTTTTTTGACTTCTTCATGGGTAAAGGTTTCAGTATAGCCATTTTCAAGACTTTTTTCATATTCTTTTATAACCTGCATATCAAGTTCATCTTCCATTTTTTCTTCAAGGGTTTTTTTGAATAAAGTTGACAATGGAACCCCATGTAATTTTGAATATTCATTAAATATTTTTGCTTCTTCCTCGTTCAATCTTACAGTAACAGTACTCATATCTACATCACCATCCTCCTATTTATAGGGTACCACAATGTAACACAATGTGCAATATTAAAATTAACCTTATCTTTTGGAATATTAATTAGCCCTATACTTTCAGTATTTCCTCTATCGAATCCAAAATATTTATAATAGTATTATACCCAATTTCATAATTTTTTTATTTTTCTCTTATTATTGAAATGGCAGGGTTTTAAATATTATATTCTTTGAAGCTTCCTCCCATCAAAATTAAAGTTTGTTGCTAAATAATATATATCATAAAAAATCTTTCATACGACCTGTAGCTTCCATTAGGGATATAATTGCATCTAATTTTTCTGCCGTGGACTACTAGTCTGTTTAATTTTATTTAACATAATTTCTATACTAATACTTGACACAAAGACCTCGGACAAATAGTATAGGAACAGGAAAAAACGGAGGTTATTTATGTCAGATAATGTAAAATAACAGCTAAGCAGTATACAAAAGATTACAAGACAGAAGCGGTAAAACTTATGAGAAAGATAGGGAACACAAAAGCAGCTGTAGAATTAGGTGTACCCAAGAATACTTTAAGCCAGTGGGTAAAGCAGACAGAGATAGATGATATGGATACCAGTGCAGGCATCCAAACTCCAGGTTCTGCAATGACCCAAGCTACGGAGATTCAGTAGTTGCAGGCAAACCTTAATTGTATCAATCTCGCTCATTACATTTGGTGGGCAATGAGGGGCTCGAACCCCCGACTTTCACCACGTCAAGATGACACTCTACCAGCTGAGTTAATTGCCCACATGGTTCACAATTAAGTTTGAATAATTGTCACTTGGCTTATCAACACTTTTATTATAAATGGGTTTTATATATATGTCAATATATCGAAAAAGCCAAAAGCCCTATGACATATATTCTATATATCCCGATATAACTCATCTAGAACAACAAAATACTATCATAAAGGTATTCTCCCTCTCCCGATTGTATTAAAAATAGGTTAGGAAGCACTAAACGATACCAGAAAACAAACATAGTATCTTCCAATTTGTAAAATGTCTTTTTTCTATTTTTTCTGCCGTCCATATAAAGGGCTTTGATATCCTAACACCTGCTTACCGAAAGCTGGAAGTGACTTCATCCTCGGTAATGTTATACTGTATATGACCTTGCTCTATTGTTCCAGATTCCTATACATGTTAGATTCTATCGCTGAAAAAAAATGCCTTTTCCCCTTTAATAAACTCCTGTATAAGTCTGATTTTTCCAACCCGTCCTCTATCATATATAATAGCACATTAAAAATTATCTTTTTGATACATCATTTCTAGATCATTGAGTTCCTGTTCCCTTCCTATAAACATCCAGCATATCTCCCTTTGTTCTAAAATCTCTATTCTGTACTTTATTCAGTGGGAATTATAAAACTTTCAATGAAACCCCGAGAGCAAATTAAATTTTCACTCTAGTAATCTCCATATTTTCTCAGGGGTAGCTCGATAGCTCCGCCCATTCTTCCGTCCCATTCTTATGTAGATAACCCGATTTATTAGAAAAAATAAACCCCTGCGTTTTTTGCAACAGGGGCTTATAACATATTGTTCTATTCAATTATAAATACATTCTATTAATTAACGATGTCTAAAGAAGTGCCATCCACCCAATCTTGGCGGGTTGCCTGGATCATCCTTCAGCAATTCTTTATAATTTTCTGCTGCTTTACGGTATGCTTTTGCATACTGTTCAATTATTTCAGGTCTGTAGCGTACAAACCATGGTATAGCATATATCATGGAGCCAATTTTCTCACTTATAGGCAGACTCTTGTCAAATTCTCTTACATCCTTGTTGGAATTAGCTATTCTTGTTGGCTTACCATGGCCGTATACATCAGCAGTATTAAATAAAGCATGTGTATGAAGTGCAGCGTTGCATCCTGGATAACATGATTCTACACCTTCTGCCCTTACAGCTTCTGTAAATCTTGTTACTGATAATCCTTCAAGTTCATCAGCTTTATATATTCCATGAGGTGCATACCAGCCTGCCATATTGCTACCAGAATCCTCAGATGTACGATGTGCTTTTAATCCAGGTACTCCCTCCAGAAGATCCCAGAAATAATTCATACCTTTACGGATTTCTTCACAGCGCTGATCATAATATTTAAGTTGAACACGGCCTACAGCAGAACTCATTTGATGCATACGATACTTATAACCGCCTAAAGGAAGCCCTGCCAATGGTTTTAAATACTCTGTCTGAATTTCATCTGCACGGAACATTTCATAATGTCCAAAAGCAAGAGATCTTTCATAAATTTCTACATCATCAGTTACGAGCATTCCTCCCTCACCAATTGCAAGGGATTTTCCGCTCATAAGAGACATAGCACCTACATCACCTATTGTACCAACCTTGCGGCCTTTATACAGTCCTCCCTGAGCATGGGAAACATCTTCAATTACTTTTATATTGTGACGGCGTGCAATTTCCATAATAGGATCCATATCTGCAGGATGACCCAAATAATGAACTACAACAATTGCTTTTGTTCTATCGGTTATACGATGTTCTATGTCCTTTGGATCAATACAAAGAGTATCTGTATCGATTTCTGCAAAAACAGGTGTTGCACCAAGTGAATATGCTTGAGTAGCTGAAGCCCAATAGGTTACGCTTGGAGCTATAATTTCATCACCAATTCCCACCTTGCATGCATACATAGCTGTCTGTATAGCTGCAGTACCACTGCTAAAACCTAAAGCATATCTTGTACCCTGCCATGCAGCAAATTCCTTTTCAAACTGCCTTGTAATACTTGTACCGGACATAGCTCTTTTATGCAGTACATCCAATACAGCATCTTCATCTTCCTTTGTAATAATCGGCCATACAAACATATCGCCAGCGTCAGACTGTACTGACTTTGGTCCTCCAAATAAAGCAAGTTTTTCTGCCATAATTAAAACCCTCCTATATTATTTAATCATATAATCTTGATTACTCACATATTTAAACACATTCCAACTAATACATCTTAAAATACTTTTTCATTATATTGCTTTTTTATACTGCTTTTAATTACAAAAATTTTGTATTATAACTTCAATCATTATTATCTTTACAATTATATTATAAAATATTAAATATACATTATCTTTGCACATTTAACTATTCAATTGACATATTCTATTATAATGCATCAGTAGAAAATTTTTCAAAGGTGGTGGATATCTATCATCTCGTTATAATTAAGATATGCCTGAATATTAAAGAGCCAATTGTAACTAAAGCGCTAATTGAACTATAGCTCTAATTGATATTAAAGCGCTAATTTAAACTATAGCGCTAATTGATATTAAAGCGCTTATTGAAATTAAAGCACTAATTGTGTTTTTCTGGATTCTGCTTGCGATAAGCCAGCGGAGATATACCTGTCTGCTGCCTGAACAAGCGGTTAAAATGGTTGACATTATTAAAACCTACTTCATAACATATCTCCAGCACCCTCTTGTCTGAGTCCTTCAAAAGCTCCATAGCCTTTGATATACGTATATCGTTTACATATTCTGTAAAAGTCTTGGATGTTATGCTTTTAAATAAATAACTAAAATATGACTGGGATAGCATGAATTTTTTTGCAACCTCTTCTACATTTAAGTCCTCAGCAAAATGTTCATCAATATACTTTATTGCTCCAAAAATGGAATCTCTATGTCTGTCGAATGCCGTACGGGATTCTGAATTCTCCAGATCCCTTGTAAACTCACGTCCTACCATAACCAGAAGTTTTAACAATAGGGATTTAATAACGAGCAGGTATCCAGGCTTCTTTTCATTATACTCGGATAACACTTCGGTAAGAATATTCTCAACCTCATTCTGAATCTTACCTACAAGGTTCAAACGTGGTTTAACCTGACTCTCACTAACTAAAAAGGGTTCAATATAAGCAAAATCAAAGAATGACTCAATATTTGCTATACTTTCAAAATCCTGATTAACAAATTCAGGGACAAACTCAAACTCGAATATTTGTATATTTGAATCTTCATCTGTTTTTATAGTATGAGGTATATATGGAGGAATCACAAATATATCCCCTTTAATAATTTTGAATTCCTGCTTGTTAATGTAATGGCCTCCTTTTCCCTGGCAAACATAGTTTATCTGCATAAATTCATGTCTGTGTAGCTGACCCTTATTGCAGGAGTTCAAGGTATATTTCCGTACGAATATAGGCAATCCGCCATGATTATTATCTGACATTTTTAACAGCGGTATATGACTATATTCTTCCCGGTCTAATGATTCAAAGCTTATAATATTTTTCATTCCAACCCCCCCATTAGTCATACACCTATATTATAATAATAAAAGTTTGTTTTGTGAAGTATAGACGCACAAAAGATACTACAGGGTGCATTTTCAATATTTGAAGAAAAATATGGCAAGAAACGATTTCCATGTATAATATTCACTTCAGCAACGGATTGTAGAGTTTAAGTCTACAGAAAAATTCTACCCGTCACATTCACCATCCATAGTTTTGGTGACGGCTCACGACATCCGTGTCGTGAATTACGAATTTTTCCTTGCCTTAAACATAACAATCCGTAAGCTTTGTTCAAATTTTGTACTCGGAAAATCATATGCTGCCATATTTTGTATCATAGGAAGAAAATGCGCCCGATACTACATTATAAAATTTTGTGCGCTTATGTTACCTTAATTAATTCGCAAAAATCAAATTTGTTCCTTGCTAAATCATTTTTGTTCTTTGTTAAATCATTTTTGTTCTTTGTTAAATCATTTTTGTTCTTTGTTAAATCATTTTTGCGTTATACATATTTAAAAAGAACAGAGGGGTGCAACAAAAAAGCCGGGGCTTTGACTCCGGCTTTTTTCATAATCTTCCCACTAATTCTACTTTCTCTTTTTATAATAATATTCAGCTACTTTTCTTATTCCCGCAATGACATCTTCCAAATCCTGTTTAGTGTAGTATTCCTTTACAGGAATTGTTATAGCTGTCTTCAATATTTCTTCGGCTGTGGGGCATAATCCTTTGTAGTACTCAATATTCTTTCCATAATATTTGCAGCCAAAAGGACAATCTGTACCGGGATAAGCGTTTTTCTTTGTAAATATATCGTATTCATAAACACAAATAGGTATATAACCTGCTCCATTTGGTATACCTTCTGCAGCAAGAGCCTTGGAAAAATCATTTCTGCTTATTCCCAATTCATTCTCATCAACTCTCAACATATAGAACCAGTATGAAGACTTTCCGTCTTCCAGAACCTTATGAGCGTATATGCCCGGTAAACCTGTTATTCCTCTGGTAAGGGCATCTCCATACACATTTCTTCTCTCACATATTGACTCAAGTTTATCAAGCTGAGCTATGGCTACAGCACCCATTAGTTCATTCATCCTGTAATTGGGGGCAAGATACTGTATTGCTCTGGTTGCAACAGGATCTGTAGCCAACCTGTTATAGTTCTTATCAGCAAATTTTAAAGCCTTTTCATAATATTGGTTATCATTCATTATAACCATTCCGCCATCTCCAACGGAAATATGTTTAAAGTCATTAAGACTAAAGCACCCAATATCTCCTATTGTACCAACAAGTCTGCCCTTGTAATAGCACATATAACTCTGGGCGCAATCCTCAATAACTTTGATATTATGCTTCCTGGCAATCTCCATAATAGGATCCATGTCTGCTGCATTACCTGCAAGATGAACAACAAGTATTGCTTTCGTCTTATCAGTTATCTTTTCCTCTATAGACTTTGGATCCATGTTGTACGTGTGAGGGTCTAGATCTGCAAATACAGGTATAGCATTCTGATACAGTATACCAATAACAGTACCCATATCTGTTATTGGCGAAGTAATAACTTCATCGCCACAGGTAACACCAATAGTTCCGAGAGCTACATGCAGTGAAGCTGTTCCTGAAGATGTAGCGACACAATGCTTTACTCCGTACATATTGGCAAACTTCTTTGTAAATTGCTTAACCTTGTTACCCGCCCAATAAAACAAAGTATCCTGCTCTAAGGCTTCCTTCAATTGCTGAAGCTCTTCTTCCCCAAATCTTTTGCCTGTTCCAAAAGGTGTTGTTTTAACTTTTTCTCCCCCAAATAATGCAAGTTCGCTCATATCCTTCATCCTTCCTGATATAATTTTTTAATAATATTTACAATGTATAGAGACATTTCCCCACACAATATCTTCCCGGTCCTATCAAAAATTATCGTGGAAGACATCGCTTTCCAAATTGGTATAGTAGTACTTATTTACAACTATAATTATAGATCAGACTATAATAATCTTCTAAACTTTTTTGATTTTTTCATTAGCATTTTCGTTCATAATGTGCATCTTTCTAAATAGAAATCTATTCTTGCCATATATTTCTTAAAATACAGAAAATATACTTTTATTTATTAATTATTACTCATCTCTCTATATTGAGCCCAAACATTTTCAAACCAGCTTTCACTTTGGGGAATTGGCCGGACCGGTTTCCATCGAGAAACTATGTAAAATCCATCTTCCAGCTTGTTACCCTTCCTTTTAAGCTCTATTTCGTTTATTACATTGAGTAATTCTCCATTATCCAGTGAAAATCCGAATATTTGAGGAAGATTATCTGCCGGAAACATGCCATTATCATCGTGTACTAGATATGAGCCTCTACTCTTCCCGCCTTTATCCAAATATTCTTTTATTGCGGATAAATATATATATTGTGATATTATTATATCCCTTACTCTAAAAGCTTCAGGTAATTCCTTCAAAGAGGATATTTTTATATTGCTGGATAAGCTTATGATATCCTGTATACTCTCCTCAACAGTTGTATTTACTTCTTTATATGATCTTATATGAGCTCCTGCCATGGTCATTCTTTTTTGGACTTTTTTCTTTATTTCTGCAACATTAGAATCTGGATAACTATTCTGGCAGTCACTTTTGCAGCTATCAGCTCTGTTATCACTGTTATTAAGACTGCTCTTCATGTTGATACTAATGTTGCTATTTAAAATAAAATCATCCGCCAGTCTTACTCTTTCTCTGATTTGCTCTATTGCAATACTTACAAATTTTTCAACTTTCAAAGGTTCACCTCTGTAATTAACCGATATATACTGTGCAGCCCTCAGGCTTCCTGTTTGGGTTGAATTCAGCGCAGTTCCGCCTGGTCTGTAAACGCCAAATGTACCATTTACTTCTCCTACAGGGAAAAAATTCCTAATGTTGCTTTCCCACCAAATATTCCCTATAAGTCCTCCATTGTTATGTTGAGCGCATACAGCTATTTCCAGATAATCTTTTTCCAGGTCAATAAAATTATTTTTATATAATTCTATAGCAGGTCTGTTCATTTTCCTCAGTCTCTGTATTGGGGTACCGAATAAAGCACCTGAATTTTCAAGATATTTAAATGCTTCCGGCCCAAGTGTGGAAAATTTCAATTGTCCATTATTACTGCCCCATGATGGATTCCTGGTATAATCAAGAAACACTCTTCTCCCTTTGAGCTGGGTTTCATTATATACAAGTATATCGATTAAAGATGAACCATAATCAGATATTTTGCGTGGATCAAAAGGCCATTGGTAACCTTTTAAAAAAACTGCATCAAGCATTTTCCCTGGATCAGGAAAATATTCCTGCAGAAATTCTCTCTCATCCCCTCCATTTATATCTGTAGAAATGTATCTGGGCAATACCTGCTGATAAGTTCCTGATAAATTCCACCTGAATTTCACAGATGCTATACCGTATTGAGACTCTGTCAAATTAACACCCTTTACTCCGGCTTCAAATGCAATACCCGAAGCACCGGTTTGACTTTCCGGATAAACTGATACTGAATACATGCCCGCCGGTCCTCCGACAGCATAAATTATATTTTTACAGTTAAATAGCGTAAAACCCATATTAGGATTCTCAAGTGCATTTAGATTAAGGGCTATCAATCCAATTGTTTTTTTTTCAGCATCATTATTGCTTCCTTTGTTTTCAGCATCACTATTGCTACTTTTATTTTCTACACCATTATCAATTTCGTTGTTTTCTCTATTATTGATGATTTCTTTATTGTACGCTATCTTTTCAGTTAAAATTCCAATTACCAAATACTCGTCAAATATTTTAATTTTTCTTTCTCGAACCCTTTCTTGAAGCTTTTCAGTCATATACCTTGAGGTCAGAGGCCCGGCCGATGTAGCACGCTGTTTGGGATCATGATCGGTTTTGTATCCTACATATTCACCATAACTATTGTGAGGAAATGGAACTCCAATTTCTACAAGTTTAAAAAAGCTGCGTGAAGAAAGAGCCGCCTCTATAAGAGCAATATCTCCATGCATGCAGCCACCCTCGAAAAGAGTTTCAGCCATATCCATTACGGAGTCCCGGGCACTCCCAGCCATAGTTAATTTATAATATGTCTGTTTATCGGAGCCGGTATTTCTGGAAGTCCCCATGTTAATTCCCTCGGTTACAATGGCAATATCTTTTTGTCCCAGCGAATAAAGGCTGTCAGCTGCATTAAAACCTGCACAGCCGGTACCAACTATAACGGTATTCAGGCTATACACATCAATATGGATTCCATCGATTGCTACTGTTTGTTTTTCCATATGAACCCCTACCTTCCATGTATACTATTCTCAACTATATTTTATTTTCTCTATTATTCTCCCACAACCTCAGACTTTTCTCTGTCTAGCTGCCCACTGGCTGCTGCCTGCTGGCTACTGTCCATTTTCCTCCGTCCTCTATCTACCATCCACCATCCACTATCCACTAATCACCATCCACTATCCTCTATCTACCATCCACTATCCAGCTTACAACCTTCTTAAGTGAAAGCCTCCATCTACATTCAGCACCTCTCCTGTTGAGAAATCCAGTGCTCCGGAGCAAAGAACAGAGACTGCCTTTGCTATATCCTCAGGATAACCCCACCTTTTTATAGGGGTCAGCCCTCCATTTATTAGAGTATCGTATTTTTCTTTAACAGCAGATGTCATATCTGTTCGAATAATTCCCGGTCTTATTTCATATACATTTATACCGTATTCTGCCAGTCTATCGGCAAACAGTGCAGTTATCATACTTATACCTGCTTTTGAAATACAGTATTCTCCTCTGTTTGTAGAGGATGTATACGCAGAAATAGACGATATGTTTATTATTCTCGGATGGCAGCAGTTTTCAAAATTATTATGTATTAGCTTATTACCCTTGATTAAACTATCATCAGGTATTTGATTATTGTTATGGATCTGATTAATCATAGTATTTGCAACAAGCTGTGTAAGGAAAAAAGTCCCCTTAAGATTAATATTCAACACATAGTCCATACTTTCTTCTGTTGTCTCAAGAATATCCATCCTTGACTTCGGAGCAACCCCCGCATTATTAATAAGAACATCAATTCGACCGAACTCATTCATAACCCGGCTGACTATTTCTTTTCTACTTTTTTCTGAAGAAATGTCCCCCTTGATGTAGATTACCGGATTCCCTTTCTCTCTTACCCCGGATATGCTGTCACCTATTTTCTCTTCATCCGTTGTAGCAACCATGGCTACAGAATAGCCATCCTGGGCAAGCCTTACTGCTATAGCATTACCTATACCCCGTGCAGCTCCGGTAATAAGAGCTGTTTTATTACTTAGTGACACATAAATTCCCCCTGTCTATATAAATGCAGGACTGTCCCTGGTTGTTACTTCCTGCAGTATTCCTTGTATATTGGTCCATAGACTTCTGAATCTCTTATAACACACCCGGCAGTGCCTCCGGCTCTCATAATTTCAGTACATTTCCCGCAGGTTATACAGCATTTTTCTTTTCTTACAAAGCCATTGTTAAATATGTCTTTGGGGAAATCCGGATATGCAAACGTCTCCCTTCCGAAACCAATGAGAGTTGCATATCCTCTCTCAAGAGTACCTGCTGCCAGATAGGGTGAAAATTGTCTGAGCCAACTGTAGCCGGTCCCAACAATAGCCATTCCGGGCACTGCTTTCTGTACTTCTCCAATACCACCAACCAACCTGGCTACACCTGCCAGGGGATGCTCTTCAGGTATATATCCACCCTTATCAAAAGGCCTGTTAACATGAGGATTGTAATAAGGTGAGCCCATAGTAAGGTTGAGCATTCTGACTCCTTTTTCATATAAAAGTTTTATCAGTTTTACAGGCTCAGTAAGGTCCAATTTTGTATAGTCATCTTTATCTACCCCCCAACCATAAGGGTAAGGTATCCCATCATAAATATTCAACCTTGCAGTAACAATAAACTTATTCCCCAGTCTTTGCCTTATCCTGTCTGCAGTGTTTAGAAGAAACCTGGTGCGTCCTTCAAAGGTTCCGCCATACCTTCCCTTTCTCGTAAAACCTGCTAAAAACTCGGAATTCAGGTATCGATGGCAGCTTTTTATGTCAACACCATCATATCCAGCCTTATATGCTAATACAGCTGCCTTTTCAAACTTTTCCTCAAGCATTTCAATATATTCATCTTCTATTACAGGAATATTTTCATCGATCCTTTTAACAGCATCCAGATAAGGATTATGATATGCAATTATGGGAGCAGGCGGACCTTCCGGCTTGCTGAAACGGCCTGAATGTGTAAGCTGCATTATACAAACAGGAGTAAAATCTTTGCCGAACTCATTATGAGCATTTTCAACAATCTTTGTATGGAGTTTTTTAAATTCATCTACATTATCTTCTGTAATCCACAACTGTCTTGGGCAGACTCTTCCTTCAGGCACTACGGCAACAGCTTCAAACCATATAAGTCCTGCTCCGCCCCCTGAAAACCTTTCATACCTGCGAATAGTTAATTCATGTGGACTTCCGTCATAATTGCCATCAGTACCTTCCATTGGATGAAAAACTATTGAATTTTGAATTGCTTTGCCATTTATATCAGCTGTTCTTCGCAAAATGTCCAGGTTGTCTGAAAAATGAAGGTCCAAATTCATTTTCATTACATCAGATTTAACTTCCTCAAGACTCTTATAGTTAAATTCACAGAATTCCATTTCAATCTCCATTCCTGCTACGTGCGAAATGAATTTGCCATTGTTGAACAAAAGTTTTTTATAAAAAGTTTTTATGGACTCAAATTCATTTTACCACCCGTGCAACTTATTTTTTTTGATATAGTTTGCCATCTCAAGATATGGCTTGCCATCTCAATTAACTATCTTTGCTAATAATTATAATTATATCAGTTGCAACCTATGCACATCTATATATTATTTGTGACATAATTAGCGTTATTTGTGTTTATATGTTTTCACAATGTATAGATTGGGGCCATGATGCCAATAATTGTACTTAGAAAGCTTATACAACAAATTGCACCGGGAGGTTTACATGAGCAAATTTTTTAGTGCAATAAAAAATTTACTTACATATAAAGAATCACTTGAAGAACAACAATTTGAGCTTCTGGAATATTCGGAAAACAACGAAAAAGGTGTAGAAAGGGTAGCAGAACAAAGCTATATATCCCTAAAGCTAAATGAAAATCTTGCCTACATTAATCATAGGTTCAACACCATTAAAAGCCAGGATATTATAATTAGAGAATTTAAAATTGGTGAAAAGTATACGGCATTCTTGGTATTTATTGATGAAATGGTTGACAAATTAACAGTTAACAACTCAATACTCCGTCCGCTTATGAATACAGAAGCATTTCAAAATATTCCTTCAAAAGAGATTGTTGAATACATTAGCAATAATGTGTTATCAGTTGGCAAGATCTCCAGGGAAAATAAATATGATAGCATTGTTAAACAAGTGTTGAATGGTATGACTGCTCTTTTTATAGATAATTGTAATGAAGCAATATTAATTGGAACTAAAGGCTTTGAAAAAAGAAATATTGAAAAGCCATTGACAGAATCCGTTATAAGAGGTGCGCAAGAAGGATTTACAGAAGATCTTGGCACAAATATAGCTTTAATAAGGCGTATTATAAGAAATGAAGATTTGATTGTTGAAATTCTTCCTGTAGGAAAAGCTAATAATTCAAGCTGCGCTATTTTTTATATGGATGGAATAACAAATCCGTCTTTAATAAATGAAGCAAAGCGACGAATAGAAAGCATAGATTTTGATTATATTTCAGGCAGTGGTATGCTGGAAGAAATGATTAATGACCAGCCACTTCTGTTATTTCCTCAGATTTCTACAACAGAACGTCCTGATAAATCTGCTATATATTTATTGGATGGCAAAGTTCTGTTTATTATGGACGGTGCCCCTTTTGCAGGTGCCGTTCCCACAAATTTCTTTGACCTTATACATTCTCCTGAAGATTACTTTTTGAGGTGGCAGTTTGGAACTTTCCTGAGGTTCATAAGAATGCTGGGTATATTTGCTTCCAGTATTCTCCCTGGTATCTATCTGGCGCTGATATTATTTCATCATGATATGGTACCTACAGATTTGCTGTTTTCTATTGCACAATCCAGAGAAAATGTCCCTTTCCCAACATTTATTGAGCTCTTATTAATGGAAATAGCTTTTGAATTGATAAGAGAAGCAGGCTTAAGAGTTCCGGGAGCTATAGGAACAACACTTGGTATTATTGGAGCCTTAATACTTGGGCAGGCTGCAGTAGCCGCCAGCATTGTCAGCCCTATACTTATTATAGTAGTAGCCGTTACAGGTATAGGAAGCTTTGCCACCCCAAGTTATACTCTTGCTTTTGCAATAAGAATTGCGAGGTTCTTTTTTATAGTATTGGGCGCAGCAATGGGATTCTACGGAATTTCAGCAGCTATAGTGATTATACTGGGCATAATGTGCAGTATGAAATCTTTCGGTATACCATTTTTTACCCCTGTTGCTCCTAAAACAAATATGAGACCTGACGTAATCATCGGACAACCTTTATATAAGCAAACAGAAAGAATTGAATTTACTAATCCTGTTGATCTTAAATCAGCTGCTGCAGAACCTAGGGGGTGGAAAAGAAGGAGACAAAAGGATGATAAGTGAAGGTAAGTTCGGACCCCAAGAGGCAATATGCCTTATCACTATATCGATCCTGTCAAAGATATTTTTCACCAGCCCCAGACAAGTGGCGGAGATTGTAGGTACCGCAGGATGGTATATGACACTAATATCAGCTTTTATTGCAGCAATTGGCTTTACTTTTGTTTTTTTTCTATTAAAAAAATATAAAAATAAGAACATAATAGAAATCTATGAAATTGTATATGGTAAGTATATAGGCATCATTATATCAGGGCTTACAGGAATATTTTTTCTTGTAAACGCATCTGTTAATGTGAGAGAATTCGGAGATGTTCTAAAGGTTTATATGCTGCCTATAACGCCGTTGGAATACATTCTAATTATATTTGCCGGCGTAATTTTAACACTATGTATAATAGGATTGGAGTCAATAGCAAGACTATCAAAGCTGTCATCCTATTTTATTTTTGCAGGTATAATCATAGTACTTCTGCTTTCAGTACAAAACTATGATATCAACCACTTATTCCCACTATTGGGTTATGGCCTGGGAAACACAGTATTACACGGTGCAGCAAGAAGCTCAGTATATGGTGATGTATTTATACTGGCAGTAATTGCAAATTCGCTGCAAGGAATAAATCATATAAAGAAGTCAGGTTATTTTAGCATAATTATTTCCGGAATACTAGCTTCTGTAAATCTTCTTGCCTTTATATTGGCGTTTCCGTACAGTACTGCTCAGGAAATAACTTCTCCAATGTATGAGCTTTCCGCTCTAATAGATTATGGGAGATTTATTCAGAGAATTGACCCGATATTCTTTTTTGTGTGGATAGTCAGCTCTTTTATTCTTATAACAATATATATATATTCATTTATTAGTATTTATTGTAAAATGTTCAAGTACCCCGATCTTAAGCCTGTACTTTTTCCTGCAATAATAATGTTTCTCGTTATTGCACTAATTCCTGAAGATGTTAGTACTGTTGTAACCGGATATATTCAAAGTATAAGAGAGTATGGATGGATTATATTTTATTTTATCCCATTTATTACTTTTATAACTTCATTAATTTTCAAAAAGGAGGCTGATGCTTAAAATGCTTAAAATGCTTAATTTGAATAAGTTTTCATTGTTTAAATTTTTATTGCTTGTAGCTGCATGCATCCTTTTAATAACAAGTCTCACGTCATGTACAGACTCAACTGAGGTGAATGATATGACCTATGTAATTGTTGTAGGAATAGACAAGGGAATAATCAATAAATGGCGTTTAACTGTTGAGTTTTCTACAATGAAAAGCAATAATGGAAATAGTGGA
>Ga0116195_1000668_pt1 | contig 26012 bp, 39 predicted proteins | sample AD_SCU002_MetaG_FD_89881 | JGI IMG/M metagenome (GOLD analysis project Ga0116195, IMG submission 89881) | Active sludge microbial communities of municipal wastewater-treating anaerobic digesters from China - AD_SCU002_MetaG | ecosystem: Engineered > Bioreactor > Anaerobic > Digestate | place...
AACCACGAAGGGTTGATTGAAACATGCCCAAGATTAACAGACCACGCAGAGGATCCCTCGCGTATAGCCCGAGAAAGCGGGCGAAAAGCCCGGTTCCCCGATACGGCTCATGGCCCGATTACACGGGAACCCCGGCGGTGCAGGGATTTGCAGGTTACAAAGTGGGGATGACCCACGTCATCATGGTCGATGACCACAAGAGCAGCCCTACCGAAGGCAGGGATGTGATGGTGCCGGTGACCGTTGTTGAGGTCCCGCCCATGCGGGTGGCAGGCGTGCGCGCATACACCGAGGATTCCTATGGTAAGCGTGCGCTGACCGAGGCGTGGGCGACAGACCTCGATGAGAACCTCTCCCGCAGGATCAATGTCCCGAAGAACCACGATACCGCTGCCGCACTTGACGCCATCAAAACCGCTATCAGCGAAGGCAGGGTTGTTGAGCTCTACGCTCTGACCTACACCCGGCCAGCGGAGATCACAGGCGTTCCAAAGAAAGTCCCGGATATTATGGAGATGCGTATCGCCGGCGGGAGTCTTGAAGATCAGATCGCCTATGCAGCTGATATCCTTGGTGGTGAGATCGCGATCTCTGACCATTTCGAGGCCGGTGAGTATGTCGATGTCACTGCCGTCACCACCGGCAAGGGTACGGAAGGCCCCGTCCGACGCTGGGGTGTTCAGGTCAGGAAGCGGAAACACTCTCGCGGTGGCAAGAAGCGTCACATCGGTAACCTTGGCCCATGGAATCCGCATCACGTCAGGTGGCAGGTGCCCCAGATGGGTCAGATGGGCTACCAGCAGCGTACCGAGTTTAACAAGCGGATCCTGAAGATCGGTACAGACAGTAACGAGATCACACCAGCAGGCGGGTTCCTGCAGTATGGTGTCGTGCGCGGCCCATATGTTCTGATCAAGGGATCGGTTCCGGGACCGAGCAAGCGACTCGTCAGGATACGCTCCGCGATACGACAGGGTGAACACGTCGTTCGCACGCCGACGATCGGTCACATCAGCGTGCAGAGCCAGCAGGGGTGATCAGCGATGAAAGCACAGGTTCGAACATTGACAGGTGAGATCGCCCATGAGATGGATCTCCCGGAGGTATTCGGCGAAGAATACAGGCCAGACCTGATAAAGCGGGCGGTTATTGCACTCCAGAGCACCAGGTACCAGCCGCACGGGACGGATCCATACGCCGGTATACGCACATCCGCAGAGTCCTGGGGGAGCGGCCGTGGTGTTGCTCAGATCCCGCGCATAAAGAATGGTAGCAGGGCCGCCAGGGTTCCACAGGCGACCGGTGGTCGCGAGGCGCACCCGCCGAAGGTCGAGAAGGTTCTTGTCAGGCAGATCAACCGGAAAGAGAAGCGCAAGGCTCTCAGGTCCGCCATCGCCGCCAGTACCAGCCCTGATCTTGTCCGGGCGCGCGGGCACATCTTTGAGGGCGACCTTCCGCTGGTTCTGGAAGACCAGTTTGAGGAGATCACCCGGACCAGTGATGTCATCAGCGCGCTCTCGGCGATTGGTGTCTACGCCGACGTTGAGAGGGCGAAGGGCAGCCGGAAGGTCCGTGCTGGCCGGGGGACGATGCGTGGCCGTCGCTACAAGCAGCGCAAGAGCATTCTCATCGTCACCGGTACTGAACCTCTCCGTGCGGCCAGGAACCTTGCGGGTGTCGACGCCGTGGCCGTAAACCAGCTCAACACCGAGTTGCTGGCGCCGGGCACGCAGGCCGGACGTCTGACGATCTGGACAGAATCTGCGATCAGGAGACTGGAGGAGTTCCCATGGTATTGAAACGCCCGTTTGTCACAGAAAAAGCGATGCTGATGGTCGAAGGTGGGAAAGAGCTTCAGTTTATCGTGGAGAGGGGTGCCAGCAAGCAGGAGATCAGACGCGCGCTGGAGTCAGCCTTTGGACAGGATGTGAGCAGTGTCCGCACAATGATGACCACAAAAGGCCAGAAGAAGGCCATTGTATCGTTTGCAGACGCGAAAGCGGCTGAAGAGATCCTCAGCCGGCTCGGAATCATTTAAGTTGGTGGACGATGGCACACAGGATTATAACGCAGAACCGTGGAAGAGGCGGTCCAACATATCGTGCACCCTCGCACCGGTATAAGGCGCCTCTGCGACACGCAGGAAAGAATGATTCCTTCATCACGGGACATATCGTCGATATAGAACACGATCCCGCCCGTCACGCCCCGATTGCACTTGCACGGCTCGAGGACGGCGAGAAGATCTACATGCTCGCTACAGAAGGACTGGGCGTGGGGGATACCGTCTCCTGGGGCAGCGGGGGCGCTGTGAAGAACGGTAACACCCTCCCGCTTCGGGAGATTCCGGTCGGCGCATACGTCTGTAACATCGAGGCCCGCCCAAACGACGGGGGCAAGTTTGTCCGCTCAAGTGGCGTTCAGGCGCTTATCATCGGCAAGGCCGATGACGGTAGAGTCGGTGTTCGGATGCCTAGTGGCAAGAACAAGTGGTTTAACGGTGGCTGTATGGCAACCGTCGGTATCGTTGCTGGTGGCGGACGGGGTGAAAAGCCGTTTGTCAAGGCAGGAAAAAAGTACTTCCACGTCAGGTCATCCGCCGAGAAGTGGCCCCGTGTCAAGGGTGTCTGCATGAACGTTATCGACCACCCATTCGGTGGTGGTGGGCACCAGCACTGCGGGCGGCCAAAGACCGTCTCCCGTGGCACACCCCCGGGCAGGAAGGTCGGGCATATTGCCGCCCGTAGAACCGGTAAGTGGAAGAAGTGAGGAGTGAAGCATGGCAAAGAAGACACAGAAGCGGATGCCGCGGCGGCGGGAGGAGTTCACCTATCGCGGCCACACCATTGCGGATCTGCAGCAGATGGCTCTCTCTGAGTTGCTGCCGCTCATGCCGGCCAGGGCACGCCGGAAGTTTAACAGGGGTCTCTCCAGGGAGCAGGAGAAGCTCCTTACCGATATTCGGTCAGGGGAAGCACCTCTCCGCACTCACCTGCGTGACATGGTCATCATGCCTGAGATGGTCGGGAAGACCATCGAGATCCACAACGGGAAAGAGTTTCAGAAGGTTGAGATCCAGCCAGAGGCGGTCTTCCACTATCTTGGGGAGTTTGCATTGACCCGTAAGAAGGTCTCCCATGGCAGCGCCGGTATCGGTGCAACCCGCTCGAGCAAGTACGTCCCGTTGAAGTGATGGAAATGGCAAGAACACGTTATTCGACAGAGATTGAGGGCGAGAACGTTGCTAGAGCAAAGGCGAACGAAGTTCCTGTCTCTCCAAAGCACTCGATTGAGATTGCCAGGTTCATCCGGAACATGACAACCTCTGAGGCAAAGGCCTACCTAGCAGACGTTGTGGCGCTGAAGAAGCCCATCCCATTCAAGCGATTCAAGAGGAACGTCGCTCACAAGCGGGGTCTTTCAAAATGGCCTGCCGGTCGGTATCCGGTCAAGGCCGCCGAGGCTTACATCCGGCTGATTGAGTCCGTCGAGAAGAATGCTGAGTATATCGGTCTGGATCCCACAAGTCTCCGGATCGAGCACGTAGCGGCCAACCGGGGCCGCGGTTTCAGGGCCTTCTTCCCGCGTGCGATGGGCCGTGCCACCCCGAAGCGCCGTGAGACTGTGAACATCGAGATCGTTGTGACTGAGGTGGCGTAATGGCAATCGAGAAGAGATTTATCGCGGATGGCGTGCGCAATGTTCGGGTTGAGAAGTTTCTCATGAAGGAACTCAAGCGTGCCGGATACGGTGGCATGGATATAACCCGGACACCGCTTGGCACCCAGGTGACCATCTTTGCGGAGAAGCCCGGTATTGTGATCGGGAAGGGCGGCAAACAGGTACGCCAGCTCACTCAGGACCTGGCAGGCGTCTATGGAATAGAGTCGCCACAGGTTGAGGTCCAACAGGTTCAGAATCCCACCTTTAATGCTCAGATCATGGCGGAAAGGCTGGCAAACGCTCTTGAGCGCGGATGGTACTTCAGGAAGGCCGGGCAGAGCACAATCCGGCGTGTTATGGATTCCGGTGCACTCGGTTGCGAGGTTGTAATCGCCGGGAAACTGACCGGCGCTCGCTCAAGAACCCAGAAGTTCATTGAGGGCTACGTCAAGCACTGCGGTGAACCCAGTGAGACGATCGTCGAGAAGGGCTACGCACTCGCCATAAAGAAACTTGGCGTAATCGGTGTTCAGGTAAAAATTGTCCCGCCGGGTGCAAAACTCCCCGACACTTTCGAGATTATCGAGCCCGAGTCCAAGGAAACTCCGGTGCAGCCCCCTGTAGTTGAGGATGCTGATGAAGATGAGTTCGAGGAGATACCTGAGGACGATTACGAGGAGGAGATATAAATGGCAATCTTTCGTGCGCAAGAAGTGAGGCAGCTCTCCGATATCGAACTCCTCGAACAGGAGCAGAAACTCTCCCTGGAACTGATCCAGGAGCGGGGCAAGGTCGGTGCAGGCGGAGCCACCGAGGATCCTGGGAGGATCCGTGAGATCAGGAGGACGATTGCACGGATCAAGACCGAGCAGAACGCAAGACGGAGGAGTGCATGATCTCTCCCCGGAACGTCCTGCGGCATGAGTTGATCGGCCTGGATGTTCTGGTGGCTCGTGCGAGCAACCCGGCTCATGTGGGGCTGTCCGGTCGCATCGTTGGTGAGACCAGGAACACCCTGCTTATCCAGACCGGGCGAGGGGAAAAACGTATACCTAAGCGGTTCAGCGTCTTCCGCCTGCGGCTTCCCGATGGCACGACAGTTGATATTGATGGGTCGAGTATTGAGATGCAGCCTGAACGGCGGATCAGCACGCGCATTAAATAATCGAGGATGAATAATGGCACGAAACATTGGGTTGGGCGTCCCCACTCCGGAAAAGGAGTGTGAGGACGCAAATTGTCCGTTTCACGGCACTTTGCCGGTACGCGGCCAGGTGATTACCGGCAAAGTCGTGAGCGATCGTATGAACGCTACAGTTGTTGTGGAGCGTGAGTATCTCCACTACGTCAAGAAGTACAATCGCTACGAAAAACGCAGGTCGAGGTACCACGCTCACAACACGCCCTGTCTCAACGCCAGGGTTGGCGATGTGGTCAGGATCGCGGAATGCCGTCCACTATCAAAGACCAAGAGCTTTGTTGTGGTTGAGGTGATGAAAGAATGAAGGCGATGCAGGCGAAGATCCCGCGTGCCCTTGCCACGGGCTCCAGGATGGTCTGCTCCGATAACACCGGTGCGCGGGTTGTGGAGGTTATCTCTGTCGACGGCTATCACGGTGTTCGGCGGCGGCAGCCCTGCCTGGGTATTGGCGATATAGCGACCGTGAGTGTTAAGAAAGGCACTCCCGATATGCGGCGCAAACTCGAGAAGGCGGTGGTCATCAGGCAGAAGAAGGAGATCCGCCGTCCAAACGGTATTCGGCTCTCGTTCGAGGACAACGCCATGGTGCTCATCAACGAGCGTGGAGAACCGAAGGGTACCGAGATCAAGGGCCCGGTTCCACGCGAGATCGCGGAGCGTTTCCCCAAGATCGCCTCCATGGCAACGATGATAGTGTAAGGTGTGGTAAGGATGGTACGTATAAAAAGCAAACAGCCAAGGAAACAGCGCAAGGCGCGTTACAACGCGCCAAACCACACCAGGGGCAGGTTCCTCAACGCATCTCTCTCTCCTGAACTCCGGGAGAAGTACAACACCCGTCGGGTTCGCGTGGTCACCGGAGACACTGTGAAGGTTTTCCGGGGGGACTTCGCTGGCGATGAGGGTATCGTCGATGCGGTGGATATGAAGGCGTGTCGGCTGGTAGTGCACGGCGTGATGGTGACGAAAGCCGATGGGACCGAGGTTCCAAGACCGATCGATCCCTCAAACGTGCAGATCACGAAGCTCAACCTGAAAGACAGATTGCGTGAAGAGAGACTCGGAGGCCGAGCATAATGTCCAGACATCTCAAGCGGTTGGTGGCGCCTGTTTCATGGCGTGTTCCGGCTAAAACGAAAAAATTTGTCATGAAGACTGCTCCAGGCCCCCACAGCGCCGATGCCCTTCCGGTCGGTGTCTGGCTCCGTGAGCACCTTGGTATCGCCCGGAATGCTAGCGAGGTACGGAAGATCCTGCATCAGCGGGATGTCATCGTCAACGGTCGGGCCTGCAAGGATCCACAGATGGGTCTTGGTGTCTTTGACATAGTCTCGATCCCGAAGATCGGCAAGCATTATCGTATCCAGCTGGACAAGCGGGGCAACTACACCGCTGTTGAGATCTCTGCGGAGTCCGCAAAGACCCGTCTCTGCAGGATCCGGGGTAAGACGACCCTCACTGGAGGGAGGGTGCAGTTGAACCTTGGCTTTGGCGCAAACATTGTGGCCGACGCCACTTACAGGACAACAGACTCCATTGTGGTAACACTCGGAACAGATGGCGAGGAGCGTTTCCGGATCGTCGATCATTTCCCATTTGCAGAAGGGAACGTGGCAATGATCATAGGCGGGAAACACTCTGGCAAGGTGGGCCGGATCGTCGAGATAATTAAAACTGCAAGTTCTGTTCCCAATCGTGTCATCCTGGTAGACGATTCAACCGATGAACGTTTCGAGACGATCGAGGACTACATCTTTATGGTTGGCCGCTCTGCGATTGCGCCTGAACTGGAGGTGGCCTCAGCATGAGTAATCCTATGCAGGATATCTACATCGATAAGGTCGTTGTTCACATGGGTGTTGGCGAGAGCGGAGAGAGGCTGGTCAAGGCAGAGAAGATCATGCAGCAGATCACCGGCCAGAAACCTGTCCGCACCATAGCGAAGCGGACTCAACCGGCGTTTGGTATCCGTAAAGGTGCACCCATAGGTTGCAAAGTTACACTACGCCGTGAGAACGCCGAGAAGTTCATCACGACCGCCCTTGAGATAATCGACCGGCGACTGTCACCCACCCAGTTCGACCGGACCGGGAATGTCTCATTCGGGATAGAGGAGCATACCGATTTTCCTGGCATGTCCTACGATCCGATGGTCGGCATCTATGGGATGGACATAAACGTGGTGCTCGAACACAAGGGTGTGCGGGTTGCACGCAGGCGGGTCGAGCGAAGGAAGTTGTCAGAGACGCAGAAAGTGAGCAGAGATGAAGCAATCGCGTTCATGCGTGAGCGCTACCTGGTGGAGGTTTAAAGTATGGCTGAAGGGTCAGGAGCGCCTGCATCAGGCAAGGGCGTTAAGAAATTCGGTCGTGGAGCGAACGAGTGCCGCATCTGTGGCCGCAAGCAAGGGCTTGTACGCAAGTATGGCATCTACTTCTGCCGTCAGTGCTTCCGTGAGAATGCAAGGAAGATGGGTTTTAAGAAGCTGAACTAGAGGTGGAGAATATGGCACGACTGAATCCAATCGCCGACGCGATGTGTGCGATTAAAAATGCCAGTGACGCTGGAAAGAGCGAGGTCATTGTTGAGCCCGCCAGCAAATTACTAGGTGCTATGCTCCGCGTCATGCAGGAAAACGGCTTTATCGACGGCTTTGAGTTTATCGATGATGGCCGTGGCGGCCAGTTCCGGGTCCAGATCTCCGGGACGATCAATAAATGTGGTGCGATCACCCCCAGGTTTCCGGTGGCGATGGCCGAGATGGAATACTGGGAGTCGCAGTATCTTCCGGCGAAGAACTTTGGTATCCTGATCATCTCGACCTCAAAAGGTGTAATTTCCCACACGCAGGCGCGGAATGAGGGTATCGGCGGAGAACTGCTTGGATACGTCTACTAACGGAGGGCGAGAGTATGGGAATAACACGAAAGGTCAGGATCCCTTCTGGCGTAAACGTCACGCTCGAAGGCGGTTTGCTCACTGTCTCCGGGCCAAAGGGCAGACTGATCCGCGATATACGCTTCCCGCAGATTGACCTCGGCATCGAGGATGGCTGTATTGTCATCTCGACTGCGTCTGACAAGAAGCGGTTCCTTGCCATGAGCGGCACGCTTGAAGCTCACGCAAAGAACATGATCCGGGGTGTTGTTGAGGGTTACGAGTACCGGATGAAAGTGGTCTACAGTCACTTTCCAATACAGCTCAAGTTACAGGGCGACCGTCTTGAGATCAACAACTTCCTGGGTGAGAAACAACCAAGGGTTGCAAAGATCCTGGAAGGCGTCACAGTCAGGCTCGGGAACGATGAAGTGATCATCTCGGGTATTGACAAGGAGAAGGTTGGCAACACAGCCGCAAACATCGAGCATGCGACCAAGATCACGAAGCGTGATCCGAGGGTGTTCCAGGATGGTATATACATCACCGAGAGGGCGTGAGAATCATGGATGAAAGGAGAAGATTGATCCGCGTCCGCACCAGCCATAATAAGCCAGCCTTCAAGAGGCGTGGCCTTCATCGTAAGGTGAGACTTGCGGATGTCTGGAGGCGCCCACGTGGTCTGCACAACAAACAGAGACGACAGTTCTGGGCAAAAGGTGCTCTTCCAGGGCCGGGATATGGGAGTCCGACTGCGGTCCGTGGGATGCATCCGAGTGGTTATGAGGAGGTTCGTGTATTTTCACCTGCAGATCTTGAGGGATTGAACCCCATGACCCAGGCTGTCAGGATCGCGGCTTCTGTGGGTAACAGAAAGCGTGCTGTGATCCAGGATATGGCCATGGAGATGGGGTTAAAGGTGCTGAACGCAAAGGATCTCACCCCTCAGGTCGGGGAAGCCGTCGCAGCCGAAGAAGAGGTGAGCGAAGATGAGTGATCTTGGTAACCAGAGACGAATGGCGGCCGCCATTCTCAAGTGCGGGGTCAACCGTGTCTGGTTCGATCCCGAACGACAGGCCGATATTGAGGCGGCGATATCCAGGAAGGATCTGCGGGAGCTCATTGGCGAAGGTGCGATCAGGGCAAACCCGGTGAAGGGGAACAGCCGTGGCAGGACAAGAGCCCGTATGGCGAAGCGTTCCTACGGTCATCGGAAAGGGCCAGGCCGACGGAAAGGTGCAGCCGGAGCACGGAATCCCGGTAAACGTGCATGGATTCGAAGGATCCGGGCGCAACGCCGGATTTTGCGTGAGATGCGCGACGAAGGCCGGATCGACCGTAGTGTCTACCGCCTGATGTACCGGCGTGCCTCTGGAGGACAGTTCCGGAGTGTAGCGCACCTGAAATCCCACGTTGATATCACGGCAGGAGGGATGGAATAATGGCAAGCGGTCCACGTTACTTTGTGCCTTTCCGCAGAAGGCACGAGGGAAAGACCGATTACTACAAGCGGATGGCGCTTCTCTCATCCGGGCTGCCCAGGATGGTCGTTCGGAAGACAAACCGGCAGATCATCGTGCAGCTGGTCATCCCCGGGGTTGAGGGTGACCGCACCCTTGTGGCTGCCTACTCTACAGAACTTGCCGGCTACGGTTATGAGGGATATGGAGCGAACACACCGGCAGCCTACCTTACAGGGATGTTGTTTGGGGTCAGGGCGCTGAACGCCGGCTATGACGAGGCGATCCTGGATATCGGGCTTGCCCGGGCGAAGCCAGGCGCGCGCGTCTTTGCCGCTCTCAAGGGGGCAGTTGATGTGGGTCTTAACGTTCCCTACGGGGAATCTATCCTCCCCTCCGACGAACGACTCAGGGGTGCTCACATTGCTGAGCATGATCCCGGCCGGGCCGGTAACCTGGTGGAGAACGTAGAGGCTGTGGCTCTGGCCATCAAGAAGGAGCTGGTGTGAAAATGGCATACGTAGAGGAAGAATGGATTCCGCTCACCGGCCTCGGGCGCAGGGTCGCCGCTGGCGAGATCACCAGTATCGATGAGGTGCTCGCAAGTGGCAGGCCGATCAAGGAGCCCCAGATTGTCGATATCCTCCTACCCGATCTTGAGGACGAGGTGCTGGACATTAACATGGTCCAGCGTATGACGGACTCGGGTCGCCGCGTGAAGTTCCGTACCATCGTGGTGGTCGGCAACCGGAACGGTTACGTGGGTTTTGGCCAGGGTAAGGATGTCCAGGTTGGTAACGCGATCCAGAAGGCAATTGTTGACGCAAAACTGAATCTCATAAAAGTCTCTCGCGGCTGCGGGAGCTGGGAGTGCGGTTGTGAGACTGCCCACTCGATCCCCTTCGAGGTTACCGGGAAGGCGGGCAGCGTCCGTGTTACGTTGAAGCCTGCCCCGCAGGGTATCGGGCTGGTTACGGGGGACATCCCGAAGAAAGTGCTGGCGCTTGCCGGGATCAAGGATGTCTGGGCGTTTAATCGCGGACAGACCAGAACGACCATCAACTATGCGAAGGCAACGTTTGATGCGCTCCGGAAAACGAACATGGTCAGGATTGGGGGTGCGGAGTGATGTACGCGGTAGTACAGGTGCGCGGTGTGGTCAAGACCAACCGCGAGATCAGGGATACCCTGAAGATGCTCCGCCTCCATCACGTCAACCACTGTGTTCTCGTGCCTGAAACGCCTGCGTATCAGGGCATGATCCGTAAGGTGAAGGATTTTGTGGCCTACGGTGAGGTGGATGAGGGGACCCTTGCCACGCTGCTGCGCACCCGTGGCAGGCTGACCGGCAACGAGAGGCTGACGGACGACTACATCCGTGAGCACACGCCCTATGCCGATATCGACGAGTTCGCGGCAGCTTTATGCAACGGCGAGACGAGTTTTGGTGATCTGGTGGAGATCAAGCCGGTTTTGCGGTTGCATCCACCTCGAAAGGGCTTTAAAACCGTCAAGCGAACCTTTCAGGAGGGTGGGGCTCTTGGTTACTACGGCCCCAGGATCAACGATCTCCTCTACAGGATGAGGTGAATCTGATGCCCGTAAACAAGAGATCTAAATACAGGGGTTCACGGACATGTGGCGGCGGTACGCACAAAAATCGGCGTGGCGCCGGTAACAGGGGTGGGCGCGGCAGAGCCGGGCAGCGTGATCATCGCTTCTCTCATTTCTACCTGAGGGGGGAGATATCCAACGGCAAGCATGGTTTTGTAAACAAGACATCCGTGCATGTATCCGCCATTGACGTTGGTGATATCGACCAGATGGCTGAGGCACTGGTTTGTGAAGGGCTTGCCACGCGGGAGGGTGATCTTATCACCATCGATGCCACCAAGATCGGCATCGAGAAGGTTCTTGGCGGGGGACAGGTGACCCACAGGATGAGCATCTCCGCAAGGGCGTTCTCGGAGCGGGCCAGGGCAAAGATCGAGGAGATGGGCGGTCAGGCAACGACCGTCTGATCCTCATTTAAGGTGAAACCATGGGAGATCTGCTGGACCGATTTGAACCCATCCTTGCAGCGATGCCTGCAGTCCGTAACCCGGAGGGGCATGTCCACTTTAAGAACAAACTTATGTGGACGGTTGCAATTCTGCTCCTCTACTTCGCGCTGACGAACATTGATATCTTTGGGCTCTCGCCGCAGTCACAGGATCTGTTCGGAATGTACCGTGCCCTGCTTGCCGGTGCGAGCGGTTCGCTTCTGCATCTTGGTATAGGGCCGATCGTCACTGCGTCGATCGTGCTGCAGCTGCTCAAGGGTGCCAATATCCTGCAGATCGATACCAGTGAAGCCCGCGGGCAGGTCATGTACATGGGCCTGCAGAAGATGCTCATCTTCGTGATGATCGTGATCGAGGCACTCCCCATGATTGTAAGCGGGATGATGCTGCCCGACCCAACGGTGGCTGCGGAGTTCTTTGGCGGGAACACGTTCATGGTCTCGGTCCTGATCTTTCTCCAGATCTGCCTTGGGGGATTGCTGGTGGTCTTCATGGACGAGGTCGTCACCAAGTGGGGGATCGGTTCGGGTGTGGGGCTCTTCATCGTTGCAGGAGTCTCGCAGGGTCTCGTGAACGGGTTCCTTAACTGGCAGACGGGAACCGATCCCTTCCCGATAGGGTTCTTCCCGCGTCTGTTTGCGGTGGCGACGTCCGGGGTGAACTTCCTTGAATATTTCGGGACGGATCTACTTGCCCTCATCACTACGATCGCCATCTTCATGATCATCGTGTATGTTGAGTCGACCCGTATCGAGATCCCGCTGGCGCACACCGCTGTCCGGGGCGCCCGTGCGCGTTTCCCTGTGAAGCTCATTTACGCAAGCGTTCTCCCCATGATCCTTGTCCGGGTGCTGCAGGCGAACATCCAGATGATCGGAATGTTCCTTTCTAACGCCGGGATCACGATACTTGGTGAGTTCCAGGGACAGGTGCCGGTGAACGGTCTGATGTGGTACATCGCTCCAATAAACCAGCCCCAGGACTGGATGTGGTGGATCTCTGACCTGGGTCACGCTCCCTGGGAGATCCTGCTTCGGATGGGAATAGATGTCGGTGTGATGGTCATCGGTGGCGCGATATTCGCGCTCTTCTGGGTCAAGACTGCAGGTCTCGACTCAAAGGCTGTGGCCCGGCAGATCCAGATGAGCGGGATGCAGATCCCGGGTTACCGGAGGAACGTCCAGGTGCTGGAGAAGTACCTGGACCGCTATATTCCCCGGATCACCATTATAGGTGGTGTCTTTATAGGCCTCCTCTCGGTCCTTGCAAACCTCCTGGGTGTGATCGGGGCGGTCGGCGGAACGGGATTGCTGCTTGCGGTGAGTATAACCTACCGTCTGTACGAGGAGATTGCAAGCCAGCAGATCATGGAGATGTATCCGTTCATGCGCGGGTTCTTCGGGAAGGAGTAGTTTTGATGACCCTGTCCAGGGGAGGGGGCGGGGTCGGAAAACTCTCTCCTCCGGAGAGATCCTGAGTGAGTCTCACCCGAACCTGTTCCAACCATCTCTTCAAAACCGTGTAACGACATTTTTTCAGGTAGGCGGTGTGCTGGGGCGGGTGGTGTTCCGAAAGGCATTACTCTTCCGCGCACGGATTTATCTTGAAGCGAATGATACCCGGATGGGAGTGATAACGTTGGGAAAGAAAGTTGTTGTAACCGGCGTCCCCGGTGTCGGGAAGACCACCGTCATCAACGGGGCGATGGAGAGGCTGGCGGCCGAGGGCATCGTGTATGAGGCCGTTAACTTCGGCACGTTCATGTTTGAGGTGGCCAGGAGGGAGAATCTGGTCACGGATCGCGATGAGATGCGAAAACTTGGTAAGGACGTCCAGAAACGCCTGCAGAAAGAGGCTGCCGCCGGTATTGCCGCCATGAGTGGAGATGCAAATATCATCATCGATACCCATAGCAGCGTCAAGACACCGACAGGGTTTCTTGCCGGACTGCCCGAATGGGTTCTCCGCGAACTGATGCCCGATATCGTTGTTCTGGTGGAGACCGATCCTGACCAGATTCTGATGCGTCGTCTGGGCGATCCTTCAAGAACCCGTGACATGGAGGGTTCACGCGCGATTGCTGAACACCAGGAATTTAACCGTTCTGTTGCCGCGGCATACGCGATGTACACCGGTTGTACCATTAAAATTGTCAGGAACGAGGATTTCCTGCTTGAGAAAGGCATCGACGACCTGGTGAGCGTTTTGAGGTAACTCGATATGGTTGAACTGAAGAAGCATGCCCCCACGATCGCACTTCTCTTCACTCTGCTGGTCTTCCTCTCCTACAGTGTCAGCGCGGTACGTCTAACGATCGGTACAGCGATGGACGTGGTGCTTGGCCCCCTAATCGACCCTGAAGGGTTTGCGGTACCGTTTTTTGTCATGATTATCATCCTGTCGTGCCTGACCGGTCTGTATTCGTCGCTCGTCCAGAAGTACACCATCGATTATGAGAGGATGCAGGAGACGCAGGCGAAGGTGCGCGTCTTCCAGAAGGAGTTCCGGGAGGCGCAGTTATCCGGTGACGAGAAACGGATCAAGAAACTTCAGAAGAAACAGGAGCAGATGATGCAGGATCAACTCGAGGTCTCAAGGCAGCAGTTCGTCCCGATGGCGATCATCCTTCTGCTGACGGTGCCGATCTTCTTCTGGATACTCCTGCGGCTACCGGTGGTTGGGGCAACGGCCGATATTGCAAGCGGGATCGTGATGCCATTTGTGGGAGCGGTCAGCCTATCGGCCACTGTTCTTTGGTTTATACCTGCCTGGATCATCTGGTATATGCTATGTTCGCTTGCGATGAGCCAGGTGATCCGCAAGTCCCTTAACATCGGGGGGATCTGATGCGTGTCACCATCAGCGGCCCGCCGGGGAGCGGGACAACGTCGCTTGCACGTTACCTTGCCGGAAAACATGGCTTCGCCCTTATATCTGCCGGGGAGGTGTTCCGGCAACTTGCGCGGGAGCATGGTATGGATCTCGCGGCGTTTGGAAAGTACGCAGAGAGTGATCCTGCCGTCGATCGCATGATCGATGCCCGACAGAAGGAGATCGGCGAGGCTGCCGATGATATCATCATCGAGGGTAGACTCTCGGGCTGGATGATAGAGAACGCTGTTCTCCGGATCTGGCTCACGGCGTCGCCTGAATGCCGGGCAAGGCGGATCGCAGAACGTGACGGGATGGATGAAGAGGCGGCCAGGGTCTATACCGAGAACAGGCAACGTTCGGAGGCGACACGCTACAGGAACTACTACGATATAGATATCGATGACCTCTCACCATATGATATCGTTCTATCGTCGGAGACTTTCGGCGTTGAGGCTCTCGGGGCCATTGTGGATACCGCGATCGAGTGTCTTCGGCGGCAAAGAGGCAACGTCGCGGTCTGAGATCCCCTCAGAACCACTTTGGCCGGGAAACTCCTCTATTCGTCTATCTCAGTAACCTTTTTCCCCACAGTGTGTGGCGTGCCTGTTCAATGGGAGTGGTCGCCGCCCCCGGTCGTTCCATGCCCTCCGCCGCTCTTCACGTACTGGTATAAGTGGTGGGAGTAGACTACAAAATCGATAAACGCCTGAACATACGCACGACCTGCGGCGACGTCGTCGGGGTCGTAGTTCTTCTTCTCTATGAGGTGCTGGAAGCGATGCTGGAGGTCGTCTCTCACAGTATCGACGATAAAGTCTATGGCCTCCGTTGCGTCTCCGGTCTCTATGGCCCTCTCGGCACGGGGAACCACAGGTCCTTCGTCGAGGCCTGCAGGTTTCATCCCGGTGTAAGGCGCTCCTTCACCCGCCCGGTGAAGCCTGATTGCGGTCTCGAAGAACCAGTCGTCGGCGAGGTCTTTTGCAGCCCCGCCGCGTTGCCGGACCTTCATCGTCCGCTCGAAGGCAGCGATCAGTTCATCCTCAGACTCTTTCGGCACCCAGATGAGGACGTAGTTCACGTTTCCTTTCCGGAGAGCCTCTTCTGCAGCCCTGACCACAGGGCCGTCCCGTGTATCACAGTGTGGTGGCATCCTTCTACTTTCCTGTAGTTCTCACTTGCCTGCCGTGTGGTAATAATGATTTCTCAGACCGCCGCAAAGGGTTGCCCATAGAGTCATCAGATCCGTTGTCCTGACGGAAAACTGTTTTTTTGGGAGGATTTCACGAAGGTGCTTAGATTAACTCACCGATACTGTGATTGAGGGGGAACCGCCTTCTATGGTGGTGGACGGAAAGGCCGTCCCCTGCTGATCTTCTCTCCGGCTTTCTGACAGTGTTTTTCTCGTATCATCGCTCACCTCGCCCCTCCTGCCAGTGTGATGGGGGGGTGAGTGTGCGTGGCGAATTGTGGTTGGAAGCCGTGTTCAGGGCCTTAAAGCGGACTTTTTACGGATCAGATCTGGAACCTGCAAATGCTCATAGTGGTGTCAGGATGGGGAGGTGCGGTCTGCGGCGATAGAGATACCCGGTTGATATCCGTCGTCATTGCAAAGGATCATCAGAGCGGGCAAAGGGCCACATACTGTGGGAACCGGTTGATGGCCTCCACCATCATGATCTCCGGCAGACTCCTTCAGGTCTGGCGTTCGCCCCTTAGCCGGCCCCCTGGAAATGATGTTTTTTTGTTTGCTGCCAGGAAGGGGGCCACCAGGGGTATGGCGCTTGAAGCGTCTACAGCCCTGGTTCTCCAGGCACCCAGCGTTCTTCGCCGTTTTGGCCGATCTCCTTCTTCCAGATCGGAACGGTCTGCTTGATCCGGTCGATGATATACCCACAGGCGTCAAATGCCTCTTTTCTGTGTCCGGCACCGACGATTATGAGGATGATGGTCTCGCCGACCTGCAGGGTTCCGACGCGGTGGAGGATATCCACCGGCTCAATCGCGTAATCCCGCATCGCCTTATCGCAGATGGTCTCCAGTTCGCGGACAGCGACGTCTTCGTAGACCTCCAGTTCTATCCTCTCTACCCCGCCGTCATCCCGGACGACGCCGCAGAAAGTGACCAGAGCGCCCATGCCCGATCTCTTTGCTGCTTCGATCGTTGTACCGGCATCGATGAGATATCTCTGGTGATGCAGATCATGTTTCCATACACTCCAGTTTACTCGCGACCACCGGGGAGGTGGTGGCCCACCTCACGCTTGCAGGGGCAAACATCGTTATAGCGCTATTCTTCATGTGTCTCCCTCTTCCTATCTGTATAGTGATACCGTCCCCCGATCAACCGCTTTCACCCAGGCCCTTGCTGGACCTGGCGACCATTCTGGGCCCTATCCGTGGTAACTCCTCTTTCCACACGCGTGGCAGTCCGGCCGACGTTCGATGGCGTACGTCTCAAACGTGGTTGCCATACCATCCCAGATGAGAAGCCGGTTTGACAGAAGGTCGCCTCTGCCGAGGAGATTCTTCCAGGGTGAATGGTGCCTCAAAAATCTTCTGGATCTGTTCTTTCATGGTTGGTCATCCTGATAAGCCGGGGCCCGGAGTTGAACCGGGATAGAGTTGATCTGCAGTCAACCGCGTAGCCGTTCCGCCACACCCGCAGGAGTGGTTAACAATTGTTAAGTTACCTGAGATAGTTAACAATTGTGAATATTTAGATCTTTCTTCTGCCAGATTGCCGGGAGGTATGCTAAACCCGGAGAACGTCCTTGAGGGTTCAGAATACCAGGTTGATAAGCCCCATCGTCGCCGCCATGACCACAACGGTTGCGATCATCCATCCGACAAGCATACAGAGGAGTGATATGACACGCGGGTAATGGAAGACCCAGGCTACGACTGGAGTCCCGTAGAGCGCGATGCCCGGTATCCATATGACCGGGAGAAGCATCAGGGCACCGTAATGCCGGAGTGCATCGATCTCACGCGTTTTGCCGTCGATCTTCTGGAGGATAGACTGGACAAACCGGGAACGTTCGGCGAAGAGGTCGCAGACCTCAAGGATCCCGAGCAGGATGGCGGCCGCCACGGATGTCAGGAACGCAAGGACAATTAGCGGGTGCAGCCCCAGCGAGAGGCCCACGACGGCCGCGGCCGCCTGGAAGAGCAGGGTTGATCCGATGAGGGCGAGGACGGTTGCCGGCGGGACACCAGATACCGAACCAAGGAGGAGGGGGACCACAAGGAGGAAAAAGATGACGAACGCGGCGGTTCGCAGAACCCTGAAACGACAGGTGCCCGGGGAGATGGCCCGCGCGCATGCGTCGAGAACTTCAACCCATTTCATCTCTATCTCTGGTAGTCCTCCGGGTAGATGAAACTGTGCACCATCGTCGGTCTAGAAGGAGATTCAAAAAGCCAGGTTTTTATCCCGGCAGGCCTACACCCTCGCATATGAGCGAGAGCAAAGGTCGCTTTGTAAAGGGGCGCTGGGTTACTGACCCGGCCCCTGTAACTGAATCGGCCCCTGAATCGGCATCGGTTGCCCCTACAGTCGAGGAGCATCTGCATGAGGCATCTCAGTCGGTCAGAAAGGCAGTCAACGATGTGGTAAGCGCAGGCCAGCACCTGCTCGGGACGCCGGAAGGTCACGAACATATCCAGCAGGCGGCAAAGAAAGCCGGGGAGGATCTAGAGCGGGCGATTAACTCCTGGGCGGAGTCCGCACGCCAGGCGCTGCAGAGGCGGTGAGGCAGTCCCTGACGCGGGCGACGACCTCGGGGTTTCGTGGTAGCATGATGTGGCAATAGCGCTCAGGGTGCCGGGCCAGGTTGCCAGAGTCTGCCGGGAGGATATCCACATCTGCGCCCGGAAGGTACGAGTCTGAGTGAGGGACGATGCCGTCGCCGGCATATGTCGTCCTCCAACCGCCACCCGGGGCGAACTCCAGGGTCATGCCGCCGAAAGCCGGAAAGAACGTCGGTGTCCGGGTCAGGTTTGCGCCGAGGATGAACCTGTAGACAATGTCGTCGCGTGTGCCTGCCCGGGAGAGCGCCGAGGTGACCCTGCTTCCGGGGCGGAACTCCTGAACGATCAGGTCTTCACCGGGGTCATAGCCGTGCGGCACGAAGATTCCGGCAAGCCGCCGGATCACCTCCGGCCCCAGTTTGGGGTCGTTGAAAGCCTCGGCCATCGCCGAACCTCTGTTCGGAGGCCCGATCCCCACAAGAAACCGGATCTCCTCCTCGCGGTCGCTGCCGTCGATGACCTCGAGGAGGTAGCGTGCGATGCAGGTTCCCATCGAGTGGCAGACGATATCGACGGGGCCGCTGTAGCTGGTCTCCTTCCTGCGCTTATGGATGAACTCCTGCAGCGCCAGAGCTATCGCCTCCGTTCCACTCTCATGGATTGCGGTATGGTCAAACTTCCAGCAGTGAAGTCCGGCATCCTGGAGTGCGGGGGCGAGGTGGTTCCAGATTCCGGGATGGCTTCGCCAACCGTGGACGAGGACAACCGGCCGCCGCTCATCCGTCAACATAACCTTCCATCCCCTTTCTGCTTGCGACGGTCCACTATTAATTGGTTTGACAGCCTGGCACGATGTAGGTTTCGGCAGGGTTGTTGGCCGACAAAAGGCTGGTTTGAGCGGATCTTCAGGAAGGATCCTGAAAAAAACACCTTTATCTGGTGGCCGGACACCAAAAGACGTCACAATAGTCAGAATTTCGATTGACTTTCGTGGCTGTGGGGGGCGGGTTTGGCAGGGGTATAAGATTCAGGCCCTCAACCACAGGTAAGACCTACTGCTCCTGGTGTTACCGGGGGGAAATCCTGCCAGAGGGGGAGAAGCCCCTCCGGTCAGGTAACCATCTATCAACTCACTTCGATGCTGTGCTGGTACTCCCGACCGGGCTCTCCATCAAGCGTCAGGCTGACCTCTCTCGTCTCCCCGGCGGGGATGAAGATCGTTGTCGAGACCTCGTCCCGGACAAAACCCTTCTCTTTGTCGATCAGTTTTGCTGTCACAGTGACGTTACCGTCAGCCCCATCGTTCTGGATTACCGCTTTCACGGTGTAGACAAGTCCTCTGGCAAGACTTATGTCCAGGGTAGCGGAGTCCTCCACGACCCTGGGTTCTGGGCCGCCGAGCCCGGTGCAACCTGCTGCCAAGACAAGGATGGCAGTCAGGCCCAGCAGAAGGATCTTCCTGCTCATAGTTCCATGATCAGGCGCCGGAGTATTTATAATTGTAGGAACCTGTGGGTTAGATCCATGGGGGCCATCAACTCAACGATCCGGGCTATAATCCCTCCACTTATTTTGGCAGCATGACCGGCGACCATCCACGGGCCGGCGGGGCAGACGGGGAAGGTATGGATTGCCGGTGGAAAGCTATGTCCCGGGATACAGAAAGGAACTCTGTTGGTCTAACCGGGAACCAACGCAGAAAACGCTCTAACCCCCTCTCTGGAATTATTACTTTCCCCTCTTGCAAGGACCCCGCCCTCCCCAGATCCAGATGACGGGATGTTCTGCGGCGAGGTGTATCCCCTCCGGGAAATCAGTCCAGCGGAGTTTCATCAGGTTACGGCACAAACTGTCTGGACAGGTTTGATAGCCCCGCAACCCTCCTAGGGTCAGCGGTCAGATATTCTCGTTACCCCGGGTTTTTCTTACCAACCCCGGTACCTCGATCTGACCCGCTCCGGGAGGATGTAGTCTCGGAAGACCCACTCAAAGTAGCGGTCTGTCATCCCTGCAATGAAATCACGTGCAACCTCTGCTGACCCTGCAGTGGCGGTGTAGGTGCTGGATACCCACGGCGCGTCGATAAAATCCCTGTAAACCGGTGAGTCTTTCCGCTCATCATTTAGATCCTTATCCACGCGCTCAAAGAGGTAACGGAACATGAACCGGATCTTCTCCCGGTTTCTGACAAGTCTCTCGTTCTTGTAGATTTTATGCCTGTTGAACTCCTTGAAGGCCTTAACAGACTCTGATGCCTCATCCGAGAATGCGATGATGTCTGTATCATAGCTGTTTGCGATGATGTCCTTTATGAGAACGTCAAGCACTTTCCGGTTTATCTCAGAGAACTCCTCCCTCCCCGCTCTTTCTATCCCGAAAAGTGCCATGCAGTTCTCCGGGAATACGGCGAGATCGCTTTCATCTATCACCTCAACCTCCAGGGCATCCGCAAGATCGCGGCCTAGGTATGAGATGCTATCGGCGCAGCGGACGACGCACCCCTCGGCGGTAAGAGGGAGTGCGTCGCCTCCGGCCTCGATTCGGTGGAGTTTCTCCTCAAACGAGTCCCAGGTGGCTTCGCCCTCGGGCGCCAGGCACCGGTCGTGGGTCTCCCCATTGTGGCAGAGGATCCCGTCCAGCACCTGCAGCGTGAGGTCGCATTCCTCGATGTTGTCCAGGAACCGGACGCTCTGAACGTTGTGGTGGAACCCCCCGACGCCGTATTCCCGGCAGATCTCGTTGAGGTACTCCTCTCCCTGGTGGCCGTATGGGGTGTGACCGATGTCATGACCTAGCGCGGTCGCCTCGATCAGGTCCTCGTTCAGACCGAGAGCCCTGCCGATCGTCCGCCCGATCTTTGATACGAGCTGGACGTGGAGGACCCGGTGGGTAATATGGTCGTTCTCGATCAGGTAGAATACCTGGGTCTTGTCTATGTAGCGGGCGTAGGCCTTTGAGTGAACGATCCGGTCGGCGTCCCTGGAGAAAGGGGGCCTGATGACAGGTTCTTCAGGCTTGCGGCCAGAGCGTCTGGTGTAATCGGCGTTCCGGGTTGCCCTGGACGAGAGGAGCAACTCACGGTCGTCCATGCTCCTGGCCATTCTCTCATGAATCTGCGGCGGGATCTCCATCGGCCATCCATCCGGTGCGGTCTCTTATCTGATAGAGAGTTCTCGGCCTGGAGAAGGGATATTTCTTTCTCTATCGGGGGCGATGCCATTCATCGCTGCTGGATCCGGGAGGGGGATATCTTCTGGAAGCATACGGCCGGGCCATCGTGCGGAGAGGCGTCGTTTCCAGGCCATGATGTATGTGAGGCATTTTGAGGACTCTTTAGAAGGGGTGCCTGTGGTCTCTGGCCATCGCAACCCCAGGACCTTCCCGGGTGTCAGTCAGTTCTATAATGGAAGATACACCATGTAAGAACAATGACCGCGGATGTACTCCTGATCAACCCGCCGGACACGAAGTCCAAATACAAAAAGTACTTCAATATCAGGATACCGCCACTTGGTATCCTCTACATCGCTGCAGTGCTCGAAGAGAACGGGGTGGACGTCGAGGTGATCGACTGCGCCGCAGGAGATATTGATTATTCCGGGATCGAGAAACGTGTGGAAGAGACCGAACCGTTCCTTGTTGGCATCACCTCCACCACACCCCTTATCCTCGAGGCGCTGCGTTCGGCCGAAGCGGTCAGACGGGTGTCAGATGCATACATCGTGCTGGGCGGCCCGCACGCCACCTTCATGCACGACGAGATCCTGCGGGAGAACACTTCCATCGATATAATCGTGAAAGGTGAGGGGGAATACACCGTTCTGGACATCTACCGAACCCTCAGGATTGGTGGCGACCTTGCAGCGGTGGATGGCATAGTCTACCGTCGGGGTGAGAGGATCGTAGAGAACCCGGACAGACCGCCGGTGGAGGATCTGGACGCGTTGCCATACCCGGCCAGGCACCTTGTCCCCCCAGATAACTACCGGGTCTTTGATGACAACCTCGCGGTCGCAACCATGATCTGCAGCAGGGGCTGTCCGATGCAGTGCTCGTTCTGCGCATCATCCGCCCTCCACGGGAAACGTGTTCGCAGGCGCTCTACTGGAGACGTGGTGGAGGAGATCAGGCAGATCCAGGACAATCTCGGGATCTCGGCTATTGGGTTCATGGACGACACCTTCACGTTATACCCCCGCTGGGTTGAAGAGTTCTGCAGAGAGGTCATAAAACAGGATCTTGGTATCGAGTGGGGCTGTACCGCCAGAGTTGACAGGATCAATAGAAGCCTTATGGATCTTATGAAAAAAGCAGGATGCCACACACTCTTTTTTGGTGTGGAATCTGGAGACCAGGGTATACTCGATAGGGTCAAGAAGGGTACGCATATCGATCAGATCAAACATGTGTTTGCTACCGCACACGATCTCGGCATGAGGACGATAGCCTCGGCGGCGATCGGGCTTCCTGGAGAGACCCGGGAGACGGCAAATAAGACCATAAAGTTTGTAAAAAGTCTGAAGCCGAGTTTTGCCCTCTTCTCGGTTGCAACACCATACCCTGGCACGGATTTTTTCAGCAAGGTTCGTGAAGACGGCAGTCTGCAGATGGATTGGTCGCAGTATGACCTGCTCTCGTCGGTCGTCGAGACCTCGTCCCTCACCAGGGAGGAGATCAAGAAACTCCAGAGGAAGGCGTTCCGGGACTTCTACCTGAGACCGTCATACCTTATCCAGGGTCTGAGGAGGGAGGGGTTTTACTTCTTAAAGATTGTAAAATCGGCTCTCTCCGCCTGAGGAGGTTTTTGTCGGGGATAGTTTCATCTATCCTTTCCCTGGCGGCAGGACAAATTCACGTGATTATAGAAATCTAATCGATAAAAAAGCCGCTGGAGGGATTTGAACCCCCGACCTGCTGATTACGAATCAGCCGCTATACCACTAAGCCACAGCGGCAACTGCCCTAAAACATTCCACCTCTAAAATTAAAAAGGTATCACCTCTTGGTAACCAAACCGCCCCGGCCACCCTCAGGAATAGCCACGGATGGTGACGTTGCCATCCTGCTGCTGGGCGGACGATGGCGCGGAGATCTTGCCAAACTTCTGCTCGTAGTCGGCAATACTCTTTGAAAGCACCTCGACGAGATTTTTCGCGTGGCGGGGACTGATCGAGACGATTGCCTTCGCCCGTGCCTGGTTCGCGCCCGGGATCTCGTGCAGGAAGAGGAAGGTGAACTCATCCTCTTTGTAGGCGATCTGAATCCGGTTCGAGTAGACCGGATCGAGGTTTGAGGGGATGCTGACCGATATCTCGTGGTTGGCCATACTCATCTTCTATGACCCCCATCGGCATAAGGTTTGGTCTCTACATGGTGGAAAGAGCGGTGCCTGTTTGATCGATGGCCATGTGGTCCTCCCGCGATATTTCGGACACAGGTAACCGCGCCCGTTGAGAGGCCATCAGTTCAACGATTCTGATTTACAAACCCGCCACCGTTTTCCGGCAGCATTCGCGGGACACATCAAATCGCCCGGGGTGAAGATCTTTCGCCGACCCCCCCTTCCCCGGGGGCGGACAGTGCTGGGCGATGTTCTCACGGAAACTGTGTCCGGGGCAGAAACGGGATTTCAATGAGTGTTCGATGAGACCGCGAAGAGGATGGTTTCCTCCGTTGCAGTGTATCGCGGGGGTATCGCCAGTCGGGAAGAGGTTGACAGGGAGGGGACGGGACGTTCCCTCCCTCTCTCCCTCTCGCGTGGCCACCGAGCAGTCTCTTTACTGGATGATAAGCCCCCCCTCATCCGGTGGCCACCCGGCGCTTTCAGCGCCTCTTCCCGCCCCCCTCAAAGGGCTGCAGCGTGTGGTGATTGGTGGTGGGGAGTCAAAGTTCGGAAGAGGGACTGACGGGTGGGAGGTCTTTGGCGAGGCGTGCCCCCTCAAAATCCATGCGGGGGAAGGGTTATCAAACCAGGGGGCATCGGATTGATGGCCTCAGTTGAGAGCGAGGGGAACAAAGCCCCGTGTTTTATAGCATTGCCTTGCGTAACCTTTTCCTAACGGTGTTGCTGAGAGAATGAACGAGTATATCCCAATATCCGGCGTCATCGCCTGCCACATCTGCCCCCGGCGCTACTACTTTGAGCGCTCGGATGAACACCATGAGTCACCCGCTTACACCGTCTGCAAACAGGTCTCCATGCACCTCTGGGAACTCCTGGATCCGGAGGAGATCTGGAGCGAGGTTCTCTGCGTCCTCCCGGATGCCCCCGATGACGCCAGAGAACTCTTCGACGGTTGCATCGCCGCCTGTAGCGAGACCTCCTGGCAGCGTCCTGTCCAGACCGATCTCGGGGTTGAGTCCGACCTGCTCGGCATCCGCGGCAGGGTCGACAAGGTTTTTGAGGACGGAACGTTTGCTATAGTCCGTTCGAGCACCGCCCCTAAAGCCGGCGTCTATGCGACTGACAGGATCCGGATCGCCTGTTACACCGCCTGTCTCCGTGAGACGCTCGCCCGTCCCGTAGCCGGGGGATACGTCGAGTATGTCGCCAGCGGTCTCTCTCGCTACGTCGAGCCCCAACCCAGGGATCGGCGGGCAATGCTCAGAGCGATCCTGGCGGCAAAACGGGTTGTCGCGGGCGAGATCCCGCCCCGCCCAATCCGGGCGCCATGCGAGGGCTGTCCCCACTTTGAACGCTGCACTGCAGGACCAAGACGGCTCTCGGACCTATTCTGAGAGATGGTGCTGCAGCGAAAAAGTGGATCATTCGAGTAGGACGGCAGGCAGGAGTGGGGGTGCTTCCGGTATTCTTCAGTATCCGGCGTTCTCGAGCAGGGTCTTCGAGATGATGTACTCGCCCCTCGCCTCCCGGGTCGTGCCGACAATCAGCCACCGCTCATCGCCGTGCTCTTCCACGACACCCCTGGCCTCGATGACTTCTCCCGCCAGCGCCTGGCCGGAGTAGGTGTGGGTGAAGGAGAGCACCCGGCTGATCTCGTCGTGGTCCACCGAGTAGACAGCCGGGCTGTCAAAGGAGAGGGAGGCGTCGGTGACCGTCGCCTCGATCGTCGCCCGGTCAATCACCCTCCCTGCGCCGGTCGGGAGAGCGTCCAGGTTCGCGTAAGAGCGGGTGTAGAGGAGATCGAAGTATGTCCCCTCGAACTCGCCCCGGTTCCACTTCCGCCGCTCGTGCAGGACGAAGGTGTCGAACGATATCTCCGGCACCCTCTTCTCGTAGACTTTCCGCCACATCCCGGTGCTCATAGGCGGGATCAATCCGGTCTCCACCAGATGAGAGAGCTGGCGCTGCGCGGTGAACCAGGCATCGCCGTAGACCACAAGATCTATGTCTGATGAAGCGTTCTCGAGACCACAGAGGAGTGACCCAGTGCAGCCAAACGACCCGGCTGGCAGGTCGAAGTAGGAGAGGAGTCGTGTCACACGAAGGTCACGGGCGACCACGTTCCCGATCTCCTCCTCCGGTTTGTAGACCCTGACCACGTCCTTGCGAGGCACCCGGTGGACGGTGTCCAGGTATTCCGGTTTGTGTTCTCGGATCCAGGCAAACGCCTCGGAAAAATCGTATTTGCGGTAGCGTCGCCCTGTCGGGTCTCTTCGCTCTCCCTCCGGGTCAGGAACGTAGCGGAGTATGCACCCGACCCGCTCGCTGTTGTCGTAGGTCGAGACCGCGTAGAGACAGCCATCGCGATCCTCGATAAAGTCACGGAGTCGTATCGGTCGCATGGATCACCGTATTCTCCCCAGGAACTCTTCCACCGCTTCCCACTCCGCTCCCCGTCTCAGGATTCGTCTGGCAGAGAGGTCGACCACGGTGCTTGGCGTTCCTGGAAGTTTCCCCCCATCGATCAGATAGTCGTGGGGGACGGAGACCTCATCGGGTCGGGTCGGCGCGACGTCGTCCGAGATATTCGCGCTGGTTGACGTGATCGGGGCATCGAGTCGGGCTATGATCTCTATGGCGATCTCGTTGTCGGGCCACCTGATCCCGATAAGACCTGTCCCTCCTGTGAGGATCCGGGGCAGACACGATCTCGCCGGGAGGATCACCGTCACGGGGCCTGGCAGGAACCGCTCGATAAACTCCCTTGCAAGATCATCCAC
>Ga0116195_1000677_pt1 | contig 25689 bp, 29 predicted proteins | sample AD_SCU002_MetaG_FD_89881 | JGI IMG/M metagenome (GOLD analysis project Ga0116195, IMG submission 89881) | Active sludge microbial communities of municipal wastewater-treating anaerobic digesters from China - AD_SCU002_MetaG | ecosystem: Engineered > Bioreactor > Anaerobic > Digestate | place...
ATTTAACCCAAAAATAACAAAAAGAGTCAAAGTTTTCCACTAGCGGATCTTTGACTCTTTTTAAATGTGTATTTGTCTACAGTCTGAAACACCTATTGGTGTTTTTTTGTTTGTTACCATCAGATACTTGCTGCTTACCCAGAAACAATTGCACAATCAATCTCGTTAGTTTATAATGTTGTTGAGGTGAAAAAATGAAGAAAATAATAACATCTGTTAATCAAGAAGATTTAATACGAGAACTTGGATTAGTGATGAGTGAAAATAGTTCTTACGTATTAATAGAAGAAGGTCAAGAAGCAATACCAAAAGCAATAAACATAGTCTTTGATCCAAACGAAATAGAACAGACAAGGGAACTATTGGTGTTAGCAGGATACTACAAAAACATCCAGCGAAAGCATCTTATTGGCAGGTTAAATGATGATGTTCATATTCTTACATATGATCAAATCATGTACATTGAAGGAATAGATAATGATACTTTTGTTACAACAAACAAAGGAGAATATCGAGTAAAGGAAAAACTTTATGAATTAGAAAATCAACTTGCATCATTTCAGTTTGTTCGAGTTAGTAAATCATACATTGTATCTGTAATGAAGATAGCAAAAATAAAACCAACCTTTCAAGGTAAACTGATACTGGTTATGGATAATCAGCAAAAACTAGAGGTAACAAGACATTATCTTCCTAGTTTTAAACAATATTTAGGGTTATAGGAGGCCATTATGAAACGATTTTTACTGTTAAAACTATATACCGCAATAGCATTTGCTATTTTAGGCATTCGACTAGCATTTGCATTTTTATCTCCCATTGAATTGATACAATTTTTTGTAACAGCTATTGGAATTGGTATTGCTGGTGGATTGTTACATTGGTATTTTGAGCATCGTGCCGTTACTACAGGTATAAATTCAAAAAATTCAACAAAATTTTTAATATCTATGATTGTAATTGTGGTTCTTGCTTCTGGTGGTATTTATATGCTGTTAAGCTATATTTATAGCAGAGAGATTAGATTAGAGTTTGAAATATTATTTTATGCATTGTTTGTTCCTGCTGCGTTGCTGTTTTCACTTTGGATGAATTACCGCATTCAAGAAGAACACTACAATCAAAAACTGAAAGAATTCAAGAAAAAGGAAGACTAATTGTGGTTCTCACAATTGAGTTCGTTGCATTACAATCATCCATGATTGATTAAGATTTGTCTTATGAATCGAAACATTATACTTAAATGATAGATTTCTCCTATTAGTTTCTGATTGTTTTGAGTGAGAATTTACTTTGTTACTAAGTATCTATGATTCAAACAAAAAAGAGCACGAGAGTGCTCTTTTTAATTAATGAGTCTAATAAGTTCTTTAATATATTGATTTCGGAACATAATGTTTGTTAGGAGTGGTTTGGACACTGTTTGAGCATCTTGTTTCGACTGTGAGATTTGAATGAACAAAGGAATGGCAAATGCAGAGAAAAGAATCATATATCTAGCACGTAGAGCAACAGGGTCTGTAATATTAGTCGCAAGTGATAATTTTTCAAAAATCAATTGAGTAAATGAATTGTCACTGAAAAACGAATCTAGAAGAAGATTTGATGCATCTTGTTGATTTTCTGTTTGTAAGAAGAAGTATTTCACGATTCCCATGTTATCAAGTGCAAACGAATATACAAATTCTAGTAGATTGGTTAAAATTTCTTCTGGAGTTGCATCCTCTTTCAAATTATTAATAAGATCTAAGACACTATTTTTTAGTTCAGCAATGACGGAATTAAGTACAATTTCTATGAGTTGATCTTTACTTCCAAAATGGTAGTTGACAGCTGCGATATTTACATAACACTCTTTAGCTATCTCTTTAATGGTTACATTTGATTGTTTTCGGATTAATTCGTTCGTCTTGTTTATGATGGTTTGCTTAATCAAATCGTTTTTTTTCATTTGTTCATCCTCGTTTTTCATATATCTTTTGAAATTGCATTTCAATTCGTGTTTCAACTGATGTTTCTATTGTTATTATATCATGATTGCTCTACAATTAAAACAGATATTTAAAACAAACATTTTAAATTATTGTTTGAAGGAGGATTTATGAAAAGAGTATTAAAAGGAAGAGGTAAGTTTGGAGTCTTGGCAATTACCTTGGTTCTCATTGGGTTATCGATAGTTGGGATGATTAACGTCAAAACAAACTATGATATGACAGAGTATTTACCAGAAGATTCGAACACTAGCCAAGGGATTGAGATATTAAAAGAAGAGTTTGGGATGTATGCAACCATACAAGTAATGATTGAAGATATTAGTGTAAACGATGCGGTTTTCTTAAAACACCAAATACAACAATTGAATCATGTGAATCAAGTTGTATGGTTAGACGATGTTGCAAATATCAGTGAAGGAATTAACGGAGTAGAACCATCCTTGCTTATGAAGTATTATCACAATAATCATGCATTGTTTACTGTACTACTTGATATTGATGATTATAGCGTAGAAATAGATCAAGCAATTGACGATATTGAAACCGTTACGAGTGAGTATCAAGTTTCCATTCGTGGGAATGCATTAAATAACCGTGAATCTAGAACGATCGCAGAAGGAGAAGTTTTAAAAATACTGTTATTGATTCTCCCAATATGTATTTTATTGATCCTGGTAGCATCCAAATCTTGGGTTGAGCCAATCATCATTTTACTTGTATTGGGAGTAGGAATCATTGTGAACATGGGAACAAACGCACTCTTGCCAAATGTTTCATTTATAACAATGACGCTCGCTATGGCACTACAGTTGGCTTTATCCATGGACTACTCTTTGTTTATGATTCATCGATTTTATGAGGAGATGGACGATGGATTAACTCCTTCAAAAGCAGCACATATTGCATTAAGAAAAGCTCTACCATCGATTAGCGCTTCCGCACTTACTACGATTATGGGATTTGTGGCATTGTTGTTTATGAAATATCGTATTGGTTTTGATATTGGAATAGTCTTATCAAAAGGAATTGTGTTTAGTTACTTGTCGGTTATCTTCTTTATGCCTATACTTTTAGTATGGCTTGCTCCACTACTTCAAAAAACCCGTCATAGAGATTGGATACCTTCTATCGGCAAACTGACAAAATACTTTCATAAAGCTCGATGGATTTTACCGGTTGTTTTGGTCGTAATTGCTAGTCTATCTATGATTTATGCGAACAAAGCCTCTTATCTTTATGGAAGTAAAACAGCAACTATTGAAGGTGGAGTAGTACAAGTTCAAGCGCAAAATATAGAAGAAGTCTTTGGAGTACATTACCCAGTTGTTTTATTAATACCAAACAATCAAATAGCGTCTGAACAAATCATTGTTGGACAGTTATACGCATTAGATGAAGTCTTGGGAATTGAAGCATTGGTAACCGTAGTTGACCCAAGCATCCCTCGTGAATGGTTACCAGAAGAAGTGAAACGTCCATTCGTCGGAATCGAATATGCTAGAATGGTTTTATATTTGTCAATGGAAGAAGAAAGCGAAGAAATGTATGAACTAGTAGATTCTATCAAGTCAATCATTGAATCACAATATGAAACGTACTATTTGGTTGGTGTATCTACTAGCACAGTTGATATTAAACATACCGTTACGAATGATTCTATTTTGGTTATGATTATATCAATAGGTGCAATTTTCTTGGTTATTATGTTGATATTTAAATCTTTTTTGATTCCAACATTACTGATTGCTGTCATTCAGACATCCATATGGATGAACATGGCAATTGCTTATATGCAAAATGTACAGGTGATGTATATTGGTTATTTGGTTGTAATGGCTTTGCAACTAGGAGCAACAATAGACTATGCTGTGTTGTTATCCAATCGATACTTGGAAATGAGAAAAACGAAACACAAACTTGATGCTATGAAGAGCGCACTGAAACGATCTACACATCCTATCATTTTATCTGCCGCCGTATTATCTGTAGCTGGATTCACGGAAGGAATTTTTTCTGATATTCAAGCAGTACAACAAATTGGATTGCTACTCGGTAGAGGAGCATTGTTATCAGGAGCCATGGTATTGTTATTTTTACCATCACTACTTTTACTATTTGATCAAATCTTAATCAAAAGATCTACAATAGATAATGGAATAGAAAGAAATAGATAAATACTTTGTATGCTATTAGAATAAAACTGAACAGAACATAAAAAACTTGATAGTGATATCAAGTTTTTTAATGCACTTTCAACTCACTTTTCATATCATGATTGCATCAGTTTACAATAAATTTGTGTATATTTGTTAACTATGATCTATTGATTGTATATTTTTCGTTTTGAATGTGCTATAATGTGTCGATAAGAAAAAACTTTGGTGAAATGTTTGTTTATGATTTATGGCTATCATATTGCAAACTATGACAACATAGCGATATATAGTAGTTGATAAGTAACATAGTAACAATGAAAGGAAAAAACATATGTCAAACATGATAAAAGCAATGAAGAAAAAAAGTAACGGTATCCCCGTGGGGGTAGTTCCAATATTTGAAGGTATTCTACAAAAACAACGAGACGAAATGAACCAAACCGATTCATCAAACATAAAATGCTTTGAACCTGAGTGGGATGATGAATTTTGTCAAGCTATGAATAAATACCTTACGAAAGAACAGCGATTCCAATTGTATGAAACACAAGGAGCATGCAATGGAACCGGGGCAGATAACGCAAGAAGGATATTTGCATATGAACATGCTAATTTAGCTCTTGATGAGAAAATAGAATTATTTGCCAAAACCTTTGGCAGACACAAACCGATACTAAATGATGACTTCACACTGACACTCAAATTTAAATGTTCTCATGGATATTATAAACACGCCAAAGAAGGAAAGTATGACGCTCCACCACAACATGTAGAGGGGTACTTTGAACGATGTGCGGGAGGACGCTTATACGAATTACAAAAAGCACTTGGGATAAAGTTAAAAATACAATCCGTTGATGTATCTTCCCTTAGCACAAATGTAACGAACCCTGTGACATTTACATTTGAAATTGTAGAATAATTTGTTTAACACAGAGTTCTTGCTAAACTGCGTCTTTCTCTCAAAGGATATTGTGTATACTAATTGGTGACTATTCATTCCTAGAGCAAAGATCTAGATAATATCATCATAGATTAGCCAGTGTTAGTTAAGGGTTTGTTAATGTATCTAGATAGAAAAACAATATGATAATGAAAGCAGTCTAATACCAATTGTATTAGACTTTTTTTGTTTATGCTTCATTTCGATAGATTTTTGGTTGTAATTCACTAATAAATAAATTATAATTTTATATGAGTGAAACACAATTAATTGTAATGTTATTTGTGAAATACTAGCGTAACACAATAGAAAAATTAGTTAGGATGGGTAGATTAATTGAAACAAAACAAACAACCAGAATGTTCACTAGATGCATTGCTTAGAGCACTTACATCATATTTTGGAGAAGTGATTACAGATGCATCTAAAACGATAATTAACCTTCAAGGTGGAACTGTAGCCAATGTATGTTTCGTTCAAGGGACTGCTAAGACACTTTTGCATGGTGAATTACCATATAAAATTATTTGGAAACATACAAAAAAATGGAATCGTCCTGGAGATCCTTTGTCTTGGAGAAGAGAATATGATTGGATTCACTTGAATCAAACGTTTGATCTTGGAATAAAGTTGAAGATGCCAAAATGGTATCATAGAGAAATAAATGATGAAGAAAACCATCTGTGGTTAGAGTATGTTGAGGGTGAATCTGGGAGTGATTTAACCTTATCTATGCTTGAAGAAACAGCGTTTCAGTGGGGTGAGTTTCAAGGTAGATGCTCATTGGTGCTGGATCAAATTGTCGGAGGAAATCTAACAGATATTTCATTTTTAGAGAGTGAGTTATCCCAGTGGTATCATAACCCCTATGATTATACATATCTTTGTTCAGATCAATGCAAAATTCCAAGTTTCGTGAAAAACACACTTCGTCAAAACAATTGGAATGATGGTCGATCTATTGTATATCACTATTTAAGAAGTGAAGTGTGTGATTTGCCAAGTCATTTAAAACAAATGATTATCGATTTAGATCTTTCTAAGGATAAGGTATTTACAAGTCTTTCTAAACTACCAAAAGTGATCAGTCATCGCGATCTATGGATTGAAAATATATTTTATACAGAAGCAGCGGTATATTTGATTGATTGGGATTGTGTTGGCATCGGATATTTGGGGGAAGACCTTGCAAGTTTGATTGCTGATGACACTCCAACAAACCAATTAGAAGACATGTTTCATCCCTTGTTTGAGAATTATAAAAAGGGGTATTCCATTTATCGTGATGCTTCTATATTAGAACCAAAAGACATAGTAATTATGATTTTAATCAAATATGGATATCGATTGGTAGATCATTATTGGTTTACGGATTCAGTAGTAGAAAAAGAAGACATTGTCAATAGACTATCTATTTTTTATAGTTGGTTACATCAAGATACCAAATAAATAACTGATTGTTATTTTATGAACAACACATAACAATTTAATGGGAGGAAATCATTATTATGAAAATAGCATGGATAGGAACTGGGGTAATGGGAAACCCAATGGCAAGACATTTACAAAAAGCTGGATACACTGTATCCGCATACAATCGTACCTATGAAAAAGCAGTCGTGTTAGAACCATTGATTCACGCAGCAAAAACAATCGTAGAATGTGTAAAAGGCGCAGATATCATTTTTTCCATTGTTGGTTACCCCAAAGATGTATTAGACGTATATGAAGAGGTTTTCAGGCATGCCAAACCAGGTGCAATTTTAGTTGATATGACGACTTCCTCTCCAACTTTAGCAAAAGACCTTTATGTAAAAGCAAAGTCACTCGGATTACATATGATTGATGCACCTGTCACAGGGGGTGATGTAGGAGCAATCAATGCAACACTATCCATCATGGTTGGTGGTGATTTTGATGTGTATAAAACGATTTACCCTTTGCTTGAGAAATTAGGGAAAACAATTACCTATATGGGAGAAGCAGGCAATGGTCAACATGCGAAATTAGCAAATCAAGTTGTGATTGCCGGAAACATTGCGGCTATCGCAGAATCACTGATCTATGCACAGTCGAAAAACTTAAATCTTGATTCAATGCATGCTGTGATTACAGGAGGGTCAGCATCTAGCTGGCAAGCTCAAATCAATGGACGTAAAATGATCAACCATGATTATGCTCCTGGATTTTATATAAAACATTTTTTAAAAGATTTAAAATTAGTGATGCAAGAAAAACAAGATTTAAAACTTGATGTTGTAGAACGAGTCATTCATATATTTGAAACTCTGAATCACAATGGTTACTCTGAGAAGGGTACACAAGCGATACTTGAGTATTATCTTAAGAACATGGCGTAGTAAACAGATCTAACATTTTTCTGTAATATGCATGACTACGATAGATGAACGAATAAAAAGGAATCGGTTATTAAGATGAGTGATATAACGATAATCAAAGATTTTTATGATCAATTTGTCGAAGGAGAATGGAAGCGTCTTAGTGGGTTTTCCTTTGAGTTTGAAATCACAAAAGCAAAGATGAAAGAATACATTAAGCCAAATACTAGTATTTTAGACATTGGTGGTGGACCAGGACGATATTCTTTGCATTTTGCTGCGCTTGGGCATGAAGTAACACTTGTTGATTTATCAACCGGAAATGTTGAGTTCGCAAAAAGAGAAGCAAGCAATTGTAATTTAGAAATCAAGGCATATCAAGCAGATGCAAGAAATTTATCTTGTTTACCGCTAACAACATATGATTACATTTTTATAATGGGTCCATTGTATCATTTGGGAAGTCTTGAGGACCGTCAACAAGTTATCAATGAAGCAAAAAAGCATTTAAAGCCAGGTGGACTAATGTTTGTGTCGTTTATTCAGTTATTCGCTGGATTAAATTACTTTTTATCTGAGTGTCCACAAGACATTACGTTAGAAACCGAACTTGATTATTTTGATGTCATCAAAGAAGACAAGTCATGGTATGGAAATGCATTTACAAAAGCTTACTTTATCCATATCAATGAAATTATTCCACTAATGGCCTCATGTGGATTGGAAAAAGTAACCATGTTTGGCCAAGAGGGGATTGTAGCTAGTAATTTAGTCGCGATTTCAACTCTTGATGAAGTCACACGCAAACGATGGTTTGAAATTAGTATGGATTTATGTGAAAAAATAGAATACATGTCACATTCTTCTCATATTATGTATATTGGAAAAGTTGAGTAACATCTATGGCGATTTGGAATCCATGGCGGGGATGCCACAAGTATAGTAGTGGATGTTTGAATTGCTATATCCACAAAGCGGATGAGAGAAAAGGAATCAACACAGATCATATTGTTAAAACAAATCAGTTTGATTACCCAGTTCAAAAGAACAAAAAAGGTGAGTATAAAATCAAATCAGGAACATTGGTATATTTATGTTTTCAGAGTGATTTTTTTATCGAAGATGCGGACTCGTGGCGAGTAGATTGTTGGAACATGATAAAAGAAAGACATGACGTAACGTTTTTATTTCTTACCAAACGAATCAAACGATTTTTTAATTGTATCCCAAATGACTGGGCAGATGGGTATCCAAATGTAATCATTAGTACCACTGTAGAAGATCAAATAAGTGTTGATGAACGACTATCTTTTTTTCAAACACTACCAATTAAGCATAAAAACATCGTTTGTCAACCACTCCTTGAACAAATAGATCTATCCCCATATTTAAATGGGATCGATTTGGTTGTTGTTGGAGGAGAGTCGGGTAAAAACACAAGAGTAATGGATTTTGATTGGGTCCTAGACATAAGAAAACAGTGTGTTGAACATAATGTTAGTTTTCAGTTTCGACAAGTATCTAGCAACTTTATGAAAGATAACAAACGATATTCCATTCAACCAAAACTGTTAACTGCGCAAGCAAGAAGCGCAAACATCAACTTTTTATCAAATAAGTAATTGTAATATAAAAAATATATGATATGATTGAGTAAAATAGTAAACCATAGAAAGGATTCTAACATGTTTGATTATACAGAAGAAGAGTTACAAAAAACACTAGACACTTACTTTATTTCAAAACAACCATTGATATTAAGTGTATTTCCCCCAAAGGAAAAGAAGAAGTATTTATGTTTAATTTGGATGATTCATGCATTTGAGTTTCATAAAACGTATACAGAACAAGAAGTCAATGACATTATCAAAGAGATGTATCATGATTATGTGACGATTCGAAGAGCAATGATTGATTATCACTTTATGGATCGTTTCCATGATGGATCAAAGTACTGGAGAATTCAAACCAAAGACGAATAACGAGATTTGAAAAGCAGTTTTTATAACTGCTTTTTAATATATTAATAAATCATTTTTCTTGACAAGATAATCGAACTTCTATATAATGAAGCTACCCCCCCAAATAGGGGGGGTAGAGATAGGAGAAAGTTATGAAACATATAAAGGTTCAAATTTCAGGTATGAGATGTGGCGGATGCGCATCAGGAGTAGAGCGATCACTTAGTCGTTTAGAAGGTATCAAACAGGCAACAGTGGATGTTGCGAAAAAGGAAGCAGATGTCACATTTGAAGATAGCAGTTTAAATGAAGTGAAAATTAAAGAAGCAGTTGAACGACTTGGTTATAAAGTGGAGGGATATTATGAAGTCAAGTAATCTAAACATCATCGGAATGTCTTGTGCGAGTTGTGCAGCTTCGATTGATGCTAGCCTAAAACGACTTGAAGGGGTAGTCGAAGTATCAATCAATATCGCAACCGATAAAGCAGTGATTCAGTATGATGAACAAAAAGTATCTATTGAAGAAATCATCAAAGAAATTCAAGCAACCGGATATGATGCAACCCTTGATCAAGTTGCAACCGAAAAAATCACCGTACTTGTTACTGGAATGACATGTTCAAGTTGTGCTGCAGCGATTGACCGCAGTGTTTCCGCTCTTGATGGTGTAAAAAACGTAGTGGTAAATGTGGCGAATGACAAAATGACACTAGAGTATAACCCGAGTGTCGTTCGTTTTAGCACAATTAAAAAAACAGTTCAAGACACTGGATATGACATTCAGTTATTAGATGAAATCAAAGAGGATGAAAATCCTGATGTTGTTAAGATGAAAAAAGCAAAAAAACGGATGCTAATTAGTTTATCGTTTTCATCGATTATGATGTCCCTAATGATGATTCATATGTTTGTTGTAGAGATTCCGTTTTATACCTATATCATAGCGATTTTGGGATTGCCAGTTGTGTTTGTGTTAGGATACCCAATTCACAAAGCAAGCATCAAATCCTTAAAAGCAAAACGTCCAAATATGGATGTTCTTGTTTCGTTAGGATCACTTCCTCCTTATTTGATTGGATTAATGGGGCTCTTTTTCCCGATAACAACATTTATTGAAATGGCAACAACGATTATGACATTCCATATATTAGGGAAATACTTAGAAACGAGAGCAAAAGGCAAAGCTTCGCTTGCGATTAAGAAATTAATCGAACTTGGGTCAAAAACAGCGAAAATTTTAATCGATGGATCCGAAATGGAAATTTTAACAAGTGAATTATCATTAGGTGACTTAATGGTCATTCGACCAGGAGAAAAAGTACCGACTGATGGACAAATCGTAAAAGGGTCTACTTTAATTGATGAGTCGCTCGCAACAGGAGAATCCATTCCTGTTGTAAAAGGAGTTGGAGATTCTGTGATTGGAGCAACCATCAACCAACAAGGATTGATCGTAGTAAAGGTTACAAAAGTTGGAAAAGATACATTTTTATCACAAGTGATTCAAATGGTCGAATCTTGCCAAGGATCAAAAGTTCCGATTCAAGAGTTCGCAGATAAGATTACTGGTTATTTTGTACCAGCGATCCTTGTATTAACACTGCTAACATTTGCATCTTTCATGATATTCCCGAATTTTCACATATCGATTCTTCAATCGGCATCAAACATCATCCCATGGATTAATCCAAACCAAACACCACTTACACTTGCCTTTGTAACAGCAACTGCTGTACTTGTTATCGCATGTCCTTGTGCACTAGGGTTAGGAACACCAACCGCGTTAATGGTTGGATCTGGACTTGGTGCTGAAAAGGGTGTTTTAATCCGCAATGGCGAAGCTGTTCAAACATTAAAAGACATTAAAGTAGTTGCGTTTGATAAAACTGGTACGCTTACTTACGGAAAACCTGTGGTTACGGATATTGTTACGTTTGGTCGTACGAAAGTTGAAGTATTGGAAATCGCAGCTTCGTTGGAAAAAGGTTCAAGTCACCCACTTGCTTATGCAATTTTGGAAGAAGCAAATAAACAACAATTGAACATCACAGAACTTGCTAATATTGAAGTTGTTGTTGGGATGGGTATGATAGGATCAAAAGATGGAATAAAGTATGTAGTTGGAAATCAAAAACTTTTGAATCAATATAACATTTCGTTTGATGATGTAAAAGAAGATTTGTTTAAGTTAGAAGATGAAGCAAAAACAGTTATGATGATTGCTGTTGATGATGTGGTGGTTGGTATTATCGCAGTCGCAGACGAAATTAAACCAAGTGTTGCCAAAACAATCAAAGCCATTGAATCCTTAGGAATCGTGACTGCAATGATAACAGGAGATAATGACCGAACAGCGAAAGCGATTGCGAAAAAAGCAGGAATCTCACGCACAATATCCAATGTCTTACCAAGTCAAAAGGTGGATGAAATTGTTCGTTTACAAAGCGAATATGGACTTGTTGCGATGGTTGGGGACGGGATTAACGATGCCCCTGCCTTAAAACAAGCAAACGTGGGAATCGCAATCGGAACGGGAACAGACATTGCGATTGAAGCAGCGGATGTGACATTAGTTCGTGGGGATGTCGAATCGATTTTAGTTGCGATTCGGTTATCCAAAGCAATCTTCCAAAAAATCAAACAAAACTACTTCTGGGCATGGTTTTATAACGCAATCGCAATACCGTTTGCGATGTTTGGATTGCTTCATCCAATGATTGGTGCGGCAGCGATGTCACTCTCTTCGTTAAATGTGATTTATAATTCATTGCGATTGAAAAAAGTGAATTTTGAGAAAGGATTGGTCTAAGGCATGGAACACGACAATATAGAAGCATTAAATCTATTAAAGACATCAAAAGGTCAGATTGAAGCTATCATTCGGATGACCGAAAACGGAAGATATTGTGTTGATATTTCACATCAAATCACAGCCGCAATCTCTCTATTAAAAAAAGCAAATTCAATCATCCTTAAAAATCACATTCATACGTGCGTCTTACATTCATTTGAAGAAGGAACACAACACGAAAAGTTAGAAGAAGTGATTGAAGTCTTAAATCATTATTTAAAATAATTATATTACTATCGTTCTTCATAATTTCTTCATAATTGTATGGTACGATATCATCGAGGTGATGATATGAAACAACATACCAAACGTTTTTTTCTAATTGTTTGGGCTTTGATTCTAGTTCAATTGATTGTTTATGTGATTGCTTACTTTTGGCAAAACACGGAAGCATTTCCAGTTGGATTTCATATGTTTCAAGGAATGATGATGCCATTTGGAATGATTGGTATGGGGCTGTTTTGGATTGTTGTCATTTATTTGGCATACACAAGCATTGATCGTATCAATCATCAACACAACAACAATGCACAACTTTTACTTAAAAAACGTCTCGCCAATGGAGAAATTTCCGTACAAGAGTATGATGCATTGATGAAAAAAATAAAGGAGAACGAATGATGAAAAAGTGGATCTTACTTGGAGGACTATTCCTCGCAATGACGACTATTGGTGTAATATTGATTCGAGGTAATTTGGTAAATGCACAGCCAAATCCTATTGTTCAAAATCAAACACCACATTGTGGTAGACGAATCAATCAAACCACATATGAGTTTTATTATGCACATTTATCAACAACAGACCAATTATTGGTCGATTTGGAGTTTGTCCGTTTGCTTGATCTATATGACTATAGCACACTTTCAACCGACCAAAAAATAGAAACCATCAATTTGATTAAGTCTGAACTAATCGATTATATGGTAAGCGAGTCTATGATTACGAGGTTTCAAAGATGAAGAAGGCAATTATGATCGTAAGTAGTGTTTTGGTTGTCGCAATCGCCATCATGTATATGCAATTTGAGAACAAAAACCAAGTGCTACGAGAGTTTGGAATTGACAACATGACAACACTTCAAATGGTTGAAGCATTGGAAGCAAAGACTATTTCTGTCGAAGAACTGAATGCAAGCATATCAGGAACGACACTGACTCTTTCGAGAAAAGGCATGATGTATAAATTTGCTGTACCAAACAATCTATTTTATCTATCCATCGCCCCATACATCAATCAAACTCACCCATGTGGTACGCATAACTTAGTTACGTGTCGTGGTGAATTGTCCAATCAAACATTTGATGTAACCATCACATCGACCACAGGAGAAACAATCTTTTCTGGTCAAAAAACAGCTCAAGACAATGGGTTTTTCGGAATTTGGTTACCAAGAGGAATGGATGTTGATGTTAGTGTTCGATATGGATCTTTACAAAGCATAACTCGAGTATCGACGAACGCAGATAGCAATACCTGCTTAACAACGATGCAATTACAATAACCCCTCCATACACCCGGTAAAGCATCGTCTGATTTTGACGATGTTTTATCACATTTGCATAACTTACTATTATAACAATGAATTGAGGAACCCATTATGCGTATTTTAGTCATTGAAGACTCTGTTAAAATCAACCACATGTTAACCACGTTTTTGAAGCAGCTTGGATATCAAGTATTCCAAGCATACAGCGGAGAAGAAGGTGTTGAACTATTCGCCAAATATTCATTTGATCTTGTTTTGACGGATTTAATGTTGCCTAATATGCAAGGAGAAGATCTCATTCGCTGGATCAAACGACAAAGCAATTGTTATATCATTGCGATATCCGCGAAAAGCACATTAGAAGATCGTTTGGATGTTCTTCACCTTGGAGCAGATGATTTTATCATAAAACCTTTTTCGATAGAGGAAGTTCTTGCGAAATGTCAAAACATCGAAAAAAGAGTGATTGCTGAAGAGGAGCGGGTTGTATCCTTCAATCAAGGATTGCTTTGTATTTACCCAAAACAACGAAAAGTGATGGTAGGGCAACAAGAGGTGAATTTAACCAAACACGAGTTTAACATATTGTGGCAATTAGCCAAACATAGAAATAGTATCCATTCGCGTGAACAGTTGCTAGATTCTTGTTTCGAAGAACCCGATGCATTTGACCGCGTGATTGATGTTCACATTAAAAACATTAGAAAGAAATTGAATGTTTCACCCCAAATGAATGGTTGGATTAAAACTGAATATGGTGTTGGATATCAATTTATAGGAACCTTTGATGATTAGTCTAAAACAATTGTTTCAATCTCAAATGACGAAATACTTTACAATTTTGTTTGCTAGCTTAACACTTTTGTTAAATGTCGGGTTGTTTGGTGTAGCATATTTGGAATACCAACAAGTGATGAACCGTCAAGAAGAATCGATGATTGAATTAATCACTCATTTGCTTGAAGAAGAAGAACATGAAATCGTCATTGTCTATCTAGAACACTACTATCATACGCATGGGGTAAAAATGTTATTGACTGATGCAAACGACAATGTGTTATTTCAAAATATGAATCCGTCTACAGAGTTATCTCAACATCTACTATACGCACGAGATGGAAGTTTCATTGGTACGCTTAGCATCGATTTTGATTCCTTTGTGATTGGACGTGAATTTACCTTCGGCATTGCCTTATTTAATGTTCTTTCGTTGATGATATTTGTTGTTGTTTTGTGGATTAATATGCAATACTTAAAAAAACAATATTTCGCTATTGATCAAGATTTGCTTCAACTAGGATCAAACAATAAATCGTTTCGTTTCCGTGACTTTCAAGATGTAAATGTTCGGTTACAACAGGCAACGGAATTCGAAGAGCAATTGAAAATAAAACAACATCAAGCAATCAACACTCTAGCACACGATGTAAAGACACCACTTACCATCATGAAAGCATATCTTGAGGGCATTTTGCATCACAGGTTACCATATAGTGAATCGGTTTTGACGGAACTACTCGAAGAAATACATACAATCGATCAAATCATACCAAAACTTATTTCTCAACAATTAACTGAAATTCCAAGTCTTTGTAATCTTGGTGAAATTGCCACAGAAGTAATAGATTCCATGAAACATGTGTCAAAATTGAAAAACATTCATGTGGAATCTTCATTAGAAGAGTCGCATGTATATGTTTCAAAAGAAGAAGCAAAACGAGTGATGGAACATTTGTTGTATAATGCGTTCTATTATTCGAAACCAAATACCACGATTCAAGTGGTGATTGATCCACACAATAAAAAAATGATGATGATAGATCAAGGCATTGGAATGTCAGAAGAAACGATATCTTTGATCCAAAAAGGTCCTTATCGAGGCGAAGAAGCTGTTTCGATGCATCAAAAGGGAAATGGTATTGGATTGCAAATTGTATTTATGACGGTAAAAAAGTGGAATGCATCCATTGATATCACGAGTCAGTTACATGTAGGTACGACGATTACGATAACATTTAAAGCATAAAAAACATCCACCTCGGTCAGTCGAAGACTTTGGTGGATGTTTTTCTTATATATTGTAGATTTGATGGTAGTTTTTTTGTTTGATTTCGATGTATAAGACACTTTCATAAGATACGACTTCAACATAAACTAACGGAGTGTAATCCGCGTGTTCGAATATCATCGAAGCAAATTCAGGATGATCAATAAATGGATTTCGGTTGTTTTGATATCCATAAATGACCTCGTTTCGATTGCGTTCAAACTCATCGACCGGATCGCTTACATGCCACTCCATTAAAACAGAGAATCTGGACATTTTCGCCCCAGCTAGGGTGTAGTTTGTTGTTGAGTCATTAGGCAAGATTTCATCGGTTAACTGAAGAAAATCATAACGTATGACCATAAAGAACAATATTCTCGCAACATCTCCCTTATCCGCATCCCCAGGAAAATAGGTATCACTTGAGGTAATGGTATCAAATACCTTGTTGCTTCTGGAAGAATTGACCGACTGGATGATTGCTCTTAAGTTGTGTAAGTCACTTCCTTGATTTTTAGTGGTGTTATTTACTCTTGGCACTCCAAGTCTTGAGTTTGGCCAAACATGTTCTCTGGTCCAAGTTGTCCCGTCCCACGTCCCCTTAACTGACTGTCTAGAATAAATGGTCAAAACGTTATCTGGGTTGTTTGGATCACGATCTGCGATTTCTAAAGCTTCACGAGCGGTCCCATAGTTAACAGCAATGACATCGGTCGAAACAAGTGTATTTAAAAATGTTCGTAACTCTCTACCTTCTAATCCACTTGCTCCTTCGTAATAGGTTCCAAGTGGAAGTGGTTCGTATGGATTTGGTTCGACACGACTTCCAATAAACTCATATCCACCATAACTTGCAGCTACGATAAATAGAATTAATAACAACAATTGAAGGATTAGTTTTTGACGTCGTTTCATGCTTCCTTTGGTGCGTCGTTTTTTCGGAAGTGTAGTTGGTGTTATTGAAGATGATAATCGTTTTGATGTGCTTGTTTTCGCTATAGGTTTCTTTTTGTTAGACGTAGTTGTTTTCTTTGTCTTTGATGTGCTGCTTTTAGAAGGTGTCGTAGCCATAAAAATCCCCCTTTTGTATAACACCATTATATCAAACTTAGGACTTGATTACAAACAAGTTAATGAAAAAAGGCACATAGCAGTGCCTAAGAGGTTGGAATATGTGATTGCCAGTTGTCTTTTGAGGTAAGGGTAACAATGCTTTCATGAACATCTAGCGTGACTATTTTTTTGATGGTTAGCGAGTCATCTAGATAGTAAATATCTCCTAGATAGGTAGTAAACTCCCCTTCTTTTACATTCATAATCGAGTTTAATATCGTGTCTGGACGTCGGTTTACATTTGAACTCGAACTGGATGCCTCAAACAACACCACATGCTGTTCTAAAAAGACATCTCCTAAATCATTTACCCATAGTAGAATTTGATTTTTTGATAATGCATAATGTTGGATGAAGTTTGAAGTTGTTTTATAATGTTCAAACCCCATAAAACGTTCATAATAAGGATATGGATAACCAGTTGTTAAATAAGTTGGGTTGATTGTAAAACCGATGAAAAATAGCGAGTTTAATTGATGTTTTCTAGGAACTGGGATTAATAAAGTATTGCCAGATAAGGTAATCTTTGAAAGATCGAACGTCATTCCGATTAATTCACCATCTTGAATTGGAATCAAGCGTCGACTAGTTTTATGAATTAATACCATGACATCTGGATTTTTAGTGAGGGGATAGTCCGCTTGACGAAAATATCCCAGCTCATAACTTGCTTTATTGGCAGAATAGATGACCAAATGATAGTCATCAAAACTTTTTAGATACACTGGTTCATAAAATCGCAATTCTTTTTGCGTATCTAGTTCGAGATAGGTGATGACTTCTTGTGTTGCTACACTTCTTAGTTCATGTGTATCATGAATCGTGATGAGTTCTAACTCCTCTATATTGGTTTGTTTGATGGTGACTCCTTGAAAGTACTCCACCTTAGACTGTTCGATGGAAGATAGTATAAATGGAACAAATACAATGGCAATTAAGAATACTCCCCCTATGACAAGAGGGACTTTTCTCAGTTTGTAATACTTCTTGTTTTTTTCTGTGTATAAAAAAATGGTGATTCCGATGCAAAGTAGAAGTACGATTAAGGATGCTAAGGATGCATTATTCATCATAATTGGATTCTCCTTCCACAAAAGTGAGGATATCACCTGGGGCACAATCAAGTGCTTTGCATATTGCATCTAGTGTTGAAAACCGGATTGCTTTTGCTTTTCCACTTCTTAAGATGCTTAAGTTCGCCTCGGTGATACCAATGATATGACACAGTTCTTTGGATGTCATATTGCGTTTTTTTAATTGTTCGGTTAATTCGATTTGAATCATATCGTTAATTGATTCTCTTCATAAAGCTCAATCGCTTTTTTTAGAACAAAGGATACAAGAAGCAATATGAGACCAAATAAAACGAATAGTAGTAATGTGGTATTGGTTTGAATCATGAAATCTCTTGTTGTGCTACCAGCCAAGAAACTAATGATTCCAACCACAAACCCAATCAGGATTTCGACAATGGACATATAGATGAACTGTGAGCCAATTTGGTGAATGTAGGTAGCGTTTTGTTGATTGAATATGATCGATGCTTTTAAGTTATGGATCAGTTTTCGTGAGAGTATAAAGATGGATATGAAAAACAGCAGATGAATGAGTAACTTGATAAAGACAACAAAAACATACTCACTGCTCGAAATCTCTACCATAGAAACAATCATCATTGTGATGTAAATAACGAAGACACCAACAAAAAGGATGTTTACATAGGTGTTCATAAATTGTACCACTTTGTGATAATCATTTTCTTTGATGACATTCATCAGTTTTAAGGTAAATAAGATCACGAGTGCAATGGCGATAAATAATAGAATAGTTAAAACAAACATAAATTTAATCCTCCTTGATATAGGTGATTCCAATTGCTTGTGGAATCCATTTTGGGTTATTTGGATTGTTTCGAAATCCATTAAATCCTAGAACTATGGTTTCACTCATCGAAATGGTAGCATCTTGATACATCGATAATTCAAGATTTACATATGAGGGGGTAAACGTATTGTTGTTTGGTCGTAGATAGAAGTGATAAAAACCTTTTGTCACAGGATTTTTAAAGTATTGCTTTAGATTATAGGACATTAGACGATATCCATCTAGGAGATCTTCGGTTTGATATCCACTTCCACCAATGACATATTCGGTATCGTTATATTCTAACGATAAATATTGTGATTCAAAGTCTAGCGTGAATTCATCGCTATGACTAATCGTAAAGAAGTGATTTCCTGTTAAGTTGTGGTAACGCTCATACGAAACGATGATGTGGAATTTCTCCTCAGGACCTTGGAACAAATATGCTTGGAACGCAATTTCTGGTGTACGGTTACGCACAAGCATTTTGTGAATTTGCCAATTGCGTTCATAGACATAACGGTTTATACTTGGTGTGATGTAATCAACCATGGTGCTTCTTTGCAAAAATGTAAGTTCATAATTATAAATCGTTTCTTTTTCTTTGTTTGAAAACTCATGTGGATTTAATCCGATTTCTGTTAGGTAAGAATCATGGACTGAACTAGCCTCTAACACAAGATCATCGCGTAAATCGATTGGTGAAAGTCCTAGTATAAGAAGTACGATGAATGATGTGAGTAAGATCATAGGAATGATGTATTTCATGAAAAATCCTCCTTTTCGCATTAAAATTATCGTTTTTCGATAATAGTATACGTCATAGGAGAAGATGTGTCAAGGATTTATCGGAAATTGTTGATTTAAATTGCCTGAGACAGGATTTATCGGTATAATAGAGTCATATCGTAAGAAAGTGATAACCTGCTATGGCGAATTTGAACAATACGAAGAATTTTGATACATCGATTAAGTTTGATATGACAATCAAACCAAAAAAGCAACCCATACATTTAAAATTGCTTGCTTGGATCTTAAGTTACTCCGCCTTCATAACCCAAAAACAAACCTTAGAAAAAATCGAGATGGATGGTGTCAAACCGCCTTATTTACTGCTTTGTAATCACAATGCATTTATCGATTTTAAAGTAACAACGAAAGCAATCTTCCCACATTCTGCCAATTATGTTGTTGCGATTGACGGCTTCATCAAACGCGAGAAGTTACTTCGTGATGTGGGATGTATTTGTAAGCGTAAGTTTACAAACGACATAGTATTAATTAAGCACTTGATTTATGTGATTAAAAAATTAAAACAAATCTGTATCGTCTATCCAGAAGCGAGATATTCCCTTGTTGGTACAGCAAGCAAATTACCTGAATCCTTAGGGAAACTTACCAAGTTATTAGATGTTCCTGTTGTAATCTTAACCATGCATGGGCATCATATTAGTAGTCCAGTTTATAACTTACACATTCGTAAAAATCCACTATATGCGCGAATGAAGCAAGTATTGACAGTCAAAGATGTTCAAACAAAATCAGTCGATGAGATCAATGCAATCCTTGAACAAGAATTTGCTTATGATGATTACAAATACCAACTTGACAATCACATTCGTATTACAGATCCAAATCGTGCTAAGGGGTTAGAAAAAGTCTTATACCAATGTCCGTCATGTAAAACTGAATTTCAAATGAGATCTCATGAACATGTTCTAACATGTGATGCGTGTCAAAAAACCTATGAAATGGATGAATTTGGTGCGATGAAAGCACGTCATGGAATCACTGAATTTACTCATATCCCTGATTGGTATAACTGGGAACGCAACTTTGTTCGAACCGAAATATTACAGGGGAACTATCATATCGAAGATGATTGCATCGTCGACTCCTTACCAAACGCAGATGGATTCATTGCTTTAGGCGAAGGACATTTTGTTCATACGAAAGACGGATTTGTATTAACGTATCAAGAAAACGGGGTGACAAAAGTACTTCATAAACCAGTTGTATCAATGGAAAGTGTGCACATTGAATTTGATTATAACAATCGTGGCGATGGAGTAGACCTGACAACACTAACGGATAACTTCTATGTTTACTTCAAAAACTTAAAAAATGTAGTCACAAAAATACATTTTGCGACGGAAGAACTCTACCTTATCAAACAACAAGAGTTAAAAAACAAGAAACAATAAAGATTAAAAATCATCAACTACCAACGTTGATGATTTTTTATATACTTACAAAATACCACTTTTTTCATATGGATTTGCGTGGTATAATTAATTTAGGTTACTTGAAAGGATTTTTTACCATGAAGAAGAAATTAGCAATTGTTGGGTTAGGGCACATTTCAAAGTATTATGCCTTACCGTTATCAACAAACCCGAATTTTGAACTGTCGGCGGTATGTGATTTAAATCCAAATGCAATCTCAAGATCATATTATAAAGATGTGCCTTTTTTCAACCAGTATAAGGATTTGATTACAATCGAAGGACTTCATTCCGTTATCATTGCCACACCTGCGAGTACTCATTTTTTGATTGCTTCGTTTTTTTTGTCAAATAAGATCAGTGTCATTTTAGAAAAACCAGCTACGTTAAATCAACCTCATCTAGAAGCCCTGTACCAACTAGCAAGCAATCATGGTGTTCGTGTTGATGTGTTATTGCATTGGGAATATGGGGATGAAGTGATAGCGTTGGAATCCTGGAAAGAAGAACTAACGGATATTAGGAAGGTTCAGATTTCAATCAAAGATCCCAACCTAGAAAAAGCAAGAACAATTAAGAAAGAGAAACACTCCTATGAAGGGACATGGTTCGATAGTGGAATCAACGCACTCTCTATGATCTATGCATTACTACCTTCTGCACATATTGAACAAAAACGTTCTAAATTTCGTTACGATAACCTAATGGAGCGCTCATATCATTCTACCCACCAATTTAAAACATGCAAAGCAAAGGTGAAGGTTGATATTGCTTGGACAAAGCGTACCAATTATAAAGTTACGAGAGTTTGGACGAAAAAACGTGTTTTTGTGATTGATCACACCAAAGAACGTATTTTAAGAAATGGGAAAATCATTTATAGAAGCAATTCAACCGACCGTATGCAAACACATTATACCAATATGTTAGCGATGTTAGGCAATCTAAAAACAGGTGATACTATCGTAAAACGGATGCATCAATTGTTTTTTCAAGCAAGCAAAGATCCTGATAAAAATCGGTTTAAGTATTTTATCAAACGCTTTTTTATCCCTGAATCGTTAGAACAATTGATGTTATTCTTAGTCGTTTCCGCCTTGGTGGCAACTGGATTTATTTTGCTTTTTAATTTCTTTTCCTTCTTAGAAACAACCATTTCCGTTGTGATTGGTACGATTATTGGGAATTTAGCGATTAATATTTACAAATTTATCAACACATCAAGAGAAGATGCTCGAAAGGTAAATGTCAACCATGATCTATTACTCGACATCTATGATGAGGTAACTTATAAAAAAGAAGTTCCTTTCAAAAACGGAGTTCGCAGTTTTGTCTATGATAGCTTGATTACAACCGATGATGATACGTATCAACTGATTTTTGAAGATAGAGCTGTTCATGACTTTAAACTCGATAGTATCATTGAAAACAATTATGTCGATTTGATTCATGCCCATAAAACATCCTACTTTAAAAACAGTGACACGATTCGGTTAGATGATTTAACACTAGATCAAAACAAGATTGTGTTACATACCTCTAGAAGCACATACTTCAATCACATGGTAACCAATCGAGCCATTGACTATCGGATTAACAATCGCATTAGTCTACGTGGGATTTACGAATATGGCCCACTGTTAACGCCTTTAAAAGAATCTAAGATGTCAAATCACTTAGGAATTGGGGCACTTGTCTATTTGTCAGATGGGTTTGTTTTATTTCCAAGAAGAAGTAGAAGTGCGACCACTTCCAAGCATAAAATTACAACCTCACTTGCTTGTCGGTTAAAACTACCCAATGGGAACAAAACCTTAAGTGGGAGTGTAGACATTTGCAACGTGTTACAAGAATCATTAAAAGAGCGTTTAGGCATTGGGATTGAAGCACCGAGTGATATGGAGATTACACTCTTAGGAATCGGAAGAGATTTATATGAAGGTGGAAAACCACATCTGTATTATAAAATACAACTGCATCACATCTCATCAAGACAGTATTGTGACTACCTAAAGACAAGAAAAGTGAATCCAATGAAGATTGTCGATGCGGATCAATCCATTTATGTGTGCGACCCAGATGAGATTATGCTTGCGAAAAACAACCGGTTAACATTTAAACTGTGTGAGAATTATCAAAATGCTTTTCATAAAAAAAGTGTAACATCAAAAGTAGAATCGTCTTTTTATTTCATTTTTTGGCATGAGTATATGCGAAATTCTAGAAAATGAATAAAAATATAAAATTTATATAAAAAAAGTATAAATACAACGTTAAGTTGTTTGTATTTCGGTTTTAAAAAAGATACAATTAAATTGATGGTCATATTGTTTCGTATTTTGTAAAGGGGGCACATGAATGAATGCGTTCAGCTGGAAACTGATTGAGTTAAGAAAGAAAAAAGGGTTAAAGCAAAAAGATCTTACGACACTTTTTGATGTAACACAGCAAGCTGTCTCAAAATGGGAAACTGGGCAAAGTTACCCAGATATTCCAACCTTAAAGAAAATGGCTTCGTTTTTTGATGTATCGCTTGACGAACTGATTAAAGATGAAGAATATGAGTCATTCGCATGACTCATTTTTTCTTTCTACCAACTATAATTGTGTGATATAATTAGGTCGTAAAGAATAGGAAGTGGTGCAACTTGAAGCGTGTATGGCTGTTGTTAAGTATAGGAATGGTTTGTATCATCTGGGGAAACTCTATCTTACCAGGTTCGATTTCAAGTGAACAAAGTTCACTGATTAGTGTTCCTCTTACCAATTACGTAAATCAATTATTCTCAACATCAATCGCAGTAGAAACGATTTCACTTTGGGTGCGAAAGCTTGCCCACTTTGGTCAGTTTTTTATTTTAGGAATTTTGTTATCGATCACAATCTACCAATATGGTTTGCCTTTGCGTAAAACATATGTACTCACAAATTTTATTGGTTTCGCAGTTGCATTGATCGATGAATGCATTCAAATCATAACACCAAATAGAGGTCCATCGTTTTTCGATGTATTCATAGATTTTATTGGACTACTTGTAGCATCCCTCCTAATCTATTATATGAAAACAAAACGACAAAAATCCGATCAAAAAAACATCCCAATCCTGTAATAAGCGGTTAGGGATGTTTTTTTTATCATAGAAGTAGAAACAATATAAATAAGATTCCAACTCCATATACAATTTGGGTTAAGATAAAGAAATTCAGTTCGTAGATTGGTTTGATAAACTTCACGTTTTTTGCGTTGGGAAATGTTACGATTGGTGGTAAAAAGAATCTTGATTTTACTCTTACCTCTAGCATTTGATCTCCAACCAAATAGGTACGTTCGTTTGATTTTTCTATTCTTGACTCTTTCATCACTTTAAACGATTTCTTGTTGCTTTGGAAGTATTCTACTCCGTTATAAACCATTCGAAAATATTTGGCATTGATTTGGTCGATAATCATATTTGATTTTTTTTCATTTTGTAAGGTAATGACGTATTCAAATGGATGAAGAAATTCATGCATTTGATTGTATTTAAAGACATCGATACTAACCACTGTTATGGATTGAAAGAAAACCCAATTGATCAGATTGATCGAAATCGATAGGAGGATGACGACAATCGAATAGAGTAAGATCGATTGACTCGCAAAGTGTCTTAGTGTATTTAGCCAAAAATAGCTGACAAAACCAAAGAGTAAAATAATGGTAATCAGTCTCATCATAATCGATGGCCGGTGCATATGGGTTTTTTTGATGAATTGTAAGGAACGCACTTTAAACAGTTTTCGTTCATGGATGGCACGATAGCCATAAATAATAGTACAGATCAAACTTGCGATATAAGGGAATATCATGATATACAGCAGTGGATCGTTTGGAATTTGCTTAATCGTTAATAAAGTAAAGATCATAAGACAAGCGATTAAAAACATGCGAAATACATTGAATAGTTCAATCATCGTGATGCCTAATCCACTGTAATGGGCATCGACATTGTATATGCGAGTCGCAGTTTCTGGTCTTTTTGTAGATCCAAAGTCATCTCCTAGAAGTTCTTCGATCGTGACTTTAAACAATTCACACATTTTCTCTAGTTGTTCTTGAGTTGGTAATTTTGTTCCATTCAGCCATAAATCAAGATAATAAACATCTTTCGCATCTACAGCTGTAATAAATGCATCAATTGGCATTTGGGTTTCATTTAGGAGTCTTATAAGATTGTCTCGAAAGCGCATGATGAATTCCTTCTTTCCTGAAATATAGTAATATCATATACCAAAATGTGTTTTTTTTCAATGAAAAAAAGATGTGCTATCACACATTTTTTGTGCTTGACACATCTTTGTAGGTTCTAATTATACATCAACACCTAAGAAGACCTTGAGTAACATACCGATTCCAAACGAGATCGCGGCTACCCCTAAGCTGATTGTAACCATTTGGAAAAAACGTTTTTTAAATGGCAAGTCTTTGGCTACTGAAATATAGTAGTTAAAGAAGAAGATGATGAATACCACGATTGCTAACATGATTCCCAAAGCTAAGTATTTTTGAGCACCTAGGATTAGATAAGGTAAGATGAGTAAAGAAACAGCCAAAATATAAGCAGTTCCTGTATAAAAAGCTGATTTTAATGCATCTTTTCTACCTTCGGCTTTCGCGGATAAGTATTCACTGCTTGCCATTGATAGAGATGCGGCAATCCCAGTGATTA